>Ga0172367_10000946_pt1 | contig 43699 bp, 42 predicted proteins | sample Lak10m_FD_114542 | JGI IMG/M metagenome (GOLD analysis project Ga0172367, IMG submission 114542) | Freshwater microbial communities from Kabuno Bay, South-Kivu, Congo - kab_022012_10m | ecosystem: Environmental > Aquatic > Freshwater > Lake | place: Democratic Republic of the Congo: South-Kivu...
AAGGTGCATGTTATCTATAACCCAATTAATGTGGATATGCTGATCCCCGAAGAATATGATCAAGCTGCGGAAAAGAAAAAACTTGGTCTTAGCGGAACCGATAAGTTGGTGATCAGCCTCGGCGGAGTTAACCCAAGAAAAGGGACGCTGGAAATTGTTGAATCTGCCCAGTTTGTTGATCCAAATACACGCTTTTTCATTGCGGGTCCTCCTTTAATTTCGAAGGGCAAGGCGGGACCCTACGAAGCCAAAATCTGGTCGCTGCTGGAAAAACTGCCTGAAAACAAAGTCACATTTACCGGCAACCTGGAGAACATTGTTCCTTTCCTGGCGGCTTGCGATGTCTTGGTGTTTGCCGGCACAAAGCCACATTTCCCCCGTCCAGTATATGAAGCGTGGCAAATGCGCAAGCCTGTTGCGGTATTCGAAATGAAAGGCGTCAGCAATCAAATTTCGCATGGCGAAAATGGCATTGTCGTCTCCGAATTGAGCGGGCAGGCGCTTGGTACAACGCTTGCAAGCCTGTTGCAAGATCCTGTTGCCATGAAACGTATGGGAGAAAAAGGAAGGCAAAAGGCGGAGGAAAAATGCAACCCGCTTTCCGTCGTCCGGCAGGTACTAGCCGTATATCGTAAAGTCCTGGGATCATGACTTATGCGTATTTTGTTTGCCACCGACGCTGTTAATAAAGTCTCCACCCAGCTTAACGCCCCCAATTACGCCCGCCTCAACGAATTGGATGGGGTGCATATCGACTTCTACAACCATAATTATGCCGATTACGATGTTGTGCTGTTCATGGGGTACGATGCGCATGTGGCAGAGGCGCGCGCCGCAAAACCGTCCCTGAAAATTGGCGTGATTGATTTGCGCCCGTCCATGATCGAAAACAGCCTAGGCGCGGACTTTGTGATTGTTAACGGCATTGAAATGCAGGATTGGCTTTCGGACTATTTTGAGAATTTTTTTATTTATCCCATCTATCCGCTATTGAATGTTCCATTGAAGGAACACAGCCATCATTCTCCTTTGATTATCGCCTACCATGGCAATAAGATACATCTAATGTCTTGCATGGCTGATATACGGCTTGCATTAGAATCTTTGGCTGAAACCCATGATATAGAATTTTGGGCGGCTTATGATATTCAGAAATCCGGCAAAATGCCGTTTCCATTGTGCGATCCAGACAAGGTGAAAATACGATATCATCAATGGACTGCCGATGTATATGAAAAAGTGATAGTCCAGGCAGATGTTGGCATTGTGCCAAATTTGATTCCCTTGAAGGATGCGAATGCAGCGAAACGACATGCGCTTTCATTCTCTCCATTATTACAGCCGCATGAAACGGATTATCTGCTCCGCTTTAAGAATACGACCAATGCCGGCAGGATTTATGTTTTTAGCCAGTTGGGGATTCCGGTTGTGGCGGGCATGTCGCCTTCGGCTGCCCAGGCAATACAACATGGCGTGAATGGGTATTTGGCGCATAGCGCCGGCGGATGGTATCAGGCATTGAAAAAACTGGCAGAGTCCCATCAACTCCGCGCCCAAATGGGATACGCTCTCCATAAAGATTTCACTGCAACTGTTTCCACGGATGTGCTCAATAAAAGATTAGTTGATTTTATTCGTTCGCTCTCTCCTTCGTCTCAATTGCAAAGGGGGTATTTTTCTGCCTCAAACAGAAAAATAGGCAATTCCCATCAGACATACCAGCGGCTGAATTACTTAGCTAATTTTTTCTTTCGAAGAGGCAAAAAATGAGTGTAAATAAAAAAATCTACCTCCCCGATAAACATGCCGTCGCCTTTTATCATGAAAAAGCCACTGCTGAATTTTGGGATAAGCATTGGAAGAAAGATCGGTTACAGGCAATTGTGCGCGGCACAAGAAACGATGGACGGTTTATTCCACTGGTCAAAAAATACCTGCCAGAAAAAAGCATCGTGCTCGAAGGCGGCTGCGGCATGGGACAGATTGTTCACGCCTTGCAATATCAAGGCTATCAGGCAATTGGAGTCGATTATGCCGCGCAGACCATTCACGAAATAAAAGAAGCAGTTCCCGAACTGGATGTTCGCTATGGCGATGTTCGCGCGTTGGATATTCCCGATGCCTCGCTGGATGGCTATGTCTCTGTCGGCGTCATCGAACATTTTTGGGATGGGTATGATGAGATTGCGGGTGAAATGCGCAGGACTTTGAGAACCGGCGGATTTTTGTTCGTTTCGTTCCCATACCTCTCCCCATTGAGAAAACTTAAAATTGCCCTGAACGGCTATTCATCCCAGGATAGCGCCACCATGCGCGCCCAGCAGGAACGGTTCTATCAATTTGCGCTGGATGACGGCAAAGTGCGGGAGGTTTTTGAGACTTTGGGTTTCCAGTTTAAAGAACGCGTTACTTATAGCGGTATTAAGGGATTCAAAGACGAGGTCGGTATTTTCAGAACCTGGATACAGGAGGTTTATGACGGTAAACGCGCAGGACAATTGCGCCCCTATCTCGATAAGCTCCTCAAGCCGTTTGCATCGCATATGGCGCTGCTGGTGTTGCAAAAAACAACATGAGGCACAAGTTGAAACCGATTCGCCTGGTATTGTTTTTTACGCGCGGCGTTTCCCTGCATACCTGGGCGCAGAATGGTTCGCTGGAACGCGAAATAGCCCTTTATTTGCGCTTGCAGCAACAGGGTGTAAAAATCAGTTTTGTCACCTATGGCGATAAAACAGATTTGAAATACAAGGATGCCTTGCAGGGGATTGAAATCCTGTGTAATCGTTGGAATTTGTCTCGGCGTTGGTATGAATTACTTATCCCCTTTTTGCATGGGCGGGCGCTTTGTCATGCGGGCGTGATCAAAACCAACCAAACCAATGGGGCTGATGTTGCGTTGCGTGCTGCCAAAGTTTGGCGCAAGCCTTTGGTCGCGCGTTGTGGCTATATGTGGTCTGAATTTGCCGAGCGCAGCGGCAAGCCTGATATGGTACGGCTTGCTCGTCAGGTGGAGAAAGACATATTTACCAATTCCCAAAGGATTGTCGTAACTACGCCTGCCATGCAAGACTTCATCGAAAAAAAATATCAAGTTGATGCCCGAAAAATATCAGTATTTCCCAATTATGTGATGACTGATAAGTTTTCCCTGCAAATGGTTGAGCCAGTTCCGAATCGAATTTGTTTTATAGGACGCCTGACAGAACAAAAGAATTTGAAATCATTGTTGTGCGCCTGTGAGGGATTGTCTGTGGAACTGCACTTTGCTGGCGAAGGGCATTTAATGGCTTCTTTGCAGGAGGATGCCCGTACCATGGCGATACCCTTGGTATTGCATGGCAACCTTCCCCATCATCAATTGCCGGAATTGATTCATTCCTCTGCAGTCTTTGTTTTGCCCTCGACCTACGAGGGACATCCCAAATCCCTGCTCGAAGCCATGTCTTGTGGCGCGGCGGTGCTGGGAGCGGATTCGCCTGGTATCCGCGAACAAATTAAACATGGCGAAACCGGCTGGCTGTGCGGCACAGATGAGCAAAGCATTCGCACGGGAATTCAGCATTTGCTGAACGACCCACCCCTGCGTGAAAAAATTGGCAGGAATGCGCGCCGCTTCATCGAGGAAAATTATTCACTCGATAAAGTTGTTGAGTTGGAATATTCACTTTTGAAGGATTTTATAGAATATGAAAATTAAAACAAAAATCAAAGGATTGTTGGACAAGGTTATCTGTCGGTTTACCGATCATTTTACCGATGAGCATTTTATTCAGTTTGTATTCCAACTCATCAAATATCGTATTGGCGGTGTATCTGCGGAACAGGCTCTTAAGTTATTATTCACCCTGGATGCCCTTCTTTATGAGGTTCAGGGGTATATGGCGGTTAAGTATGGCGGTGGGGTTCATACCAAACACCGCCATATGAAATATCACGACTTTTTCACCAGCAGGGTGGGCAGCGGAGACCCTGTGCTCGATATCGGCTGCGGAATCGGCGCAGTGGCGCATGACGTGGCTCAGGTTGCTTTACGAGTAGTAGGGGTAGACTTTAATGCGGCAAGCATCAACACAGCCCGTGCGCGTTACCGGCGCCCCAATCTTGAGTTTCGCGTGGGAGATGCGCTCATTGCCCTGCCGGATGAAAAATATAACGTGGTCATACTTTCCAATGTCTTGGAACATCTCCCCGGTCGTCCGGCGTTTCTGCGGCGGGTGAGCGAGACCCTGCGCCCGGAACGCATTTTGATTCGTGTTCCAGTTTTTGAGCGCGATTGGCGTGTCCCGCTCAAAAAGGAACTTGGCGTCGAATGGAGACTCGATCCTACCCATGAAACTGAATATACCCTCGAAAGTTTTGCTGAAGAAATGGAGCAGGCAGGATTGGTCATCCGACATCTTGAAGTTCGCTGGGGTGAAATCTGGGCGGAAGTACACCCCAAAGGTGCTGGCTAAAGAAGGCGGGAGAATGGAGCCATATATAAATTTAAGCGTTATCTGTCCATTCTCCCCCGCCATAGCGCTTGGGGAAATGCGTTCTTGAAATGGGTGCTCGTCTTGCCCAATGGACTAAAATAGAAAGATGTTTCCATTATTTTTCTCACCAGTTTGGATGGTATTGTCGTAATGATGGTAACTCCCCTTGTTTCGGTCGTTATGTCTGTTCATAACGGCGAAATGTATCTGGCTGATGCAGTTCAAAGCGTACTCGGACAAACCTTTTCCGACTTTGAATTTATCATTGTCGATGACGGTTCAACCGACTCTACGTCGAAAATATTGGATTCATACACGGATCCCCGAGTTGTTCTTATCAAAAATGAACATAACCTGGGTTTGACTGCTTCTTTGAACAATGGCATTTCCTTTGTGCGGGGTAAATACATTGCCCGCATGGATGCTGATGATATTTCGCTCCCGAACAGGCTGTCTTTGCAGGTGGAATACCTGGAGAAGAATGAAAGCGTAGGCGTATTGGGTTCCCAAATGGATGTTGTCGATATGAATGGGCGGTTTTCGACAAAATATCAGGCGCCCATTTCTCACGATCAAATCGCCTGGGCTTTAATCCATAAACGCGCGTTTGCCCATCCGACGGTCATGATTCGCCGTTCAGCGCTTCAACGAGCGGGCGGGTATGACCAGGCTTTTCGCGTTGCACAGGATTTTGAACTCTGGACGCGCATGGTTTGGACGACCCGCTTTGCAAATCTGCCACAGACCCTGGTGCATTATCGCGCTCATTCCGCTTCGACTTCTGTTGTCAATTCAGCCATGCAGAAGTTGAATGTAGAGAAAGCCAGGCATGGGCTAGCCTGTCGTGTTTTGAAAAAGGATGTTCCCCTGGGACTAATTCAGTTAATGTCTCGTTCCCAGGGTAAAGGACAAGATCTTTCTAAGGATGAGTCGGCTCATGTGGTCTCGCTGATTCTCGACCTGTATAACGGCTATCAGTCCAGCGGGCTTTTTGTTGGAGATACTGATGAAAGCGCGCATGCGGATATGATACAAAATGTTATGCTTGCCTCCCGTTCCAGCGTCGCGTCGAACGAACCTGCGGGAAAGCCTTCTGTTAATTTGCAGCCGCGTTTACTGGACTTAATTCCCTCCCCAGCGCGGCGCATCGGTAAAAAGTTGATTGGCGTTTTGAAATCGAGTAAATCCACGCAGGCGGTCTCTGCTCCCCGACAGACGCCATCTTCCTCCCTGCCGCCTGCCGGGCGGGAGGGGATTACCATCATTGTCCTGTCGTATGAGCGGATGAAGTCCCTTAAATTGATGTTGGAAAGTCTCTACAAACAGGATATGAGCCGGCTTCCCTTCGAGCTAATCCTGTGTAATAATTCGCCGCGTTTCCATTTGAAAAAATCCTATTTTTCGGGGGTTGGACGCGTGCTGAAAAAATTTCACGACGTTAAAGTGCTCAACATCGATTATAGCTGGCGCACCGGTATCCGTTACGCCCTTGCGGCATTGTCCAAATATGACACGATATTTTTTGTCGATGATGATGTCATCTTGCGCAGACCCGATTTCGTACAATATATGTATGCCAACTATAAAAAATTGGAATCGTCTGATATTCTTTCCTGCTGGGGACGTTTGTGGGCGCATTGCACAGAGGAACATCACGATGTGATTTCGCTCACTTTTAATAATTTCGTGGTTAAAGACATTACAAAGTGCGATGTGGTTGGACCCGGTATTTGCATGTTTAATAAAAAAATCCTGACCCCTGCCGTTCTTGAAGGCGTCATAAATCCCGATATTCCGGGGGCGTATGACATGGGTTTTTCTCTTGTTGTTTTTATGGAACACGGCGGGCAGAGTTACTTTCTTCCGTCTTATGAAATGATTAATTTCCATGAGGAAAAAGTAAAGGCGCCGTTGATGGCAACGCCTGAACAACGCGGAGAGATGAATGCATTTTTCAAACGCTTGTACAAAAAAGGGTATCAACCCGTTTATGACCGATTATCACCTTCTGAGATTGAAGATTCGCCAGAACGACGCGTTTTGGACACAGTAAAGCCGAAAAATGTCCCGTGGTGAAACCGCTGTTTTGTGATTGATGTCTGTGTTATATCTTCATGTTTTAATTCTCAGAACTGTCTCTTCGAATTATGCCGCTCCTTCTCTTCGATTTGCCGCTTTGTTGCAGCCTCCAAAACAAAGGTTTCTTGTATCTTGATGTCTTGTCTTACATTTTGAAAACGCTGTTGAAAAATATCGCTTCCGTGCTCTTTCCGGGAAAATCCAAATATTCCTATTGGCAAAATTATGTATATGAGAAGCTCTCGCCGGTGGCTGGCGAATTGGGCGCTTTGATCGAGTTGATCGATTTGAAGCGCAGGAAGTTGATCAAATAAGGAATTGGAAATATGTCTTTCAAGTATGGTTTGCTAAATTTTCTCGCGAAATTGCCGCTTATCGGCGGTTTGGCGGGGAATGCGCTTTTACGCAGTCAGCACCCGGTTGAATGGGCGCTTTTGCATCGCAGTCATCATACCGACAACACCTGCGCCAGTATTTTGCATTTTTCCGTCAATAAGTCCGCCACACAATATGTAAAGAGCATCCTGGAACGGATTGGCGCTGAAAATGGCATGACACCCGTTAACTTGCATGGGTATGCCTTCAATTCAAAAATGCCCTTCTTTGATCATCTGAACGCGGAGGAAATGCGGCAGTATGCCCATCTTTTCCATCCTCGCGGCTATGTCTACAGTGTATTTGGCGGGGCTATCGAGGGAATTTCGTCCATGGAGACGTACCGCACAGTATTGATGGTGCGTGATCCGCGCGACGTGCTGACATCCATGTATTACTCCCTTGCTTATAGTCATGTGGTACCGGAGGCAACCGGTAATAAACGTGAACCTTTTTTGCAAAAGCGCGCGCAGGTCCGCCAGATGAGTATCGACGAATTTGTGCTGGATGCCGCCGAGCGCGAACGCTCCATTTACCAGCGTTATACCGACTTGTTGGTCTCTCGCTATCCCAATGCTCTTCTCACCCGATATGAGGAAATGACGTCCAATTTCGACTCCTGGCTCGATGAATTGCTGACGTATTGTCAATTGGAAATCAGCGCGGCGTTGCGGCAAGAGATTAAAGCCGAAGCGGAAAAGATGCGCCCAAAGACGGAAAATATCCATGCCCATGTTCGCAAAGGACAGCCCGGCGACTATCTTGAGAAATTGCAACCGCAAACCATCGTTCGCCTGAATGAAATCTTTTCCCAGGTTCTGCGTGATTATCGATATGCCTGAAATGCCAGCCACCCCCATTGCCGTTTTCATCTACAATCGTCCCCAACATGCGCGTTCGTTATTCGAATCCCTGCTTAAGTGCGATCGTCTAAGCGAATGTTCGGTGCATATTTTTTGTGATGGAACTAAAAAGCCTGAGCATCTGGCGGGAGTTCAGGCAGCGCGTCAAGTAGTACAGGAATTCTCCCCGCTGTTTGTCGATGCGGTGATTGTGGAACGCGACCAGAACCTGGGTTTGGCGCATTCCATTGTTTCAGGGGTCACCGATTTATGTGAGAAATATGGCAGGGTCATCGTATTGGAAGATGACTTTATCCTCCATCCGTTCTTTCTCGACTTTATGCTCCAATCTCTGGACCGTTACGTAAATGAAGAGGATGTGGCTCAGGTCGCGGGTTTTACCTTCCCGATTCGTGTGCCGCAAAAGCCCGATGCCTTCCTCATCCCACTTACAACTTCCTGGGGATGGGCGACATGGCAGAGGGCGTGGAAGTTGTTTTCCTGGGACATAGAATCCGCAGCACAAACCCTGGATGCCGACCCGCGACTTCGAGACCGCTTTGACCTGGACGGCGCTTATCCCTATTCGGAGATGTTGCGCCATGTTGCGGTTGGCAGGGTGGACTCGTGGGCGATACGCTGGTATTGGTATACCTTCTTTTTCGATAAACTTACTGTTTATCCGCGACGCTCTCTGGTTTGGCAAAATGGATTTGATCAGACTGCCACGAACACCACCGATGCGCGCCCAGGAGTGCAGAGCAATTTGGACGATTTTCTACAGCAAAAATGGCTTAACCCGATACTGTTTCCGAATGCCCTTAAATCCAACGACATTATTTTCGATGAACTCAAGGAATTTCTGCGCCCGATGCGAGCCTCTCATACCCTCGCGACGCGCCTGAAAAACATTTTGAAACTTGCGTTGAAACGACTGATAAAATGATTTGTATAGTGCCGAAAAAGTGAACGAAAGTGTTGTTGCCCTGGTGTGCTTTTAGGAACGAGGTCAAAGATTTTCCTCCCAGGCTCTTTGTAAATTCATCCCTTCTGGCTTATGGGAGGTGTGAACGTCGACTCATGGAACTTGGTCGGTCGCGTTCTGTCTGTTTTGTGGCTTTCAGGCGTGTAACGAAAATAATAGCTTTGGCGCTTCCTGATTTATCGACCGATGTATATAAATACTACCCCGCGATATAATGATTTTTTGATTCTTGTCGTTGCTGGAATTGTAAGTAAAACCCGTGAAAGTGTATTTTGAAATTATATTGTGGCAATAAAAGGAGAAATGCTATGAATAAAATAAGTTCCGTCGCTGGCAAACTGCGCGATTTGCGAACGAATTTAAGGTTTAAACTGGCTGCTAATTACGATATTAATGGCTATCGCAGAATTTATCATATTCATATCCGTAAAACTGGCGGCACGTCATTGAATTATATGTTTATCAGTCTTGTAAAAGGTATGGACACGGAATCGGCTGTCTATGGAGAAATGGTGGCTGCGAAGGACCATCGAGTAATGCGGGAGGGGAAAATATATGTTGGATGGAATGACAAGTTGATCGATCAAGGACATTATTATTATGCCTTCGCGCATACGCCCTTGCACCTCCTTGCTCTTCCCCCGAAAACGTTTACGATTACCGTGTTGCGCGATCCAGTAAAACGCGTATTGTCGCATTACAGAATGTTGGTCGAGTATCGTGAAAATAAAGTCGACCACCCCGCTATGAAGCGCGAGGGTGACTGGCTCGGCGAATCGCTTGATGATTTTTTGGACCGCATTCCCGCCGAGGATTTATTGAGGCAAGTGTATATGTTTTCCCCTCAATTTAATGTGGATGAGGCATATCGAGAGATTACGAATTGCTCTCATTTCATGTTCACAGAGGATTTTGAAGCAGGTACTTTATCTTTGAACTCGAAATTGGGCGTTGACCTAAAGTCCATTCATATGCGGCGGACGAAGTCGAGTCCCCAGATTTCGGAGAAACAAATTTCCAGGCTGCGTGATATGCTGGTAAAGGAGTATGAATTGGTTGACCGGCTAAAAGTTTTTCAAGCCAGCGAGGTTATTAAGTGATGGGCGTCCTCAGAAGAATTTTATTCCGCTCCCGCCCTCGCTTGGACCTGTCTGCCGGCGCGCAAACGATTTTCGGTCCCAACTTCGCTTTCGATAATCGCGGCGATTCCAATACGGTGCGATTAAGTGTCGGTGAAAAATGCTATATTAACGGATCGTTTGTCCTCGAGCGTGAGATTGGGAAAATTACCGTCGGCGATCGCACTTATATCGGCGCGGGAACAACGATTATCTGCGCCACAGAAGTTCAGATTGGCTCCGATGTTTTGACGGCGTGGGGGATCACGATTGTCGACCATGATTCGCATTCTGTCCGCTGGCAAAACCGTGCCGATGATGTGGAAAGATGGAGGGTTGGATTGTTGGAAGGCGGTCCCAAGCGCGCGGCACAACTCAAGAATTGGGATGTCGTTTCGATGTCCCCTGTTGTCATTGGAGATAAGGTTTGGATTGGCTTTAATGTCATAATCCTGAAAGGTGTCCATGTTCACGAAGGGGCTGTTGTTGCCTCTGGCTCGGTGGTCACAAAGGATGTGCCGCCTTATTGCGTGGTTGCCGGCAACCCTGCCCGTGTTGTAAAAGAACTGGCGGAAGATGAAAGGTAATATCACCTGGGAAGAAGCCGTCCTTTGGCTGCGCGCCCAACCTGATCAGCAGGAATTGGTACGCGCCTGTTATTACGAAGACCCATTGCTTGAATCTGCAATGCGTTACGAAACCAGTGCAGAATGGCAGGCGGCGCTTCGCTGGTTGCCCCGGCAAACGGGCAGAGCCTTGGACCTTGGCGCAGGACGCGGCATTAGCACGTATGCGCTGGCAAAGGCTGGCTGGCAGGTGGACGCGCTGGAGCCTGATCCCAGTGCGGTTGTTGGCAGGGGAGCGATTGAGCGTCTTATGCGGGAGAGCGCCCTGCCCGTTCGACTTCTCGATGGTTTTGCCGAACAGATTCCCGCAGAAGCGCAAACCTATGACCTTGTGTATGGGCGACAGGTCATGCATCATGCGCGTAATTTGCAGACCATGTGCGGCGAAATTGCGCGTGTGCTAAAGCCCGGCGGCACATTCATCGCCACCCGCGAGCATGTTCTCAGCAAGCGGGAAGATTTGCAGACTTTCCTCGACAGTCATGCCCTGCATCACCTTTATGACGGTGAAAATGCTTACTTGTTGGCAGAATACCTTGGCGCCATCGACAAATCGGGTCTGCGCCTCGTTTCCAGTTTGGGACCGATGTCCTCCGTTATCAACTACTTTCCTGTTACAAGCCAGGACTGGTTGAAAATGATTCGCCGCCCACTGACCAAATGGTTTGGTGACCGAATAATAAACACGCTGCTCGCTGATAATCTTCCGTGGAGCGCTTTTATCGACAGCCTCCTTGTTCGATATTCAGACAACAGAAATCATGCGCCAGGCCGCCTATATAGTTTTGTCGCTGTTAAGAAACTGCCATGACCTCTAAAGATAACCAAAAAAGAACGGTAATGATCACCGGCGTTTCGGGGTTTATTGGGCGCGCCTTGGCGCGTCATCTAGCCAGGCATCATTGCAAAGTTTACGGGGTGGATCGTACGTCGCCTGAAAACGCCCCCCTTGCTGACTTGCAGGCGTATGAGCAGATTGAAATGCCGGACTCGCGTCTGCCAGGGTTGCTTGATGCCTGGAAGCCAGACACGTTGATTCACTGTGCCGGGCGCGCCTCGGTGCCGGCTGCCATGCAGGATCCGTATGCAGATTATCTCGATGGTCCCCTTTTGATCTTCGACTTGCTTGAAGCGCTTCGTAAGAACCTGCCTCGCTGCTCTTTCATCCTGCTTTCCAGCGCGGCGGTTTACGGTAATCCCTCGCGTTTGCCGGTTTTAGAAGACGCTCCGATTCAACCTGTTTCTGCCTATGGTTATCATAAATGGCAGGGTGAAATATTGTGTGCTGAATTTGCCGGCGTCTTTGGGCTAAAAACGGCGAGTGCGCGAATTTTTTCCGCCTATGGTCCAGGCTTGCGCCGCCAGGTGATGTGGGATATTGTCCACAAGGCGCTGACCCAGCCCGAAGTGCGCTTGCAGGGAACAGGGCTTGAAAGCCGAGACTTTATCCATGCCCGGGATATTGCGCGCGGACTGGAGTTGATTTTCACGAATGCGCCTTTGCGGGGCGAAGCTTATAACCTTGCCAGCGGAGTTGAAACCCGCATCGCTGATTTGGCGGGGCTGATCCTGCGCGAGATTCAGAATCCGCCCCCGCTTGTTTTTTCCGGCGAATTGCCGCCCGGCACGCCCAGAAACTGGCAGGCAGATATTCAGAAAATTACCGACCTGGGTTTTCGTTCCCAGGTGGCATTCGACGATGGCATCGCCAACTTTGTGGCATGGTGTCGCAGTGAACTACAAGGAGTCTAGGTGGCGCGACGTATCTCTGTTGCATTTTCCAATATGGTTGACCCTGGCTGGCTGGCAGGTGGACAGTATTTATATAATCTGTTGTTTGCCATCAAGTCGGGCGGGGTTGATATCGAGACTGTTTTGCGGCTTTCTCCCGCAACGCCAAAAGAGAATTATCAAATGCTCGACGGTTTGCTGGACCGTGTCCTTGAAGTTCCGCAATCCCTGCCATTTTGGTATCGAAAACTTCCCCGCGCATTAAAAAAACGCTTTGCCGTTCCCCGATATTATGAAGAACGCGCGCTGCGCCGCGGAAAAATCGATGCCCAATTTCTTTTTGCCGACCCGGGCAGGGTGCGGAGCATTCCTTCGGCGATGTGGCTGCCAGATTTTCAACACCTGCACCTGCCGGAGCTTTTTAGAGAGGAAGACCTGAAATACCGCGAAAAGTTCTATCCGCTTGCAGCCCGCAGGTCGGGTCTTGTAATTTTGAGTAGTCATCAGGCTTTTGAGGATCTAAAAAGCATTGCGCCGGATACAGCAGAAAAAGCCCGCATTCTTAATTTTGTCGCGCATGTTCCAGCCGAAGCCTACCAGGTTGATTCCAAAGCTGTCGCGGAGCATTATCACCTCCCCGAAAAATTCTTTTTCCTCCCCAACCAATTCTGGTTTCACAAAAACCATCGGACGGTTTTTCAGGCAATTGCGATTGCCCAAAAGACAGTCGGCGAAATTACAGTCGTATGTTCGGGAGGGACGCATGATTTTCGCAACCCGGCGTACTTTGATTCTTTGTTGAGCGAGATTGCCGCTAATGGCTTGCAAAGCAATATCCGCATACTTGGACGCATCCCGCGCGAACACATCCTGCCGCTCATGCGGCAGTCTGTGGCGGTTTTACAGCCGTCCCTGTTCGAGGGTTGGAGTACCAGCGTCGAGGAAGTAAAGTCGCTGGGCAAGCAAATCATCCTTTCCGACATTCCCGTTCACCGCGAGCAAAATCCTGCCGACGGGTTATTTTTCTCTCCGAAAGATTCTTCTGAACTAGCCGCGTTGCTTGTGGATGTCCATCGTAAAAAACAAGCGGGTCCCGACTTGCAACTGGAACAATCTGCCAGAGAAAGCCTGGATGGCAGGATAGCCTTATTTGCCCGCACGTTTTATGACATCATGGCTGAACTGGCGCATTAGCCTGAAGATAAATGGCAATTCAATTTCCCCCTCCTCCACCTGGCAAGAGCGGCTGGCCCTGGGATTTCGATTCTGGAGAAATCCCCGCTGGCTTTGACCTGCCCCGCGTGACCATCGTCACGCCCTCCTACAATCAAGCCGATTATCTGGAGGAAACCATCCGCTCGGTTTTGCTCCAAAACTATCCCAACCTCGAATACTTTATCATCGACGGCGGCAGCGCCGATGGCAGCCTCGACATTATCAAAAAATATGAACCCTGGCTGGCAGGCTGGGTTAGCGAGAAAGATCGCGGGCAGAGTCACGCTATCAACAAGGGATTTGCGCTCGCCACGGGCGAGTGGCTCGGCTGGCTCAACAGCGACGACTGCCTTGCCCCTTTTGCCTTGTTCAAATTAATGGAGACGGCGCAAGAAACACAGGCGGGTTTTATTTTTGGGTCGTGCATTCAGTTTGGCATGACCGCCGGGGTCAAGCCTTTTCCCACCAGGAAAATTCTCAAGCCTCGCGCGTTTGATTTGGACATCTTAAGAATGATCGATGTCATCGACCAGCCTGCTTCGATTTGGCGGCGCGAGGTCTTCGAAAAATGCGGACCCCTTGCCGAGGACTTACACTACGCCTTCGATTGGGATTATTTTATCCGCTGTGCCGGCGCGACCCGCGGGGCTGTTTGCCCTCATTCGGCTGGGATATACCGCCTGCACGAAGCCAATAAAAGCACCGAAGCAAATTCAAAAAGGGATCGTGAACTCGTGACCGTTTCCTTGAAATATCTTTCAGAGCCGCTGCGTAGTAGATTTATCCTTCTCCTGCCCCTGCTCAAGTTGTTGCGGAGCCTGACTTTATTGCAGGCACACGGCGGAATTCGCCATGCCATTTCGAAATTACTCCTCCTGCCGTTCCGCGTGGAATGGTTTTTGGACTTATTCGGTTTGCCCGTCGAGTTATGGCGGACATACGGCTTCGGTGGGGAACTGCCACACCTGATGACCTTCGAAACTTCCCGCTTACCCGCCCACACCGTCGCTGACGCCGTTGATTGTTTTCCCGAAGTCGAATAACCCCCGCCCTCACCAATCTCTAGTAAAAATCTACATAATCTACATTGTGTTTTTTGCTTCAAAAAGTACAATGTTTCCGCTGGAAGTAAGGGTGTTGCTGGACGCCCTTACTTTGTTTAATCAAACTCAAACTGGATTAAAACCATGTTCATCAAACGCCTTCAACTCGGACTCATTCACGTCGCAGTTGCCATGACCCTTGTGCCGATCAATAGCACGCTCAACCGCGTCATGATCAAGGAACTTGCGATCTCTGCAACCCTGGTTGCGATCCTTGCCTCGTTTCCATATCTTTTCTCGCCAATTCAAGTCGCCATCGGTTCCTATTCGGACCGCCACCCTATTTTGGGGCTGCGCCGCACGCCATACATCCTGGCGGGACTCCTGCTTTGTGTTATCGGTTTGATAATTTCGCCCTACGTTGCCTTTCTCATGGCAGAGAATTTGCTCTTCGGTGTGCTTGCGGGACTGCTGGCTTTTGGCGCATGGGGCATGGGATACAACCTGTCGAGCGTTTCCTATCTGTCGCTTGCCTCTGAAATTTCCGGGGAGAACGGACGAGGGAAAACGATTGCGACCATGTGGTTCATGATGATCGTATCCATCATTATCACCGCCATTGGACTCAGCCGCATGGTGGATCCGTACACGCCCGAAGCCTTGATTCGCGCTTTTGGATTTGTCGCCGCCGCCGCCCTCGTCCTGGGGCTGGTCAGCCTCATCGGGCTGGAACCACGCTCGAACCTTTCTGCCCCAAAGGCGGCATCTGAATCCTATTCCGTAAAACAAATGACCTCTGCCATCACCCAAAACCCAATCGCGCGGATTTTCTTCGTCTATTTGCTTTTGCTTCTCGCCGCCATTTTGGGACAGGATGTTTTGCTAGAGCCTTTCGGCGCCGAAGCTTTTGGTCTTACCGTGACCCAAACGACGCGTATCACCTCGATCTGGGGCGTCTTTGTCCTGGTGGCAATCTTGATTGCCGGCTTGCTCGAAGGGCGCATGGCGAAGAAGACAGTTGCTCAACTTGGGAACCTGGGGGCGCTGGCGGGGTTTGTGGTGATTGTCGTCAGCGGGCTGTTCCCTTCGACAGGTGTTTTTTACGCGGGCGTCATCCTGCTTGGGCTTGGCACCGGCTTATCGACGGTTGCGAACCTTTCGTTGATGTTCGACCTGACCCTGCCGGGCATGGTAGGTTTGTACATCGGCGCATGGGGATTTTCCAACGCGTTATCCAGGCTGGTGGGAACCCTGCTTGCCGGAATCCTGCGGGATTTGGTCAACCAGGTCACAGGGCGGGCGCTAAGCGGGTATCTTTTGGTTTTTCTCATCGAAGCCCTGATGCTTGCCATTGCCTCGTTTATGTTGTATCGTATCGATGTCGATAAATTTCAAAAAGACGCCAGGCAGCCTTCTTTCGTCGAAAAAGTTGCCCTGGCAGTGGAGTAGGCATGGCAGAAAAGTGGCTTTCCCTCAGCGATGCGGCAGAGATACTGGGCGTACACCCCAGCACGGTCAGGCTTTGGTCCGACAAGGGCATCCTGCCCGTGCATAAAACCCAGGGCGGGCATCGTCGCTACAAACAGGGCGAAATCTCGCTTTGGGCGCAATCCAACCAGAAGCCGCACGAAATTGAACCCGAACGCATGATGCAGGAAGTGTCTAAAAATGTGCGTATGCAAATCTCGGAGGGACGCTTGCAGGCTGAGACGTGGTATCAGAAATTGGATGAGGATGCGCGTATGCAATACCGTATGAGCGGGCGTTCCCTGTTTCACGGCTTGATGACCTACGTGGCGACCAACGGCGCAGATGCCGCCAACGAAGCCTATGCCATCGGTTATGAATACGCCTCGCGCGCCCATCGTTACAGCCTGAACTATGTCGATGCCGTGCGGGCTTTTCTGTTTTTCAGGAATACGCTGATCAACTCGGTCATCAAGGTCTATCAGGAGGCAAACGTGCCGTCGGGTCAAACCGCCGAGACCTTTGGCAAGATGTACGCCTTTACCGATGATATTCTGGTCAGTCTTTTGCAAACGTTTCAAACCTTGAATACCAGCCGCTGAACAAGACATACCCCATTTCGCAAGCGCTGAAATCGGATTCCTGAAAATGGGGGATACGGTGATTGAAAAAATAAGCTCATAGGCATTCCTTGGCGGGCGCATGTTAAAAACCTTATAATGCGGGCTGATTGCTTGCGCCATTATATTGATATGGTTATACTTGCAGTCATGCCTATTCCAACCCAAATTGGTCGTTATAAAATTAAATCGGAACTCGGACGCGGCGGTATGGCAACGGTCTATCTTGCCTTTGACCCCAGTTTCAACCGCGACGTCGCCATCAAGGTTCTGCCGCGCGAAATGCTGCACGATCCGCAGTTTCGCGCGCGCTTCGAGCGTGAAATCAAAATGGCGGCGGGGTTGGAGCATCCATCCATTGTCCCCGTTTACGATGTGGGTGAAGACGATGGACAGCCTTATTTCGTCATGCGGTTGATGACTGGCGGCTCCTTGTCTGGAATGATTTCAGAGGGAATGCTTTCACTCGAGGATACGGCGCGAATTGTTACCAAAATTTCACAGGGGCTGACCTATGCCCATAAAAAGGGCGTGATTCACCGCGACCTGAAACCCGATAACATCCTCTTCGACGATAACGGCGACCCGTTTATTTCGGACTTCGGCGTTGCGCGATTGACTGAATCCACCGGCAGTTTGACCGGCAGCGGCGTGATTGGCACGCCCGCCTACATGAGTCCGGAACAGGCGCAGGGAACTGAAATCGACAGCCGCAGCGACATCTATGGCTTGGGTGTCATCGTTTACCAGATGTTGAGCGGACGCCAGCCCTACAGCGCCGATACGCCCATGGGCGTGGTGGTCAAGCACATCACCGAGCCTGTGCCTGAAATCCTCAGCATGGTTCCCAGCCTGCCGCTGGAGGTCGATGTCCTCATCAAACGCGCCATGGCAAAGGACAAGACCCGCCGCTATTCCACCGCAGTGGAACTGGCAAAGGCGCTAAATCTCATCGCTTTTGGGAATGAAGGTGATTTCACCCCAACCATCAGTACCAGTGGGCGCTCTGGCGTGTACCGGGCTGTCGGGCAGTCAAGCCGTGGAAAGATGACAGGGCTGGTCGTGGCAGGGGTTGTTGTTTTGGTGATTGCGATTGGTGTTTTTCTGCTGCGTAACCAGTTGTTTGCCCCTCCGCTTGAGCCTACGCCTACCCCCCAGCCAACGGCGCTCCCGACCCAGGCGCCCACTTCCACACTCGAACCCACGCCCGTGCCCACTGAAACCGCATCTGCCATTCCTTTTGCGCCCGCCTGCGCGGTTGGCATTTCGTTCCCAACTCCCGAAGTCATGGAGACGAATAAATTCTGCACCGAGAAGAAACCGTATACAGCCGTGTCGATTCCTGAAGGCGCGCTGTTCGAATCGCTCGACTCCAAAATGATTTGCAAGGAAGAAAGAACCGCTGACGGAAAGACGACTATTTCCTGCGGGGGAAAGCAGTTGATTTCATATAAACTTAAGGTCTGTGTTCCGCCGGTAATTTCCAGCGCAGACGCCGGCAAGTGCGACCAGGATTCGATTTATGACGCCGCCAACCGGTGTTGCATCACCCCGCCCGCCGAAGGCGCGGGCTGTACCATTTTCAAAGTGGATTTAGGGGCTTGTGGATAAAAAATCGGGCGCGACGAGCGCCCGATTTTCTTTTCTTGGGTCGGGATGATAAAATACCCGCATGGGAATTCTATACCTTGTCGCCACCCCAATTGGGAATCTCGAAGACCTGTCGCCTCGCGCCGTGCGAATTTTACGCGAAGCGGCGTTGATTGCCGCCGAGGATACCCGCCATACGGGAGCGCTGCTCAAGCGTTTTGAAATCAAATCCCCGCTGACAAGTTATTTCGAACATAACAAAATCGGAAAACTCGACCGCATCCTCGAAGCCCTGGCGGGGGGGGATGTGGCTTTGGTCTCGGATGCGGGAACGCCCGCGATCAATGACCCTGGCTACGAACTGGTGCAAGCCGCCCTCGCGGCAGGCTTCGACGTTCGACCTGTCCCCGGTCCCTCCGCCCCCATTTCCGCGCTGACGGTTTCCGGGCTGCCCACAGATTCCTTTCTCTACCTCGGCTACCTTCCGCATAAAACTGGCGAGCGGCGCAAAGCTGTGGGACAGGTTTCAAACCTGCCCTATACCCTTGTTTTTCTGGAAACGCCGCATCGGATTGTCGATTCTCTCGAAGACCTCCTCTTTGCCCTGGGTGATCGCCGTATTTGTGTTGCCCGTGAAATGACCAAACTCTACGAGGAATACTGGCGCGGACTCATCAGCGGCGCAATCGAACATTTCAAGTCGAAGGAGCCGCGCGGCGAATTTACGCTGGTGATCGAGGGGAAAAAGACCGAAACCCGCGAACGTTGGACCGAAGCCGACCTGCTCGATGCAATCCAAAAGGAGTTGGCGACTGCTCAATCAGCGCGGGATATTGCCTCCAGCCTGTCCGAAGTTTCGGGTTGGGGCAGGCGCGAAGTTTATGATCTTGTCAATTCGGTGAAGTAATCGGTTGGGATAAAAAACAACCCGCAGGCGTTCCAGCCTGCGGGTTGTTTCGATTATTTTTTGTTTTTCTTGCCGTTGTCTTCATCCACCCTGCCGAAGATCATGCGTCCCGCGGCAGTCTGCAGGACCTTGGTGATGTTTACATCCCGGTACTCGCCGATGTAATCCTTGCCGTTCTCGACCACTACCATCGTGCCGTCATCCATGTAGCCCACGCCCTGGCTGTGCTCCTTGCCTTCCTGGATGATGTTGATGCGCAACGCCTCGCCGGGCAACACCACCGATTTGACGGCATTGGCAAGTTCGTTGATGTTCAGCACGGTCACTCCCTGCAACTCGGCGATGCGGTTCAGGTTGTAATCGTTGGTCAGCACCGGGCTTTTGAGCTGCTTGCCCAGCACGATGAGTTTATCGTCCACTTCCCGCACGCCATCGACGTTGATGTCGGAGATGCGCACGAGGACGTTGGGGAGTTTCTGCAATTCAGCCAGCACCTCCATGCCGCGGCGTCCGCGTTGACGGCGCATCCCATCCGGTGAGTCTGCGATGTATTGCAGTTCGTTCAACACAAAGCGCGGAATGAGCAGCGTGCCGGGCAGGAATCCCGTCTTGGCAATATCTGCCACGCGCCCGTCGATGATGACGCTGGTATCCAGCAGAATATTGCGGTTGAGGTTCGTCCATGAAGAGGAAGAGCCGCCTTCGCTGTTGCGTCCGCTGAGGGCGCTCAACAGTCCCATGATGTCGCCCTGGCGCATGACGAAAAGCGAGACCCCAAAGTAGGAGAAAATGACAACCCCGATAAAGGGAAGCACCTCACCGAAGGGACTGGGCAGAAGCGAAAGCGGAAAACCCAGCAGCGCCGCGATTAGCAAACCAACGACCAAGCCTGTCAGCCCGGCAAATAAACTTTCGGCGGACATGCGCCCCAGCAGGGAGCGCATGGCGCGCACGGGTCGTGTCGTAAAGTAGGGGGTGAGGATGATGCCCGTTAACGCCCCGACCAGACCAAAGACCATCGTGGTGATGTAGGCATCTGTTGTTCCCGGATTGGATTTCGAAATGTCAAATCCCCAAAAACCGCCAGCAATTGCCAAAACAACCATTCCAATAAGACGAAGAATAAATTCAAAACTCATGAATAACTCCTTTTTAACAAGAAAATAATGAAATAAATTCTGCCGGGATAATAGCACGGCTGACAATCCCCGTCAATCGCACCGATGAAACTCATATAATATTGTTATAATTTGGGCGTTTCCATGCCGCAATTCGAGGATTTCACCCGCACTGCCGGTATTTTGAAATTTCCAGACGCAGAAACTTTTAGACTTATTGGACAACATTACTCAGGAAATAAAATGGCGATTGACCGCTTTGGACGAAACATACATTACCTTCGAATAAGCCTTACCGACCACTGCAATTTGCGCTGTGTCTACTGTATGGCTGAGGATATGACCTTCCAGCCGAATGCCAGCCTGATGCAGGATGACGAAATCTTCACCTTCGCCCGCCTGTTTGCAAGTTTAGGCTTCGATAAAATCCGCTTGACCGGCGGAGAACCCACCGTCCGCGCCAATGTGGTGGGGATTGTGCGCGGCATTTCATCCATTCCGGGCATTCGCTCCGTTTCGATGACCACGAATGGGGTTTTGCTCAAGAAACTGGCGCAGCCGCTGGCAGAGGCGGGTTTGCAGCGAGTCAACGTCAGCATCGACACGCTCGACCCGCTCAAATTCAACCGCCTCACCCGCTGGGGAAAACTGGAGGATGTTTGGGAGGGGGTTCTTGCCGCAGAGAAAGCCGGGCTTACTCCCATAAAATTGAATGCGGTGGTGGTCAAAGGCTATAATGAAAGCGATACCGTTGATCTTGCCGCCCTGACCATCGACCACCCCTGGCAGGTGCGCTTTATCGAAATGATGCCCTTTGCAGGCGCGACTGAAGTGCAGGTCAACCAGGTGGTGACGATGGCGCAAATTCAACAGGGGATCGAATCTGAGTTCGGAAAGTTGAAGGTTTCCAACAACGGTGCGTTGGACGGCGAGGCGCAGGTCTTTCACATTCCGCAGGCGAAGGGCGACATTGGGTTTATTTCTTCGGTGACTCAGCCGTTTTGTTCGGCGTGTACGCGTGCGCGGCTCACAGCCGATGGCAAACTGCGTTTGTGTCTTTTGCGCGAAAAGGAAGTTGACCTGCTCACCCCCCTGCGCGCGGGAGCGTCTATCGAGGAACTGCGGCGGCTTGTGTTGGATGGAATCTGGGAAAAGCCCTGGGGGCATGGTCTCGCAGACGGTCTCATCCCGTTGAACCGCATCATGAGCGAAATCGGCGGATGACAGCCATAGGAGAGTCGAATGGAAAAACAGAATTTTTTCTCGAGCATTTTGTGCAAATTGGGGCAGGATATGTATACGAAGAAATCGACCTACGACTCTCTCGATCATGCTTATCGGGAGGCGCAGGAAAATATCCAGACGCTGGATGCCCGCGGCGGCAGGTACGTCATGTTTTCGGATCATCACAGGGGGGCAAAAAACGGCGCGGATGACTTTCGCGCCTGCGAGGCAATTTACTGCGCGGCTTTGAAATACTATTTCGAAATGGGGTATTCCCTGTGTATCCTTGGTGATGCCGAGGAGATGTGGGAAGAACTTCCCTCGCGTGTGCTTGCCAAAAATGATGTTTCCTTTTCCGCCGAGAGGCTGTTCCACGAACAGGGGCGGTACTTCCGCTTGTGGGGCAATCACGATGGCGAGTGGCGGTATCCTGACCAGGTGGCGAAACTCCTCCAGAAAAAATATGGCGCTCGCCCGCTCGATGTGCGCGAATCGATGTTGCTGCGGGTCGTGGATGGTGAAAAAATACTGGGCGATGTCCTGTTGTTGCACGGTCATCAGGGCACGCAAAACGAAGGGGAAAATAAATGGCTGTCGAAACTGGCGCTGCGTTACTTGTGGCGTCCCTTCCAGCAGGTGACGGGGCTTTCGTGTAATACGCCAGCCACCGACTGGGAAATCCGCGATGAACGGGATGCCCTGATTTACGAATGGGTTTCACAGTACCCGAACCTGATTCTCATTGCCGGGCATACACATGACCCGGTATTTACCTCCCGTTCGCATAAGTTGCGCCTGTTGGAAGATATTCAAAAGGCAAGGCAGTCGCTAAAGAAAACACCCGAGCGCGAAAAGAAAAAAAGAGACAACCTGAATGAGAGTCTGGCGAAGTTGTCGGCTGAGTTGGTGTGGCAGGAACAAAAGATGAGCGCGGGCGAAAAGGACAAATGGGAAAAGGAAAAAACGGCATGGCTCGAAAATGGAGAGGTCAAAGACCCCATGCCCTGCTACTTCAATACGGGCTGCTGTTCTTTTTCCGATGCCAAGATTACTGGAATCGAAATTGCCGACGGGAAGATTCGCCTTGTGCGCTGGCCCAATTATGACGGCAAGCCCCACCCGACCTTCCCTCCGCTGCGCGAGGAGACTCTTGGAAAGGTTTTCGGGAAACTCAAGCGAACACAAAAACGCGGGTAGCCGCTTTGTGAGCATTCTTGCAGAGTTTTACAGAACGGCGGGAATCGAGACAACGGGCAGGACGATTCACCGAACAGCCGTCCGCGCGGTGATTCTCTGCGGACGTAAACTATTGATGATTTATTCGGCAAAGGTGGGCGATTATAAATTCCCCGGTGGCGGGGTGGATGCGGGGGAATCGCACGAACAGGCGTTGGCGCGTGAAGTGCGCGAGGAGTGCGGGACGGCGCTGGTCGAATTTGGCGAAAGCCTTGGCGCGGTCATCGAGTACGCTGCTCCCATCGAAACGGATTTCGACGTGTTCAGGATGATTTCACACTATTATTTTTGCCGCGCAGGAGATGATTTTGGCGCGCAAAAATTGGATGAATATGAAAGGGATTTGGGTTTTCAGCCTGTCTGGGTGGACATCGACCTGGCAATTTCAACCAACCGTTCCCTGCTTGATTCTCAATCTCCCCCCGACTGGCTGCGACGTGAAATTTTTGTGCTCGAACACATCCGCCGTTTGTTATGACGCGGAGGGTTTCAATACATCCAGCAGTTTTGTCGTGTCCGACAGAATCAAATTTGCGCCCATTTTTCTCAATTCTGATTCTTCGCCAAAGCCGCACAACACGCCCACCGTTTGCGCCCCGGCAGATTTTCCGGCGCGGATGTCCACCGTGGTGTCGCCGATCATCAGGCAATTTTCGGGAGCCACCCCCATCTGTCGCGCGGCAAGCAGGATTGGGTCGGGGTAGGGTTTGGTGTGCTTTGCCGACAGCCCGGTTACGATCACATCGAAATATTTCACCAGGTCGAACTGTTCCAGGAAAGCCAGCGTGCCGATTTCGTCGCGCGCGCTGACCACTGCCATCGGGTATCGCCCATGCAGTTGCGCGAGCATTTTGTCCACGCCGGGGATCAGCAGGAAATGTTTATCTGCCAGTTTTCGGCGGCGGGAAAGCCAGTGGACGACGGCAATAATTTCATCGTCCATGCCGAAGGTATCTGCCAGACCCAACAGGGCATTTCCGGGCGCTTCGATCCACATAATGAGGCGGCGGGCGGCGCGGGCGGGATCTTTGAACAGGAATTGTGGGAAGAATCGCAGGATTTTCTGCGTGTACAGGTCGTCGGTGTCGCTCAGTGTCCCATCCACGTCGAAGCACAGGGCGGTAATGCGAGATAAATCAAGTGACATGGATTAATTGTACCAAAAGGGCTATACTCTCCGACTAATATATAAAAATAACGCGAAATGTGATTTAATTAGTATATGCCAGACGACCATTCCCAGTCCCTGCTCGAGTTGTTGATCAATATCAACCGCGAAGTTGCCGCCGCGCTTGATCTCCGCACGGTTTTGCAGCGCCTGCTTTTTGCGGCGATGCAATATGTCGGCGGGGAGCGCAGCAGCATTGTTGTCATGGATGATTCTGGCAAGCCGGTGGACGCGACCATCGTCTATGGAAAACAATTCCACGAACACACCACCCAGCAGTTGCGTGACACCGTCGAGCGCGGTCTGGCGGGATGGGTCATGCAATATCGCAAGCCCGCGCTTGTGCCGGACACCAGCAAAGACCAGCGCTGGCTGCGCCGCGAAGATGATGCCGCCCAAAAGAACGGTGGAAAATCCGCCATCTGCGTGCCGCTTATCGCGCGTGAGCGTTTGGTGGGCGTGCTGACTCTGGTGCATTCCGTACCGAATGCGTTCAATGAAAAACATTTGGAGTTGATGCAAGCCATTGCCGACCAGGCAAGCGTGGCTGTTTTGAATGCCCGTTTGTACACCGAAAGCCAGCGCACGGCGCGTGTGATGACCGCCCTGGCAGAAGGGGCGGCTGCCATCAATACCTCGCTGGAAATGACGGATGTTTTGCGGCGAGTCTTAAATCAGACCATGCAAGCTTTGCAGGTCGAAACGGTGGCGCTGGCTTTGATCGATCACGCCAGTCATGATCTTGTCTTTCACGCGGCGGCGGGGCACAACTCCGGGGATATTCCCGGGAAACGCATTCCCGTCGGGCAGGGATTGGCAGGTCAGGTGGTGGCGAAAGGGCAGGGGTTGGTGATTCCCGCTGTAAAGAATGACCCCCGCTACAGCGCAGTCGATGCGTTGGGCGATAATCAAATGCGGGCGCTTGCCGTTGCCCCCATTCAGTCGCAGGGCAAGGTGATTGGTGTGTTGATGGCTGTCAACCCCATCTCTGGCGCCTTCGACCCCGATTCGCTGCTGGTGATGACCGGCTTGGGGAGCCTGACTGGGACGACAATCCTGAATGCTCAATTTTTCGACCGCCTGCAAAAAGCGCACGAACGCTATCGTGAATTGTTCGAGGACAGCGTTGACCCAATTTTGATTACCGATTGGGAGGGGAATATCCTCGAGGCAAACCGCCAGGCGGTGACGTTGAGCGGCTACAGCAGTGACGAACTGCACACCATGGGCATCGACCAATTGCACGAGGTCAAGCGGAATAAATCGGGCTTGAATTTCGAAGTGCTCAAGATCAGCGGAAAATGCAATTACGAGTCGGTCTTGCGCCAAAAGAATGGCGTGGCAAGACCCATCGAAGTCCATGCCCATCATGTGGAATTCGAAGAAGCGGATTCGTTGCAGTGGATTCTGCGCGACATCACCGAACGCAAGGAGCTCGACTCTTTGCGCGACGATATGACCGCCATGATTTATCACGATCTCCGCTCGCCGCTTGGCAATATCGTTTCGAGTCTCGACTTGATGAGCGGGATGCTCCCCGAAGATGAAACCCTGCGCACCATGCTCACCATTGCGCGGAATTCCACCGGGCGCATCCAGCGCCTGGTCAATTCCCTGCTCGATGTCAGCCGCCTCGAAGCGGGACAGCAGATCGTGGAACAATATGCCATCGACCCGCTGGTATTGATTCGTGAAGCGCTGCGGGATGTCGAGCCGATGGCGGCGGGGCGTCACCAGACTCTCGAACACAAGGCGGCAGGCGTGCTTCCGCTCGTCTGGGTGGATGTGGATATGACCCACCGCGTCTTTATCAACCTGCTCGAAAATGCCATTAAATACACGCCGACCGGCGGGCATGTTGAAATTGGCGCGCAGACCACCAGCGGAACCGCTGTTAAGTTCTGGGTGCGCGATAACGGTCTTGGCATTTCAGCAACCGATCGTGAACGCATCTTCGACAAATTCACCCGCCTGCGCGGCAAGGAACGTCCCAGCGGGCTTGGCGTGGGACTTGCTTTTTGCAAATTGACGGTGCAGGCGCACGGCGGGCAGATCTGGGTTGAAAGCGAACCCAGTCACGGAACCACCTTTTGGGTGACTTTGCCTGTGGCGCAACGTCAGACGACGGGACAACTCAAACGCCAGACGGGCAGGCTGGTGATGAAAGAAGATAGATCACATACCGAGGAGAAGTATGCAGGAAATAGCCAGTAACGTTTATATCGAAGACCAGTTTCACGGCGTCACCCTGGGCGTCATTGTCACCCCGCGCGGATTGATTCAAATCGATGCCCCCCCTTCGCCGGAAGACGCGCGTTCCTGGCGCGCGGCGCTCATGAATCTTGGCGGCGGGCTGGAGCGTGTGCTGGTCAACCTCGACGCGCACCCAGACAGGACACTCGGCGCGCGCGCCATGGATTGCATCGTGATCGCGCATGAAAAAACCGCCGGCACCTTTCGCGCCCGCCCCAACACCTTCAAGGCGCAGGGCGAGGAAACCGGGGCTGATTGGGAATCCATCCCCGGCTTGGGGAGCGTGCGCTGGGTTCCGCCCGAAATTTCATTCCTCACCCAAATGACCATGCACTGGGGGAGCGCGCCCATTCTGCTCGAACTTCACTCGGGTCCGTCCAACGGCTCGATCTGGGTCCACATGCCCGAAGAAAAAATCGTCTTTATCGGCGATACGGTTCTCAAAAACCAACCCCCGTTCTTTGCAGGCGCAAACCTTCCCGACTGGATTGTCTCGCTCAACCTTCTGCTTAGCCCGGCATTCAAGGGCTATACCTTGATCAGCGGACGCGGCGGCGTGGTAACGACGAACATTGTCAAGACCCAGTTGGATTTCATCAAGAACGTTCACGATAAACTGGAAAAGATCACGACCAAGAAGCCCAACCCCGCCGCAACCGAAAAACTGGTCGCGTCGCTCCTGACCTGGTTCAAAGCCCCAGCCGCCCGCCAGAAGCAGTTTGCGCAGCGTCTGCGCTATGGACTATTGCATTACAACTCGCGCCCGAGTCATGTTTCCGGGCAATTGAACGAAAGCCAGTAAATGACCACATCCCAGCCCATTCTGGAGTTGACCCGCGGACAGGTGGTGGAGGCGACCCATTTCGGCTCGATTGCCGTGGTGGATTCGACGGGGAAACTTTTGTATTCCTGGGGCGACCCGCAAATGGTCGCCTTTTTGCGTTCATCTGCCAAACCGTTTCAGGTTCTGCCTTTTGTCGAACGCGGCGGGGTGGAGCATTTTCACTTCACGCAGCGGGAACTTTCCATTTCTTGCGCCTCACACGAAACCGCGCAGCATCACCTTGATGCGGTGCGCGGAATGCAGGAAAAAGTCGGCATTCGGGAAGAGCACTTGCAGTGCGGACCTCACCTGCCCGGCGACGCGGCAATGCTGAGAACGGTCATCAAACAGGACATTGTCCCAACCCCCAATTTCAATAATTGTTCCGGCAAGCACACTGCCATGCTGGCACATGCAAAAATGCGCGACCTTCCGCTGGAAAATTACCTCGACCACGCGCACCCCATCCAGCAGGATATTCTTACCCTGATCTCCGAGATGTGTGGCATCGAAAAGGAAAAAATAGAACTTGGCACAGACGGTTGTTCCGCGCCGAATTTTGCCCTGCCGCTTGCCAATTCCGCTTTGGGAATGGCGCGTCTTTGCGATCCGCGCCAACTGGGGGATGCCCGCGCTGCTGCCTGCCGCAAGGTAACATCTGCCATGACCACATACCCTGAGATGGTTGCCAACCATGGCGAGTTCGATACCGAGTTGATGAAGACGGGCGCGGGGAAAATCGTCACCAAGCGCGGCGCGGAGGGATTTCAAATCATCGGGGTGATGCCCGGCGTCTGCGGCGAGAACGGCATTGGCATTGCCATGAAAGTGGTGGACGGCGATGCTTCTCACATGGACGATGAACTGGTTTCGAGCAACCGCGTGCGTCCTGCCGTTGCGCTCGAAATCCTGCGCCAGTTGAAAGCCCTGGACGAATCTCAAATGAAGGCGCTTGCGCGTTTCGGTCCATCCAGGCAGTTGAAAAATTATGCCGGGCTTTTGACCGGCGAATCACACCCGCTATTCGACCTTTTCAAATGAAAAACCTCGAAACACGCACCCTTGCCGTTCACAACAAATTGATCGAAGTCTTTGGCGAGCCTGTCTGGCGCACGCCCCTGCCAGCCATCGACGAACTCGTCTCCACCATCCTTTCGCAAAATACAAACGATGTCAACCGTGACCGCGGATTCAACGCCTTGCGGGCGAAGTTCCCAACCTGGGAGGAAGTGCGTGATGCCAACCCAGAAGAGGTCATCGACGCCATCCGTCCTGCCGGGCTGGCGAATCAAAAGGGTCCGCGCATCCAGCAGGTTTTGCGAGCCATCACCGAGGAGCGCGGCTCTCTCGATCTCGGCTTTCTGGCGGATTTGTCTGTCGATGAAGCCCGCGCCTGGTTGACGAAGTTCAACGGCGTGGGACCCAAGACCGCCGCCATTGTCCTCTGCTTTTCACTTAATATGCCCGCCTTCCCGGTGGATACTCACATCTACCGCGTCAGTGGGCGCATTGGCTTGCGTCCCGAAAAGATGACCGTGGAGCAGGCTCACCCGCATTTGGAAGCGCTCTTTCCGCCTGAAACCTACTACGCCGCGCATTTGAATTTAATCCGCCTCGGACGTGAAATCTGCGGCGCGCGCAAACCGAACTGCGTGGTCTGCCCGATTCGGGAACTGTGCGATTATGCAGCGAAGGCGGGGAACGGGTAAGCTGGCTTGAGCGCGAACATTCCCCCTGCCAGCGTCGCCCTGGATAAACTTGGCGTTCAACATAAGATTTTCCGCCACGAATCCCCTGTGACTTCGTTCGAACAAGCGGCGGGCGAACGCGGTCAGCGGGTTTCGCAAATTGTCCGCAGTATTTTGTTCCGCGTTTCAGCGGATGAATTTGTAATGGTGTTGATCGCCGGCGCCGCCCAGGTTTCGTGGAAAATTCTGCGGAAACACCTCGGCAGTTCGCGTGTCAGCATGGCGTCTGAAGATGAAGTGCTTGCCGTGACGGGGTTTCGCATCGGGGCGGTCGGTCCGTTCGGGCTGCCGAACCCGCTCAGGGTTTTGATCGACGAAAGCGTCCTGCGCGAAGCGGAAATCTCCATCGGGTCGGGAATTCGCAATACGGCAATCCTCCTCGAAAGCGCCGATTTGCGCCAGGCTTTGAAGGATGCCGAAGTTGTTTCATTGGCAGAAAGATAAAGAGGAATCCCATGACCAGTTTCAAACAACGCGCACTGAATTTTCTGGAAATCGAATGGGCGGGCTACATCGAGAGGTTTGATCGTCTGACCGCCGCAGACCAACGCAAACGGGTCAACGAACAAGGCTACGGACACTTTCGCGACATGCTGGCGCACATTCTGGCGTGGTGGGAAGAAGGGATTGAAATCATCCTTGCCATTGCAGAGGGGCGCGAATACGAGCGTAAAAAATACGACTTCGATGTTTTCAATGCCGAAGCGGTCGCAAAATATGCGGTTTGGGATGAGGCGGATTTCCGCGTTCATTTCGAGCAAACCCGCCTAAAGATGATCGACGGGCTGAAATCCATCGACGATGCGGCGTGGGAAAATCGCCGCCTGCGCGGCTGGGTCAACGGGATTTTCATCGCGCACGCGCGCGAACACCTGGTTGCCCTGAGCCGCTTTCTGCTGGTGGATATTCTCCAAAATGAATGGGCGACCTACGTCGAAGACTTCAACCGCCTGGATGATGAAAAGAAACGCGAGTTCAACGACAGGCAGGGATTTGGAAATTTCCACGACCTGCTGGCGCATATCATCGGCTGGTGGGAGGAAGGCGCGCGCATCGTGCGGGGCATATTGGAGGATCCGAACTTTACCTGGCAGGATCCCAGCGTCGATGCCTTCAACCTGGAGTTGACGAAAAAATATTCCACGTGGACTCATGCCGACCTTCTCGAGCATTTCGAAGCGACACGCGTCGTGATGCTCGAACTTTCCATTGGGATGTCGGAAGATGCTTTTCTGAATCCCGATATCGAAAACTGGCTTGTCTCGGATGTGGTACATCATTATGATGATCATGTAATTTAAGGACGTTTATGGATCATATTGTTTATCTTGCGCTTGGAAGTAACATGGGCAGCCGTCTTGCAAACCTCAAGGCGGCAATCGGCAACCTGACGCCGCAAATGGCGGTGAAAAATAAATCATCGGTGTACGAAACCCCGCCCTGGGGTTTTACCGCGCAAGCCGAATTTTTGAACCAGGTGGTGATGGCGGAAACCTATCTCCAGCCGCAGGCGCTTCTGGCGCATTTGAAGCGGCTCGAAATGGCGTTGGGACGGGTTCCCAATTTCCAGAACGGACCGCGCCTGATCGATATCGACATCCTGTTTTTCGATGACCTGGTAATGAATACGACCCCGCTGGTTATTCCGCATCCGCGTTTGCATGAACGCGCCTTTGTCTTGGTTCCGCTCGCCGAGATCGCGCCCGACCTTGTTCACCCAATTCTGGGCAAGCCCATTCACACACTGCTGGACGCGGTGGATCGCAGCGACATCAAATTATTCAAATAGCGCAACGCTATATGATCTAATAATAAGGAGAACACAAATGGATATTGAAGTGATTCACCGCCCGTCGTATTCCCTGGCGATTGCCAAACTTGCGCCCAACGAGCGCATCCGCGCCGAGGCTGGCGCGATGGTCAGCATGTCCGGCGGCGTGAACGTCGAGACCAAAGCCGAAGGCGGCTTTCTCAAGTCTCTTGGGCGCGCCGTGCTTGGCGGCGAGTCGTTCTTTCAGAATTTCTTTGTCGCGCCTGCGGGCGGCGGTGAAGTTACCCTCGCCCCCGAACTGCCCGGCGATATTGCCGTGATCGAAATGAGCGGGAATAAATTGATGGTGCAGGCTGGTTCGTACATGGCGTCCGAGACCGGCATCGAACTGAGTACCAAGGTCAGCGCAAAAGCCTTCATGTCGGCGGAGGGCATTTCGATGCTCGAAGCGAGCGGCACGGGCACATTGCTGGTCTCGTCCTACGGCGCGATTTACGAGAAGACCCTCGGCGCAGGCGAAAAATATATCGTGGATACGACTCATCTTGTCGCGTTCGACGCTGCCATCGAAGTGCAGCCCAAGCCCATCGGCGGATTCAAATCCACCCTGTTCAGCGGGGAAGGCTTTGTGGTGGAATTGACGGGACCCGGCAAGGTATTCATCCAGACTCGCTCGCCGCAGGCGCTCATCAACTGGATCATCCCGCAGATTCCCAAACAGCCGCCATCGTCCAGCTAACAAAGCGTCGTTGGCTTGTATAATAGTTGCAGGGCGAGAAACTTCGCCCTGCGTTTCTTTTTGAATTTCAGGAGAATTATGAAAATCGTCCGCTATCAAACCGATCAGGATGCCGTCAAGTATGGCTGGATGCTGGAAGACAAGATTGGCGAAATTCAGGGGGATGTTTTCGGCGAGTACCGCCGCCGTGAAGCCAAGCAGCCGCTGTCGGAAATAAAACTTGCCGCCCCCTGCGTGCCAAGCAAAATTTTATGCGTGGGGCGCAACTATGTGGAACATGCCAGGGAATTGGGCAACGACGTCCCCAAGGTTCCGCTCATTTTTATGAAGCCGCCGTCGTCGATCATTGCCAGCGGAGAACATATCCTCCTGCCGCCGCAGTCGAATCAGGTGGAGCATGAAGCGGAACTGGTGGTTGTCATCGGCAAACGCGGACGGAATATCACCCCCGAAAATGCAAAGGAATATGTCTTCGGCTACACCATCGGCAACGACATCACCGCCCGCGACCTGCAAAAGACCGACGGTCAGTGGACTCGCGCCAAGGGCTTCGATACCTTTTGTTCCTTTGGTCCCTGGATCGATACCGAGTTCGACGCATCCGATGCGGTGGTCACCTGCCGCGTCAACGGGCAAATGCGGCAGATGGCATCGACCCGCGACATGGTTTTCAATGTCAATACCTTGATTGCCTATATCTCGTCTGTGATGACTCTCGAAGCTGGTGATATTCTTTTCACGGGCACGCCCGCCGGGGTGGGAATGTTGAAGAATGGCGACGTGGTGGATGTTGAAATCGAAGGACTTGGGAAATTAAGCAACCCGGTCAAGGCGTAGTTCGGGGCGCTATTCCTTGAAAATCCTCGAATATGCTTCGGAGGTTTTCATCAACTCATCGTGTGTACCGATGGCGGCGATGCGTCCCTTGCGGAAGACGATGATCAAATCAGCCCAGCGGATTTGCGACAGGCGGTGGGTGATGATGAAGGTCGTGCGCCCGCGGGCGGCGTTGGCGATGGCGCGTTGGATTTTGTCTTCGGTGGCGGAGTCGATTGCGGAGGTCGAGTCATCCAGCACGAGAATGCGCGGGTCGGTGAGGAAGGCGCGGGCGAGGGCGATGCGCTGGCGCTGTCCGCCTGAGAGGGTCACGCCACGCTCGCCGACGACGGTGTCGTAGCCCTGGTCGAAGCCGTAAATAAAATCATCCGCCTGCGCCGCTTTCGATGCGGAGATGATTTCGTCTTTGTCCGCGTTCGGCTTGCCGAAGGCGATGTTGTCACTGAGCGAACGCGAGAACAAAAAGATGTCCTGCTCGATGATGGAGATTTGCGACCGCAGCGAAGCCAAATTCCACTCGCGCACATCCACGCCGTCCACGAGGACTTGTCCCGAAGTGAGGTCGTAGGTGCGGTTGATCAACTTGACGAGCGAGGTCTTGCCCGCGCCCGTCTGCCCGACGATGGCGACGGTTTGTCCCTGCCTGACTTTGAAGGAAACATCCTGCACAACAGATTCGCCCGTCGGGTAGGCAAACGTCACATTGCGGAATTCCACTTCGCCGCGCATGTCTTGGGTCATACCCGCCGCGTTTTGGTCGAGATGCGTCTCGCGGTTGATCAGTTCCAGAATGCGGCGCGCGGATGAAAGTCCCGAAGAGATTTGGGAGTATGCCCAGGTGGAGGTGAAGGTCGGGAATTCCAAAAGCCGCAAAAGCCCAAAGTAGGCAATGACCGCTCCGAGGTCGATTGTCCCCGCGCGGAAAAGCAAAAGGGCGTGAACCAGTCCGCCCGCGTAGGCTGTCCCCAACAAAAGCATGGCAATGTAGCGCCCTTCGAGATCGCCCTGCCGCACGAAGGCATCGCGCACGCGCCGCGCGTTCGAGACGAAGCGATCCACCTCTGCCACTTCCTGCGCCGCGCCTTTCATGATTTCCACGCCGTCGAGCGACTCGGACAGGTGGGTGTTCATCTCGCCAAAGGTCGCGCGGACTTCGTCGGTGATGGGCGCCAGCGTTTTGAGATAACGCGCCAGCGCGATGAAATAAATCACCGTGAAAATGGCGGGAGTCAACAGCAGGGACGGGTGGTAGCGCGGCGCGGCGAAGAACGGCATCATCAAAAACATGAACGACCCCACCACCAGGTTCACCCCTGGGCTGAACATGTAGTTCACCTCGCGCACGTCGTTGGTGGAACGCGCCATCGTATCGCCGACGGGCTGCAGGCTGTGGAAGGTCATGCTCTTGCCGAGCAGGGAAAGATATAACTCATCGCGGATGTCGCGTTCCATCTTTTTCGCCAAAAGTTCCGCTCCGAAGTTGCGTCCCAGTGGCAGCACGCCGCGGATGATCTGTGAAATGCCGATGGTCAACGCCAGTGGCAGCAGCACGGATGTGTCAGGCTTGGGCTGGTCCATCGCATTGAACGCGTCCCCCGTCAGCACAGGGACATACGCCGCCAGCGCCGCGTTGCCAATCGCGCCGATGACCAGCATCAACACAATCCACAAGTACGGGCGGATGTGCGAAGCAATCCAAAGAATGGCGCTGGTTCGATTGAATAAATTTTTTCTGTGCAGGGTAAATTCTGCGGGAAGAGAAACGGTGGACATGGATGTCATTCTACCATCGGGGAGGAGGTAAAAAGGTACACGGGTAAACAGGTATAAAAGGAAACACGTACACAAGTTTTATAACCTGCGTACGTGTTTCCCTGTCTACTTGCCTACTTGTTTACTTCTTTACGCCTTCCCCAACACCATCGCCAGCAGCGCCATCCTCACGTACAGACCATATTCCATCTGGCGGAAATACGCCGCGCGCGGATCATCATCGAAGTCGGGTGAAATCTCGCCCACACGCGGCAGCGGATGCATGACCGCCATCTCCTGCCTGGCGGCTTTCATCACTTCGGAATCGATGACGTACGCGCCTTTCACTTTTTCATAATCGGCGGGGTCTTCGAAGCGTTCTTTTTGGACGCGGGTCACGTACAGCACATCGGTTTCGGGCAGGACTTTTTCGAGGGAGGAGAACTCCGCCTGTGGCACGCCCTTTTCCGCCACTTCCGCCATTACTTCTTTGGGCATCTTCAAAATATCGGGCGATACATAATTCAACTTGATGCCGCTGAATTGTGAAAGCAGACGCGCCAGCGAATGCACTGTGCGCCCGTATTTCAAATCGCCGAGCATGGTCACGGTCAGGTTGTCGAGCCGCCCAAGTTCCTCCATGATCGTGAACGTATCCAGCAGCGCCTGGGTCGGGTGTTCGCCCACGCCGTCGCCCGCGTTGATGACGGGCTTCTTCGCCGCCTTTGCCGCAATCGCCGCCGCCCCCGTTTCGGGGTGGCGCAGCACGATCACATCCGCATAACATTCGAGCGTGCGGATCGTATCGGGCAAACTCTCGCCCTTCGACACCGACGAATACTTCACCTCGCTGATCGGGATGACGCTGCCGCCGAGCCGTTCCATCGCCGCCGTAAACGATGACGAGGTTCTGGTCGAAGGTTCATAAAACAGGTTCGCCAAAATCTTGCCTTTCAGCAGGTCGAATGTCCCGATGCGCTCGACCATGCCGCGCATCTCGTGCGCCACGCCGAACACATATTGCAGGTCATCGCGGCTGAATTGTTTGACGGATAAAATATCCTTGCCATACCAGTCGGCTTGCTTGTTCTCGCCGAAGGGCAGGTGGGGGTTGAGGGGTGGGGTGGGCATAAGTTAGTCTCCTAGTTTGATAGTTTTCTTGTCTGCCAGTCTTTTTGCTTCCAGTTAACTAGCCGACCAGAAGACTATAAGACTAATTTGATCGGGACTCTGGTGTACGCTGGGAGCGAATCCCGGTGAAGCATATTTTTCTACGCCTCAGCATTTTTTTCTGACGACGGGTGAGGCTGGCTGCTGTTTCGATGGAGATAAAAAACTTCCGAAGCCTTCATGACTTCGGAAGTTTTGACTATAAGCCTGTGGGTGGTTCGACCTCCAACCCATTCTCGCGGGCGATGTCCTCGAAAACGACTTCGATGTCGTCCATGAAATGGTCGAGCCCATCCACCTTTTCGGCAAAGCCTGCGCCGAAGAAACCCAACTCGCCCGCCGCTTTCTGCCAGAAGTTGAAATGGTCGCCTTCCAAAACCTCCACGGCAGATGTCCAGGTGTTCAGCAGCGACCAAAGCGCGGCGAAGGGCATATCCCCTTCGAGCATGGCTTTGATGGCTTTCTCGTAATAATTGGCGCGCGCGGGATGAATGCGGGCATCCACGTTCGGTTTCTCGCTGGCAAGTTTGTACGCCGATTTCCAATCCGAAAACCAAAGTCCCAGTTTGTCCAAATCGACGCGCGATGATCCAAGCAGACCAAAGACAGTCGCCACCATCTCGGGCTTTCCAGCAGATTCGGCGCGGGCGGGGAATTCCAGCAAAAGCCTGCGTTCCTGAAGCGGGGGACCGCTCAACTCTGCCACCGCGTTCAGGGCGTGGAAAAGCGACTTCATATACTTGCGGATTTCCTTTGGACCGACGGCATTTTCATCCATCTCGGTCAAGTCCATCCAGATACCGCGTCCGTGCGAGAGCATTTTGCGGCAGCGGTGCAGCATGAGCGGCGGCTGTTCGAAGTCGAAGCCCGCCCGCAGGCTGGCTTGCACGAAGTCGAAGAACTTCTCGCGTTCGTAGAGCAGGATCGGGTCGTACATCTCGTAGCCCAGCCAGGGGTCGCCGCGCAGTTCACGCGGAGATTTGAACTCCTCTTTCATGCGGCGGCTGATGTCGAGGTGGAAGTCGGGGGTGAGTTTGACGAACTCGCGGAACTGCTTGGGTTTGGTCTTGTGAACAAAGACGATGTCGATGTCTGCCGTGCCGCCGAGCATGGGTTCCACGTTCAGCAGGGAACCTGTCAAGTAGGCGGCGACGATGTCCGTGTCGTTGTACGCCCTTTCCTGGGCGGTCTCTTTGGCAATGCGGAGAAGTGATTCACGTGTTACGCGCATGGTGTTTTCCTATCTGGGCTATCCCAAAGGCAAACTTGGTTGGAACGGGACCAGCCCCAGGGTTTCGCGGATGCGGTTCTCGATCTGCTTGAGGTGTTCCTGGTTTTGGATGATGTTCAAATCGTTCGAGTCGATTTTCAACACGGGCGTGTGGTCGAACGGCTTGGAGAAGAAATTTTCGTAGGCGCAGTTGAGTTCGTCGATGTAGGCGCGTTCCATCTGCCGTTCGTAGGGACGGTCGCGGAAAGCGATGCGATTCATCAGCGTGTCGGTGCTGGCTTGCAGGTATACCAGTAAGTTGGGCTTGGGGATTTTCTCGCCCAGCGCTTCGTGAACCTTGTGATACATATCCAGTTCGTCGCCCTGCAAATTGATGCCCGCAAAGAGCGCGTCCTTGGCGAAGGTGTAATCGGCGATCAGGTTTTTCCCGTCTGCCAGAATTTTGGGAACGTTGTTGTTTTGCTGGTGATAGCGGCTGAGTAAAAAGAAGATCTGGGTTTGAAACGCATAGCGCGCGCGGTCTGCATAAAAATCGGAGAGGAAGGGATTCTCTTCGAAAATCTCCAGCAGAACCTCCGCGTTAAATGTGTTTTGTAAAAGGCGGGCAAGGGTGGTTTTGCCGACGCCAATCACTCCTTCGATGGCGATGTACATGAAAAGAACGCTCCCTGGGTAAGTTGAATTAAGGATACCATAATTTGATGGTCGAGCGGGTTGCCCGTGAAAACCGTCGGCAGCATTCTACACTTGCAGGATGGCTTCCTTTTCTTGCCCGCCGTCTATTGGGTCAACTCCACCACCAGCGTATCGAGAGCCAGTTCCAATGTGATTTGGCTCGTTTTGACTCGCTCGTCGATGACCAGCAGGTGGCGGTAGATGTCTTCGAGGGCTTCCAGCGTGAAGCGGTTTGCCTGTCCTGTGGTTTTTTCTGCCACGAAGGGATGTACGCCCAGCGCGCGCGCCACGTCGTCCTTATTGCCGCGTCCGTCGAGGATTTCCCGCGCTTGAATCAGCAGTCGGAATTGCCGCACGACCATGCCCCATAATGAGAACGCGTCTTCATTTTCCAGCAGGCGGGGCAGCAGTTTTGGGGCGGCTTTGCCGTTGCCAAGCGAGAGCGCGTCCACGAAATCGAAGGTGCTTTGCTGGGAGGTGACGATGCAGACCGCGTCCACATCCGAGCCATGCACGGGTCGCGCCCAGTTGACATACGCCAGCAGTTTGCTGAGTTCCATCCCCGCCTGACGGGTGTCCACGCCGACCATTTCGGCAAGTTTGGCGGCGGCGGCAGGTTCGATTTTCCCGCCCTGATTCTTCGCCTCGTTCACAATCCAGCCCGCCATGTCGCGCTGTTTGGGGAGCATGAACGCCTGTGTTTTGACCAGGCTGGCGTTTTTCTCCGCCCATTTCAAAAGCCAATGTTTTGCCGTCTCTTTGGGTTCGATGAGTTCATGAATCACCAGTTTGACCGTGTCGGGCGCTTTGCTGATGTACTCCTCGAATTTTTTGCGGACGGCGGGGTTGTTGTATTTTGAAGACGGATTGGCAAGTGTCACCAGCCGCTTCGATGCGAGGAAGGGCATGGCGTTGAGCGCGTTGTTGAATTCTTCGTCGCTCAAGCCACGCGCCTCAAAGTGCGCGGTATTCATCCCCGCTGTGGTCGGGTCGCTGAACCCTGACTCGAAGTCTTTGAGTTTGCGGGTGATGGCAAATTCGTCGTTGCCGTAGAGGAGGTAGATCATAGGTAGTAGATGGGTAAACAGGTAAATGGGTAAACAGGTAAACAGGTAAACAGGTAGACAGGTAAACAGGTAAACAGGTATACCTGTCTACTTGTGTACTTATTTACTTATTGTGTGATGACCCGATGAACGCCCTTGCGGACGGGGATGATGTCCACGATTTGCATGTGACCCATGAGCGCTTCGGTGGTGACGTTTTTCTGGAGCCACGTTCCCAGCGGACGGGAGAGCAGCACGCCGACGACGGCGAACGCGACGGCAAGCGGCACGAGCAGAATCTTTGTCAGCGTGGATTTGGCTCCCCGAAGCACAGACCAAGCCAGGGTCGCGGAGAGCAGGACGGTGGTTGCCAAATTGGTTCCGCAGCCTGCATGAATCGCCAATCCGCTTTCGCCGCCGCGCAGTCGTTCCAGCGCTTCGGTCGCCGCAGACCAGACTTCCAGCGTCGAGAAATCCCCCAGCAGGAAAAATCCCGTTGGGTTGGAATGTCCCGCCATGCGTCCTTTGTGTGTGCGTGACAGCATGTGAAGCGTGGCATGTTCGAGCGCATGGTTGCGCCGCGTTTCGAGAATGAAGGGGAGATCGAGGATCATGGGCTGATTATACGCTTTAAAAGAATTAACCACGAAGGGTCACAAAGGGTCACGAAGGAAAACCAAAGAATCTCTGCGCGCTTCGCGGTAAAAGGGTTTTAGGTCTCGGTGATGGCGTAAACCTGATTGAGCGCTTCCAAAAACTCGGCGGGCGGCATGGGCTTGAGGATTTGCCTGCGCGTTTCACGGTCGAGGGTTTTCATCAGCAGGTATTGAACGGCGTACTTGCGGAACAGCCGCTGACCGTCCTCCTCGCCGTAGAACTCGACGCTCTTCGCCAGATGTTTGCGAACGGTCTCGCGTACCTGTTCGGCTGTGACCTGTTCGCGGTTCAGTTTGGAAAATATCCAGGGGTTGGCAAGCGCGGCGCGACCAATCATCACCGCGTCGCAGCCTGTGTGATTTTTCATCCGTTCGATGTCTTCGACGAGTTTCACATCGCCGTTGCCGATGACGGGAATCTTGACCGCCGCCTTGACCTCGGCGATGGCGTCCCAGTCCGCTTCTCCGCCGTAGCCTTGTTCCTTCGTCCGCCCGTGAATGGCGATGAGCGCCCCGCCGCATTCTTCGACGATGCGGGCGATGAGGCTGTAGTTTTTGTTCTTCTCCCAGCCGAGGCGGATTTTGCCTGTGATGGGGACTTTGAGCCTGGCGCTGAGTTTCTTGAATGTTCGCGCAATTTTCAGCGGGGATTTCATCATGCCGACGCCCGCGCCGCGATGCGAAATGGCTTTGGCGGGGCAGCCCATGTTCACGTCGATGAAGTCTGGATTCCAATCTTGCACGATCAGCGCGGCTTCCAGAATTTTATCGGGGTTGTCACCGTAGAGTTGGAAGGTGACGGGGCGCTCGACTTCCTGAAAGTAAAGTTTCTTCGCAGGCTGCTTCGACTTGCTGAGGATTCTTTCCACCTGCACGAACTCGGTGTAACTCATGGCAGAGCCGAACTCGCGGCACAGCGAGCGGAAGGGCCAGTCGGAATAGCCATCCATCGGCGCGAGAATCGCGTCGCCGTGAATGGGGATGTCGCGGATGAAGAAGGCGACGCCCTGAGGGTCTCGAAGGGTGGGGGAATTGCTCATTGGTTACTCGGTACGGATAAAAGTGGCGCAAGTATAACTGGTTTGAATTATCTCTTTCGCCCTGCTTCCCATTCCTTCACGCAGACGAATAAATCAGGCTGGGGATGCAACTCCGCAATCGGCGGGGACAGGCTTTTACCAAATCCATGTCTTGCGCTATTTGAACAAATCGGAATGAGTCCCCGTTCTTGCCAACCCGAGTTCCTCCTCGGTTGAGGTGTAGATCAACAGCCAGTCAGGCTCGACGTGACATTCCCTGTTGCCTTCGTAGTTTCCGTGCAGGGCATGGTCGCGGTGACGTTCCTCCAACTTTTTCTCATCCGCCAGTAATCGAATAATTCGAATCAAATGCTCCATGACAAAGCCGCGCTTTTCCATCCGCTTGTAGTCTTTCTTGAATGTGGCGGTTCTGGTGATAACGCGTGTCATGATTCCAAATCCGCAATGAGGGCTTCCACGTCCTTGAAAGTCTTCGTATTGCGGCGCTGTTTCAAATCATCCATCGCCTGCAAGGTTTCCTCGTTTGGCTGTCTTGGAAGCCTGATTTCAAAGGGCAGGGCGCGTTGATTTTTGACCTGATAATAGAACAGGGTGATTGCCTGGGAGGGAGTCAGCCCCATTTCGCTCAATACTTTTTCGGTCTGCTTTTTTAGCGCGGGGTCGAGTCGTACGGTAAGCGTGGCGGTTTTGGACATTTTTCTCCTTTTTGCTTGTACTGCAATTGTATTTCAATTGTAGCACAACTGTTTCCTGTAAAATGCGTGTTCACAATATAAAAGAATCAATGTAGTGGAGTACTACGTTTTGTAACTTCGTCCTGGGGTTACCTCTTCCGTCCCGCCTCCCATTCTTTCTTGCGGACGAATAAACGGGAGTGGCTAATCTCATGGGCTTGCCAAAAGATTTAATCACGGAGAAAAAACTCTTAAAATCTCTGTGGTAGGGGGGGCCTAACCCATCCTTTTATTAGCCACTCCTGAATAAACATCGTATCCAAAAGGCGGTTGCTTTGGCTTATAATCTCTCGAAATTCACTTTATGAAATTGGTAAGCGCCACAAAAATATGACCCGTTTTTTCGCCCGCAATCGTCACACCGTCCAGCGGATTGGTTTTGTCGCCGTCACGCTGATGGCGATACTTACTGTGCTGCCGATCATCGGCACGCTTGCTTTTGTGCTTCTCAAAGGCAGTCCAGCCCTGTCATGGGATTTTCTCTCCGATTTTCCGTATGACGGAATGCGCGCCGGTGGAATCCTGCCTGCCATCATCGGCACGCTCTACCTGACCATTGGTACGGCGGTCTTCTCCGTCCCGTTGGGGATTGCCGCCGCCATCTATCTCGCGGAGTATGCCAAAGACAACGAGTTGACCCGCCTCATTCGGCTGGCAATCATCAGCCTGGCGGGAATTCCCTCGGTGGTGTACGGCTTGTTCGGCATGGGGTTATTCGTCCTGTTCCTGCAATTCGGTACATCCATTCTTGCGGCTTCGCTTACGCTGTCGATCATGACCCTGCCCGTCATCATCAGCACCGCAGAAGAGGCGTTGCGCGCCGTGCCGCAGGCTTTCCGCACGGTGAGCATTTCACTCGGCGCGACGCGCTGGCAGACCATCAGCCGCATCATTTTGAAGGAAGCCCTGCCTGGTATCCTGACGGGAGTCATCCTCGGCTTGGAACGCGCCGCCGGCGAGACCGCTCCCATCCTCTTCACGGGCGCGGCGTTCTTCCTCCCCCGCCTGCCGCAATCCCCCTTCGACGCGACCATGGCGTTGCCCTATCATTTGTTTGTCATTTCCACGCAGGTTCCCGAAATGCCGATTCGTATTCAGTACGGCACCGCGTTGGTATTGATTGTCTTTGTGTTGACCATGAATGTGATCGCCACGGTCATCCGCTCGCGGGCAAGGGCAAGAAGGCAATGGTAATCTGAAAACGTAAATGAACAAAATCCTCATCGAAAACCTTTCCCTCCAATATTCCGACGGCACCGAATCCCTGCGCGACGTCAGCATGGGAATCCGCGAACATGCCGTAACCGTTTTGTTTGGACCCGCCGGCGGCGGCAAATCCACGCTGCTGCGTTGCTTGAACCGCCTGAATGACCTGACCGAGATCAAAACCAGCACGGGACGCATCCTGATCGACGGCGAAAACATCCTCGACCCCAGGACGGATGTCATTGCCCTGCGCCGCAAGGTGGGCATGGTCTTTGCCCGTCCCGTCCCGCTGCCGATGAGCATCCGCGAAAACCTGACCTACGCCCTCGAACTCGCCGGTGAAAAGCGCAGATCCAAACTGGATGAAGCCGTGGAGCGCAGTCTCAAACTCGCCGCCATTTGGGATGAGGTCAAAGACCGTTTGGGCGATCCCGCCATTGCCCTTTCCGGCGGACAGCAACAGCGCGTCTGTCTCGCCCGCGTGCTGGCATTGCAGCCCGAAATCATCCTGCTCGACGAACCCACTTCGGGGCTTGATCCAATCTCGACGGGCAAGGTGGAAGCCGCCTTGCAGGAGTTGAAAAAAGAATACACCGTCATCCTGGTTCCGCATTCGATTCAACAAGCCGCGCGGACAGCGGATTATGCCGCCTTCTTTTTGTCGGGTGAATTGCTCGAATATGCCGAGGGAAAAGAACTCTTCACCACGCCAAAGCAGAAAAAGACCGAGGACTACATCATGGGCAGGTTTGGATAACGTCAGCGATGGGACAAGGTATGACCTCAGATAAAAAGTCCGTTTTCCCAAAGCCGCGCCCCGACATGGCTCGGCTGGCGTTTCTTTTTCTGCTTGTCGGCGCCTTGCTTTCGATTTTATGGTCTGTCGCTTTTGCGGTGGTCACGATTTCGATCCCCTATCAAATCGAACTACGGGAGGGCGCGGCGCAGGTTGTGACCCGCATCCTGTTGAACAGGGAAAATCCATACACATTCGAATACCAGCCGCTGGCAATCAACAGTTACGGGGTGATGTACAACCTGAGCGTCCTGCCCTTTGCCGCCCTGTTTGGAAATACGCTCCTGGTTCATCGCGCTGTGACCTTTGCCTTCATCGTTGTGTCTGCCATGTTGATTTTTGGCGTCGCTTATAAAACGGGAAGGGATGCCGCGTTCGGGTTGACCGCCGCCGCATTCGTGATGGTCGCCTTAATCAGCCGCGCGGGCATCGGAGCTTTCTCGTCCGCGATGGGGACATTTCTTTTTCTGGCGGCGGCGCTTTTGCCCTTTTTGCGTTCCTTCGACAAAGCCAGTCTTTTGTCGAGCGCCTTCCTTGCCCTGGCGGCATTTTACACCAAGCCCTATTTCGTCCTTGTTTTTGGGATCGTTGCTTCCTTTTTATTTTTATTCGTTTCCAAGCGGACGGGAATTTTGTATGCGCTGTTCTTCATCCTGCTGCTTGCGGCGTCCTTTGCGCCTGTCAAGTCATTGTTTCCCCTGTATTTCTTCAACTCGATCATCGTCAATATGTCGATGAGTTGGATGAGTTACGCGCACATGTGGGCGCAATTGTCGAGTTTGTTCTTTTCCTTCCTGCCCATCCTGGCGTTATCCGCCCTTTTTATCGGTATGAGCCTGGCAAAAGGAATGCAAAGACGTGAAAAATTTATCGACCTTTTCGCGTGGCGGCTTCCCCTGTTGAATTATACGTTCGATTACTTGATGTATCTATTTGTCATCAGCCTGCTGTCGTTTGTGTTCATCCTGGGACGGCATCTTGGAAACGACATGAATTATGCCCATCAATTGCTGGTCACAACCTTTGCGGCGTGGTTTGCAGGCAGGGTTCGTTTCGAGAAAAAAATTGCCGTGTTGTCCGCCGTTCTTGTGCTGTTCAATTTGTTTTCCTGGCAGGGCGGTTTGCTTTCTCCGCGCATGTTGGAGCAGAAGGACTCAGCGGAGTGGGCGCGGCTCTTTTCCTATGTGCATTCTTCATCGAATATCCTGAATTCACAAGTCGAAGCCTCCGAGGTGGTTCGCCTGGGTTTGATCCCCATCGATACGGGACAGACCATGGTGTATTATCTCGTCAAGCCCTTTCCCGCCAATGTTAGCCCAAAGTTAAAATGTCCCATTTCTCCAAAGTTAAAATGTCCCCTTCGACAAGCTCAGGGCACCGCCCTTCGGAGGACGAGAAAA
>Ga0172367_10000947_pt1 | contig 43643 bp, 44 predicted proteins | sample Lak10m_FD_114542 | JGI IMG/M metagenome (GOLD analysis project Ga0172367, IMG submission 114542) | Freshwater microbial communities from Kabuno Bay, South-Kivu, Congo - kab_022012_10m | ecosystem: Environmental > Aquatic > Freshwater > Lake | place: Democratic Republic of the Congo: South-Kivu...
CGCGGCCGGGTGTGGAAAAAGCTGTAAAAGGCGGCGGTGCCACTGACTTCGGCGCGCGGCCAGCCGATGCCGGCGGCGATGCGGGTCAGCGTGGCAGGCGCGAGCCAGGTCAGCTGTTCCTGTACCTCGCGCAGGATTTGCATCAGTCGCAGGCCGTCGCGGTCGTGACGGTCGAGGACGCCGTCGATGATTTGATCGTCGGAAAGGGTAGTCATGTGATTGGGTACTGTGTAGAGAATCAAGGTGCTGCCGCGTCGCAGCATAGCGGCTTTGCCTCAATCAGGCTTAATCTGGGTCAAATCCGGGTGGATCGGTGGGCCATTTTCCGCCGTACCACCCCGGCAGGCCGGAAAAAGCCGGCAGCGGCGCGGTGGATCCACGCGTTCCGTGGCCCTGTCTGCTAGCATTCGTTACCACGTCTTCATTTTTTTCGATTTCGGGCGCCCATTTGCATGATGGATCACGACAGTCCTTTCCTTGCCCTAGGCAATACCCGGGATACCGGGGAGGTCGAGGCGCAGGTATCCGACATCGTGAAGCGCTTTGCGCCGGGGCACGACCTGGCGCGCATTGCCGGAACGTTCGCGCTGCTGGATCGGGCATTCGACGGCCGGCTGCCGGGTTATCAGAACCTCAAGACGCTGTACCACAATCGTACCCACACCAACGAAGTGGTGCTGTGCACCGCGCGCATGCTCCATGGCCTGCACCTGGCCGGGCAGGGGCTCGACGGGGACCACATCGATGCGGCGGTGATTGGCGCCCTGATGCACGACATTGGCTACCTGATGAACGACGAAGAGTCCGAAGGTACCGGCGCGCAGTTCACCGCCGATCACGTGATGCGTGGCGTGGCCTTCACGCGGCGGCATCTTGCCGACCTGCCGTCGGTGGTTCTGGAAGCGACCACCAAGGTAATCATGCTGACCGATCATCGCAAGCATCCGGACTGGGTAACCTTCGACAACCCGCAGCAGCAACGCGCCGCATTCGCCACGGCTACCGCGGACCTGATCGGCCAGATGGCCAACCGCGAGTATCTTGAGCGGGTTTTGTTGCTGTACTATGAATTCGAAGAGGCGCGCCTGGGCGGCTTTGCCGATATCCATGACCTGCTGGAAAAGACCACCGCCTTCTACACCATGACCAAGGGCCGGCTCGACAAGGACCTCAACGGCATGTCGGCGAACCTGGCGCGGCATTTCGCGCAAAGCCAGGGGCGCGAACGCAACTTCTACCAGGAATCCATCGACCGCAACCTTGCCTATCTTGGTGGGGTCGTCGGCACCGACCGGGCGCATCGCCTGGACAAGCTGCGACGCGGGCACGTGGTGGAAGAAGTGCTGAAGATCAACGGCGAACTCTGACGTGGAGCGCATCACGATCTCGCTCGACGCCGAACTGGCGGCCGAGTTCGATCGCCTGATCGGCGAGCGTGGCTACCGCAACCGCTCGGAAGCCATGCGCGACCTGTTGCGCGCCCATCTCGAACAGTTGCGCCAGCCGCAGGGCGGCGCCGGGCACTGCGTGGCAAACCTTTCCTACGTCTTCAATCATCATCAACGCGAGCTTGCCGAACGCCTGACGGCCCTGCAGCATGGCCAGCATGACCTGACGGTGGCGACCATGCACGCCCATCTCGATCACGAGAACTGCCTCGAAACCGTGCTTCTGCGCGGCCCCACGGCGGCCGTGCGCGGCTTTGCCGACGCCCTGATCGCTGAACGTGGCGTACGTCACGGCCAGCTCAACCTGATCGATGTCGAGCTTGACAGCGGCGCCGGGCATGAGCACGGCTACCGGCCGGCACGCGGCGGCCACGGCCATCTTCACCTGAAACCCAAGACCTGAACATCCGTGGCTGTCCCGGATCACCTTGTGCTGGCGACGCGGGATCTCGACGCCGGTGCCGCGTGGCTGGAAGACCGCCTGGGCGTGGCACTTGAATCCGGCGGCAGGCATGAGCGCATGGGCACCCATAATCGCCTGCTGACGCTGGGTGAGGATTTTTACCTCGAACTGATCGCGATCGACCCGGCGGCGGCTGCACCCGGCCGGCCGCGCTGGTTCGGGCTCGATGTGCCGGAAACCCTGCCTGTCGAGGGTGCCCGCCTGATTCACTGGGTGGCGCGCTGCGACGACATCGCGGCAGCCGTGGCCGCCTGCAGCCACGTGCCGGGAGAGATCCTCGACATGGCACGTGGCGACTTCCGCTGGCGCATTACCGTGCCGGCCGACGGCAGCCTGCCCGGCGATGGCCTGCTGCCTACCCTGATAAAGTGGGATGTCCCTTTTCATCCGGCACAGCGCCTGCCGCAACGGAACTGCCGCCTGATGAAGCTGGAGGGTTTCCATCCGCAGCCGGCGCCGATCCGCAATGCGCTCGCGGCACTCGGGCTGGCTGCGAGACTGGATCTGCATGCCGGCGCCGGGGAGGCGCCACAACTGGTCGCTTACCTCAGGACGCCGCGCGGGATGGTCGAACTCGACTAGTTCAGGCCGTATTGGCCGCCGATGCGTCGCCGCCGCGCGCAAGTTGGCTGCCGAGGGCGAAGGCCGCGAGCAGCAGGGCAATCACCACTGCGCCGACGAACAGCTCCCTGCCTTCGTACCAGCCGGCGATGTCGGCGTTCAGCCAGCGTGCCAGCCCCAGCCCGGCAATGGCGAAGCTGATGGCCGCGACCATCAGGCCCATCACCCGCGAGGCGACGCGCGCGCGCTGGTCGGCGCGCCTCAGCAGGCGGGCGATCCAGAGTCCGTTGGCGCCGTCGGCCAGCAGCATTCCCAGGGTGAATATCAGGCCCAGCGCCAGCACATGGCCGGTCCCGCCGTGCTGCCCGGCGGTGACGGCGAACAGCGCCGCCTGGCTGACGGTGTCGAATGACAGGGCGAACAGGGCGCCGATGGCGGCGATCGCAACGGGATGGGAGGTTGCCTGCAGGCGACGCAGGGCGCCCGACTTGAGGCCGACGCTGGCAACCATGTGATGGGCCGGCGTGGTCAGTACCGCATGCAGGTTGAGGGCGCCCAGCAACACCAGGAAAACCATTGAAACAAGGATGCCGAAGCTGTCCAGCCAAGCCGGGACCGCCCAGTGCCGCGATGCCAGTCCGACGCCGAGTGCGATCAGCATCACCACCGCGCCGTGCCCCAGGGAAAACAGGGATCCGCACCAGCGCGCGCGCTGCGGCGCGAGCCGTGCGTTGTAGCGTGTCAGGCCGTCAATCGTGGCGAGGTGATCGGCGTCGAAGCCGTGTTTTGCGCCCAGCACAAACACCAGGGCCATCAGGGCAAACCATTCGTCGGGCAGGTTCATCGATGCGCTCTCTGATTCAGTCGTGTGAAGTCTAGGAGAAACTTCATACATTTTCCATGCCTGCCGGCACGCCGGATTTATGTTCATTAGAACAGTGATTTATGAAACCGCAGCACATTGGTACGGTTATCAGCTAATCACCTCTGATTGCCGCCCGGGCGTTGCGGTATGTGCAAAGTCGGCGCTGGTGATACGCCGCCGATGGCGCGAATTCCTTTTTGGCCTGCTCCGGCGGCGACAGACCGGCCTTCCTTGTGCTAACTTCGACCCTTTTGCCCTTACGCAACGATGCCCAACGCGATCCGTGCCGCCAGCCCCCTGCTTGCCCTTGCTGGAGGCCATTTCAGCGCCTTGACGCTGGAACGCGGACGTCGCTATGCCGATGACCATCGGGTGAATATCCGACGCTTGGACAAGGGTGCCGTGGAAACCCGCATCGTCGCCGACGTACAGGGTACCCAGGACGATCCCTACGAAGTCGAGCTGTGGATGGAGCTTGAGGCTGACGGAAAGGTGGCGAGTGTTGACGGTGCCTGCGGATGCCCGGTCGAAGAGGACTGCAAACACATCGTGGCCGTCCTGCTGACGCTGGAGCGCAGCGGCGAGCTGGCGCGAACGGAAGTCGCCGGCGCGGAAGAGGGCATCGCCACCGAACTGCCGCCACCCAGTGCCGCCGCCGAGGAATGGCTGGGCGAGCTGGCTGCACAAGTGCGCTCATCGACCCGCGCCGACGACGGGCTGGCACGCGTGATCTACCTGTTGCATCCGGGTGATCCGCCCAGCCTGGCGCTGGCCCGCAGCCGCCCGCTGAAGAAGGGCGGCTATGGCCAGCCGGCACCGTTCCGGCCGCAGCCGCAGGATCTTGCGCCCGGGCGTGGCCCGCGCAGCCTGGTGACGGAGAGCGACATTGCGCCGCTGCGCCTGTTCCTTTCGCTCCAGGCGGGCGGCAGCTATTTCTATCGCGATGCCGTCGATCTCGGTGGCGAGGCCGGGGGCCTCCTTTTGCGGCTGGCGCTGGCGACCGGCCGCCTGCATCTGGACGGCCTGGTTGAAACCCGGCTGGCGGAAGGTGCCGCCCAGACCTGCCACTGGCACTGGCTTGCCGATGCGCATGGCCGCCAGCGCCTGCATCCGGGCCTGCCGGCAGGGGTGATCGTCGTGCCGACGCAGCCTCCCTTCTACGTCGATACCGGATGTGGCGAAATGGGCGAACTGCTCAGCGCGGTGCCGGCACGCCTGATCGGCTCGCTGGTACGCGCTCCGGCGCTGGACGAGGCCGACGCCATGCTGGTGCGCCAGCGTCTCGAAGCGCTCTCCGGCACCGCGGTCGCACTGCTGCCTTTGCCGGCGGTTCCCGAAGCCCGCCCGGCCGGAACGCCGCTGCCGCGCCTGCGCCTTACCCGCGCCTTGTTGCGGCATCGCGGCGCCGACCGATTGCGCGAACACCTCCCGGTTGCCGTGCTCTGGTTCGACTATCCGGATGGAATCAGCGTGGCGGCGGGCGCGCATGCCAGCCCCTTTTTGCGTCGCAAGGTCGGTGATCGCTGGTGGACGCTGCGCCGTGATCCGGCGGCGGAGTCGGATGCGCGGCGCGCGCTGCGCGAGTCCGGGCTGGATCGTCCGCCGCTGGTTGCCGCCGGCCAGCTGCTGGTGCGGGAAGGGGACGGCGAGCCGCTGGTACCGCAGCGCAACGATGTTCTCGGCTGGCTGGCCTTCCTGCGCGATGAAGTGCCCCGGCTGGAAGAGGGCGGGATGGCCGTCGAGTTCGCCGCCGACTTTCCGTACACCCTGGCCCAGGCCGAGGATTGGTTCATCGCCGTCGAGGAAAGCGTCGGCAATGACTGGTTCGACCTCGATCTGGGCGTCCAGATCGGCAGCGAGCGCGTCAGCCTGGTGGCGCCGCTGATGCGCCTGATCCGCGAGGAAGGGCAGCTCATCGATACCCTGCGCGGACTCGACGATGCCGACAGCTATCCGGTAGCCATCGACGAGCGGCGGCTGTTGCCGGTTCCGGTGGCACGTCTCAAGGCCTGGCTGCTGCCGCTGCTCGAATTCCTCGACGATGGTCGGCCCCGCTTGTCGCGCCATCACGCCGCGACGCTGGCGGGCCTGGAGGACATACCCAGTCGATGGCTGGGGGGCGAGGAACTGCGCGGGCTTGGTCGTCGGCTGCGCGATTTTTCCGGGATTCCTCGCTGCCTGCCGGCACCGGGATTTGCCACCGAACTGCGGCCCTACCAGCAAGACGGCCTGGACTGGTTGCAGTTCCTGCGCGAGTTCGGGCTCGCCGGAATTCTTGCCGACGATATGGGCCTCGGCAAGACAGTCCAGACCCTGGCGCACCTGCAGCTGGAAAAGCACGCCGGGCGCGCGGATCGCCCCAGCCTGGTGGTGGCCACCACCAGCCTGATGGCCAACTGGCGCAACGAGGCAGCGCAATTCACACCCGACCTGAAGGTGCTAACCCTCCACGGCAAGGATAGGGCGGAACGCTTCGGCGAGATCGCATCGGCGGACGTCGTGCTGACCACCTATCCGCTGCTGGTGCGCGATCGCGATACCCTGCTGGAACAGGAGTGGCACCTGCTGGTGATGGATGAGGCGCAATTCATCAAGAATCCCAAGGCGCAGTCCCATCAGGTGGCGCGACGGTTGCGTGCGCGTCACCGCCTGTCGCTGACGGGCACGCCGCTGGAAAATCACCTTGGCGAGCTGTGGGCGCAGTTCGACTACCTGATGCCCGGCTTTCTTGGCACGGCGAAGCGCTTCACCCAGGTGTATCGGACGCCGATCGAGAAGCTGGGCGACGAAGACATGCGGCAGCGCCTGGTCGAACGCGTGCGGCCGTTCCTGCTGCGACGTACCAAGGAGCAGGTGCTCGACGACCTGCCACCCCGCACCGAGATGGTCCGCTGGGTGGAGATCGAAGGTGGCCAGCGCGACCTCTACGAGTCGCTGCGCGTCGCCTTTGACCGCAAGCTGCGTCACGCACTGGTGGAGCAGGGCGTTGGCCGCAGCCAGATCATGATCTTCGATGCGTTGCTGAAGCTGCGCCAGATCTGCTGCGATCCGCGTCTGGTGCGTCTGCCCGCCGCCGAGGCGCTGGTTCGCAAGGGGCATGCGCATTCGGCGAAACTGGAGACATTGCTTGAAATGCTGGTCGAATTACTCGACGAGGGGCGCAAGGTCTTGCTGTTCTCCCAGTTCACCTCGATGCTCGGCCTGATCGAGGCCGAACTCGACAAGCGCGGCATTGCCTACGCCAAGCTGACCGGGCAGACACGGGACCGCGAGGCGCAGATCAACGAGTTCCAGGGTGGGCGCGTGCCGCTGTTCCTGATCAGCCTCAAGGCGGGTGGCACCGGCCTCAACCTGACGGCCGCGGATACCGTGATCCATTACGATCCCTGGTGGAATCCGGCCGTCGAGGAGCAAGCCACGGCGCGTGCCCATCGCATCGGCCAGGACAAACCGGTGTTCGTCTACAAGCTGATGACCCAGGGTACCGTCGAGGAACGCATCCTCGCCCTGCAGGATCGCAAGCGTGGGCTTGCCGACCAGTTGGTGCAACGTGGGTCGGGCGGCGCGCCATCGGGCAACCTGCTCACCGCCGGCGATCTCGATGTCCTGTTCCAGCCCCTGGGCTAGCGGCTCGTGCGAGAATGCCAGCCCCCCCCGGCATTCAAGTGACAGAGAGGAAACGATCATGATGAAGCTCTACTACGGGCCAGGCGCCTGCTCCTTCGTTCCGCACGCGGCGCTCGAAGTCATCAGGGCCGCCACGGGCGCCGAGTTCGAGACCCAGACGGTCAAGCTGCACAAGGGCGAACAACGCACGCCCGAGTATCTCGCCCTGAACCCGCTCGGCCTGGTGCCGGTGCTGGTCGAGGAGGGCCGGGCCCTGAATCAGATCCTGGCGATCTGCGACTATCTCGATCGTCGCCACCCGCAGGCGGGCCTGCTGCCCACAGACGCCTGGGCGCGGGCGCAGGCACTTTCCACCTTCGCCTGGATGAACAACACCGTGCATCCGACCTTCACCCATTTCTTCCGTCCGGCCAACTTCGCCGAATCCGAAGGTGCCCAGGGCGACGTCAGGGCGCATGCCGTGGTCAAGTATCGCGAGCACCTTGAACGCATCCAGTCGATGATCGCCCATGCCGCGCCCTGGCTGACTGGTGAGAAGCCGTCGTTCACCGACTTCTATGCCCTGGTGTTCCTGCGCTGGGGCGGCTTTGCCGGCATCGATCCGGCAACTCTGCCCGCCTACAAAGCCTTCGTCGACCGCGTCGCGGCCCTGCCGGCGGTGGCCGCCGCGATGGCTCGCGAAGGCATCAACCTCGATACGTACAAGGCGGCCTGAAGTCCGCCGGGGGGCTGCCTTCCCTCGGGGCGGCCGCCCTTGCTCCTGCGCCACGGCTATCTGCAGACGCATGCGATATGGCATGCGCTGGCGCCCGGGCTGGCCGCCGATTTCTTGGCTGGAACCATGACGTACTGGCCGTGTGATGTGACAAGGCAACGGACGTGCGGGAAGCAGGCCTGGACTGCGGGCACTTCCTGCCCGAAGGGGCCACCGGGGAAGTTGCGGTGCATATGCGGAACTTCTTCACATCGGCGCGCAAATAACTTACTTCAAATCTAAATAAAGCGTAGTACGATGACTTGACACAGGCCCGGAACCGACCCGTACCCAGCGGGCGTTCGGGCATGGAGGAGGCGAGGGTATGCGGCGGGGCAGCCCGGGGCAGGGCCAGCGTGGCGCGTTGATCACGGTCGACAGAATCGGTGACATTCTTGAGGCACTTCCCGTGCCCACCTTTGTCATCGATGCCGAGCATCGGGTCATCCACTGGAATCGCGCCTGCGAGGCCACCCTCGGCTATCCGGCGACGCGCATGGTTGGCACGCGCGACCAGTGGCTGCCCTTCTATCCGATGCCGCGCCCGGTGATGGCGGATCTGGTCGTGTCGGGCGAACTCGATACCGGAATCGATACCTACTACCGCGACAAGTACCGGCGCTCGCAGCTCATACCCGGCAGCTATGAGGCCGAGGACTTTTTTCCCGGCATGGGATCGGAGGGTACCTGGCTCTACTTCACCGCCGCACCCCTGCGCGACGCGGCCGGTGTCGTCGTCGGGGCGATCGAGATGCTGCAGGATGTCTCGGCGCGCAAGAAGGCCGATGCGGCCCTGGCGCTGGAGCACAGCATCCAGAACACCATCATCGAGCATTTTCCGAGCGGCATAGCCGTGTTCGATGGCGAGCTCAATATCGTGCACTACAACGAGCGTTGCCGGCGGACACTGGACTTCCCGCCCGAGCTGTTCGCACAGACGCCGGTGCCGCTGGAACGCCTGATCCGCTTCAACGCGGAGCGTGGGGAATATGGCGAGATCAACGCCGACGACTACGTGGCGTCGGCGATGGCCCTCGCCCGGCAAAACCAGCCGCATTGCTTCGAGCGCCTGCGGCCGGACGGCTCCGTGCTTGAGGTACGCGGTACGCCGCTGCCCGACGGCGGCTTTGTCACCTCGTATACCGACATCACCGAGCGCAAGCGTGCCGAGGAGAATCTCGGCAGGCTTCTGGCCGAGCAGCGCCTCATTTTCGACAATGCCCACGTTGGCATCATCTGGGTGCGGCAGCGCACGGTCATCAGCAGCAATCGGCGCATGGCTGACATGTTCGGGTTCGACGCGCCCGCCGAACTGGAAGGCAGGTCGACGCGCATGCTTTACGCCACCGAGGATCAATGGCACCAGGTCGGCCGGATGTATGCGGAGCTCGAAACCTCGGGATCCGCCCAGGCAGAGCACGAGATGCGCCGGCGCGATGGTTCGCCGATCTGGATCATGCTGACCGGGCGTCCCATCGACCAGGAGAACGTGGCCGACGGCACGATCTGGGTGTACACCGACATCACCGAGCGCGTTCGCCAGCAGGCGCAGCTGGCGCTGGCCGAGCGGGTCTTTGCGCATGCGTCGGAAGCCCTGATGATCACCGATCCGGACGGAACCATCGTCAACGTCAATCAGGCGTTTTCGCGCATCACCGGCTATGCGCGCGAGGAGGTTCTCGGTCATACGCCGGCGCTGATGAAGTCGGACCGGCACGACGACGATTTCTTCCGCCGGATGTGGCAGGAGCTCGTCAGCCGCGGCAGCTGGGAAGGCGAGGTGTGGGACCGGCGCAAGAGCGGCGAGGTGTATCCGAAGTGGCTGGCCATTTCGACGGTGCGTGACGACAGTGGCCGTGTCGTCAATTACATCGGGTCCTTCTCCGACATTTCCCAGCGCAAGCAGGACCAGGAGCGAATCCAGTATCTCGCCCATCACGATACGCTGACCGGGCTGCCCAACCGGCTGCTGCTGCGTGACCGCTTCGGCAGTGCGCTCGACCACATCCGGCGCTGGGGGGGCGTAGTCGCCTTCATGTTCCTCGACCTCGACTATTTCAAGCGCATCAACGACTCGCTAGGCCATCGCGTCGGCGACGAACTGCTGGTGGCCGTGGTGCGGCGCCTCAAGGCCATCCTGCGCGAATCGGATACGCTGAGCCGGCAGGGAGGTGACGAGTTCATACTGGTGCTGCGCAACATCGATGGTGCCGATGCGGCGGCAAAGGTCGCCGAGAAGATCATCGATTCAATCGCCCAGCCCTTCGAGATTGCCGGACACACGCTCAATACCTCGGTATCGGTGGGGATTGCCATGGCACCCCGTGACGGCGATGACTTCGATTTGCTGATGCAAAAGGCGGATACCGCCATGTACGCCTCGAAGGAGCATACCCGGGGCACCTTCAGTTTTTTCCATCCCTCGATGGACGAACTGGCGCGGCGTCGGCTCGACCTCGCAAACCGGATGCGCGGCGCCATGAACACGCGTGAATTCCGGCTCGCCTACCAGCCCCAGGTCTTCGCCGACAGTGGCCGCGTTTTCGGCGGCGAGGCGCTGCTGCGCTGGCAGCCGGAGGGAGACGGCCCCATCTCACCGGTCGAGTTCATCCCCATCGCCGAGGAGAACGGGCTCATCGTCCAGTTGGGCGATTGGGTCATCGGCGAGGCCTGCGAACAGGCCGGGCGCTGGCTTCAGGCCGGCCTCGATTGCCAGATTGCGGTGAATGTGTCGGGAGTGCAGCTCTATCGCTCGGATCTGGTCAGTACCCTGCAACAGGCGACGCGCGACGCCGGCATCAAGCCAGAGTGCATACAGGTGGAGCTTACCGAATCAATACTGATCGAGGATAGCCTGCTGATGCAGGATGTCATTCGCGGGCTCAAGGCCATCGGCGCCTCGGTGGCGATCGACGATTTCGGCACCGGCTACTCCAGCCTGGCCTACCTGAAGCGCTTCCGTGTCGACAAGCTCAAGATCGACCGCGGTTTTGTTTCCGACTGTTGCGTCAATGAGGAGGGGGCGGCCATGACCCGGGCGGTCATCGGGATTGCCAATTCATTGAACATGCGGGCAATCGCCGAGGGAGTCGAGGAAAGATCGCAACTCGACTTCATTTGTGGCGCCGGTTGCAACGAGGTTCAGGGCAACATCTTCAGCCACGCGCTGCCGCCGGCCGACTTTTACCGCTACGCCATGGGCAGTCGCGCCTGAGCGCGACGGATCTCGGGGCTTACCAGACCTTCCACCAGGGGCTGCCGGGCTCGGAGGAACGCTTGTTTTCATCCAGGGTGGTCAGATACGCCTGGAATCTGCGATCCGCTTCATTTACGTGCTGCGCCAGCCAGGCCTTGAGAAATACCTTCAGCTCGAAGCCGATGGCAGCGTTGCTTTCAGGCGCTCGCTGTGCGAATGACAGGATCTGGTGTGCGAGTTCCCTGTGCTGCTCGCGATGGCTGTCGATGCCGGCGTAGCCCACGGCCATCATCTGGCTTTCTTCACGGGCGAACATGCCGCCTGCGGATTGCGCAAGCCGCTCAAGGATGTTGCGGGCCACTTCGGTGGCGCGGCGCTGGCTGATCGCCTGCTGGATTTCCGCCAGCAAGGCCTCCAGAAACTGCCGCTGGTCCTCGAATCCCTCTGCGCTGACGGGGGCGGCTACGGATCTGCTTTGGCTGGCTGGCATTTTTATCTCCCTGAGTGATGCAAACGAAGTATGAGGAGATGCTAATGAGCGACTGCCGGGAATACTTGATCAAGGTCAACACAATGCACGGTGGATTGGCCCGACGTCGATGCAGCGTGGATTAAGTCACACTGTATCTCCTGCCTGAGGCCGGGCGCATATCCTGCTCTCCGGCGCCTGCTACCAGAATTTCCACCAGGCCTTCTTTTTCATCGTCGTTTCGACTTCGTTGCTCCAGTTGGCATAGCCCTGCAGGTTGTTCGCCTGCGCGAAATGGGCTCCGAAACGCTTGTCGCTTTCGTTGATGTGGTGGGTCAGCCAACCCTTGAGGAAGTGGAGCAGTTCAAAGGTGATGGTGGCGGTGCCGCTGTCGAGTTTCGCCTGCAGGTCCTGAACCTGCTTGATCAGTTCTTCATGCTGCTTCTTGTGTGCTTCGAAGCCGCCGTAATGCGTTACCCGCATCAGGCTCTCTTCCAGCAGGAAATGTGTGCGCGTGTATTCGGCAAGCTGGTCAAGGATCCTGCGCGCCGACTCCTTGGCACGGTGATTGACAATGGCGTTGTGCAGGGCGTTGAGCATGTTGACCAACTCCTTGTGCTGCTCATCGACTTCCTGGATGCCGACCTTGTAGCTGTCTGACCATTGGAACAGCGCTTCGGTTGTCATGGCAATACTCCTCTGGATCTTGGATGGAATAGGGGGAACTCGGAAAATGATAGGGCCAGACCCTGGGCGGCTTTTTGATACCTGTCAAATTTCAATGGTTCAGCAGTGTTCATTCGGCAGCGGGCGAGAAATTTGTCACGACCTGATTTCCGGAGACAAGTCGTGCAGCCACTTGCAAAACAAAAGGCGGAGTATTACCGGCAGTGCTTAGTCATATGATTACCGACTAACCAAATCTTGTGCTTTAGGTTGAAATCAAATCTTCGCAAGCGGCTGAATATTAAGCCTCGCCTTCGCTAAGTCATTGTTGGCGCAAAGATTGCATAGTCGTTATCCCAATCAGGTCCGGACGCGGCCTGGCTTTTCCAAGGGGGACGGCGAACATGGGCAACATCGACAATTTCTTCGACACGGGGCGCGACGCGCTGCAGGAAGTGGAGCAGCGCCTGCAAATGCCGCGCCGTGAATTCCTGCAGTTCTGCGCCACGGTGGCCGCCACCCTCGGCCTGCCGGCCGGCGCCGAAGCCGCGGTGGCCAAGGCGGTGGAAGCCGCCAAGCGGCCCTCGGTGATCTGGCTGCACTTCCAGGAATGCACGGGCTGCTCCGAGTCGCTGCTGCGCGCCGAGCACCCGACCCTGGAAAAACTCATCCTTGACGTGATTTCGCTCGATTACCACGAGACCCTGATGGCCGCCGCCGGCCACCAGGCCGAGGCGGCGCGCAAGGAGGCGATGAAGGCCAACAAGGGCAAGTACGTGCTGGTGGTCGAAGGCGCGATCCCGACCAAGGCCAACGGCATCTACTGCAAGGTCGGCGGCCACACCGCCATCGACCTGCTCAAGGAATGCGCGGCCGATGCCGCCGCCGTGATCGCCATCGGCTCCTGCGCCTCCTGGGGCGGCATGCCTTCCACCATCCCCTCGATTTCCGGTGCCGATTCCAGCCCGACCGGCTCCGCCGGTGTCGCCGAGATCCTCGGCAAGCCGGTGATGACCATCCCCGGCTGCCCGCCCAACCCCTACAACTTCCTTGCCGCGGTGGTGCATTTCCTCACCTTCGGCAAGCTGCCCGAACTCGACAAGCTGGGCCGTCCCAAGTTTGCCTACTCGCGCCTGATCCATGAGAACTGCGAACGCCGCGCCCACTTCGATGCCGGCCGCTTCGCCATGGAATTCGGCGACAGCGGGCACCGCCAGGGCTACTGCCTCTACAAGCTGGGCTGCAAGGGCCCCGAGACCTACGCCAACTGCTCGACGCTGGGTTTTGGCGATGCCGGCGAGAACAACTGGCCTGTCGGCTGCGGCCATCCCTGCATCGGCTGCTCCGAGAAGGGCGTCGGCTTTACCAAGCCCATCCACCAGGTGGCCAAGATGCTCAACGTCACACCGCCGCTGCAATACCCGCGCATCGTCGAGGAGCAGGGCAAGGCCGCTTCCTTCGCCTCCGCTGCCGCCGTCGCTGCCGTGGCCGGCGCCGCCGCCGGTGCCGCGGTGATGCTGACGCGCAACCTTGGACTCTCCCACGCCGCCGAGGAGGCCGAGCGCGCCAAGGCTGCCGCCGGGTCTGGCAAAACGGCCACCGACGACAAGGCCGGAGCCTGATCATGGGCACCCGGCGCGATTTCCTCAAAGGAGTACTCGCGGGTGGTGCGGCGGCGACGGCCTGTGTCGCCTCCGCTCCGGTAGCGGCGCGCGAGACCCATCCCCGCCCGCCCGAGGCGCTCGGCCTGCTCTACGACGGCACGCTCTGCGTCGGTTGCAAGGCCTGCGTCGCCGCCTGCAAGACGGCCAACGACAATCCGGCGGAGTTCTCCACGCTCGATCATCTGTGGGACACGCCGCTCGATACCTCGGGATACACCTTCAACCTGATCAAGATGTACCGCAACGGCACCATGGACGCCAAGGATCAGGAGGTAAACGGCTTCGCCTTCATGAAGACCTCCTGCATGCACTGCGGCGACCCGTCCTGCGTCTCGGCCTGCCCGGTGTCGGCGATGACCAAGGACCCGGTGACCGGCGTCGTCGGCTACAACCCGGACAAGTGCATCGGCTGCCGCTACTGCGTCGCCGCTTGCCCCTTCGGCATTCCCAAGTACCAGTACGACTCGCCCACCGGCCGCATCGGCAAGTGCGAGCTCTGTCGGCATCGCCACAAGGACGGCCACTACTCGGCCTGCGCCGAGGTCTGCCCGACCGGCGCCACGCTGTTCGGCAAGACTTCCGACCTGCAGGCCGAAGCCAAGCGCCGCCTGGCGATGAAACCGGGCGAGATGAACCGCTTCCCGCGCGGGCATCTGCGCCCCGCTCAGGAAAAGGCCTTGCAGGGCAAGCCGGACGGCAAGGGTGAAAGACATCGTCATGGCTGGCGCGACGAACCCGACCAGAGCTACGAAACCCAGGCCGGCAAGTACCTGCAACACGTCTATGGCGAGAAGGAATACGGCGGCACCCAGGTGCTCAAGCTGTCCGGCGTGAATTTCCAGAAGATGGGCATGCCCGACCTGCCGCCCGATGCCGCCGCCGCGCTGTCGGAAACCATCCAGCATTCGCTCTATGGCGGCCTGCTGATGCCTTTTGCCGTGCTGGGGGCGATGACCTATGTCGCCAAGCGCAATGTCAAGCCCGATGACGACGAATCCGGCAAGGAGGGGAGCTGACCATGGCCAATCACAATCATGCGGCACCCGCTCCGGTCGGCGGCAGCCTGGTCAATGCCATCACGCTGACCTGCGGCGTGCTGATCGCGCTGATGGTGGCGATCCTGCTGGTGCGCTTCCTGTTCGGCCTCGGCGCCGTGACCGCGCTCAACGACGGCTATCCCTGGGGCATCTGGGTGGTGGTCGACGTCGTCATCGGTTCCGCCTTCGCCTGCGGCGGCTTTTCGGTGGCGATGCTGGTGTACATCTTCAACAAGGGCGAATACCACCCGCTGGTGCGCCCGGCGCTGCTGGCCAGCCTGTTCGGCTACACGCTGGCCGGCGCGGGGGTGATCTTCGACCTCGGTCGCTGGTGGAACGTTTGGCAGATGTTCAATCCCTGGTCCTTCAATCCCAATTCGGTGATGTTCGAGGTGGCGGTCTGCATCACGCTCTACATCATCGTCATGTGGATCGAGTTCTCGCCGGTGATGCTGGAACAGTTCGGCAAGGCCGAGGCCAAACGCAAGGTCGGCCGCGCGATGTTCTTCTTCATCGCCCTGGGCACGGTGCTGCCGATGATGCACCAGTCCTCGCTGGGCACGCTGCTGGTGGTGCTGGGGGTGCAGATCCATCCGCTGTGGCAGACGCCGATCCAGCCGCTGCTCTACCTGCTGACGGCGATCACCATGGGCTATGCCGTGGTGCTGTTCGAGTCCTGCCTGACCTCGACGGCCTACCGGCGCAAGATCGAAACCCACATGCTGACGCCGCTGGCGAAGATCATGCTCGGCTTCCTTGCCGTGTATCTGGTGGTGCGGGTTGCCGACCTGGTGTTGCGCGGCGCCCTGCCCAAGGCCTTCGTGCCCTCGGTCGAGGCGCTGACTTTCTGGATCGAGATGCTGAGCCTGATCGCGCCGCTGTTCCTGATCGGCGCCGAGTCCAACCGCCGCAATCCGGCGCGGCTCTTCCTCGCTGGCGTGCTGCTGATGCTGGGCGGCGCCATGCTGCGCCTCAACGGCTTCCTGATCGGCTACGAAACCAATGTCGGCGACGCCGGCGGCTTCAGCTACTTCCCGACCCTGGCCGAGGTGCTGGTCACCGCCGGCATGTTCGCCATCGAGGTCCTCGGTTACATCATCATCACCCGTCGCTTCCCGGTGCTGCCCCGGGAAGCCGCAACCCACTGAAGCACGGAGACAACCATGTCCAAGCGCGTAACGATTGATCCCATCACCCGCATCGAAGGCCACCTGCGCATCGACGTCGATGTCGACGGCGGTCGCGTCAAGAAGGCCTGGTCCTCGGGCCAGATGTGGCGCGGCGTCGAACTCATCCTGCTCGGCCGTGACCCGCGCGACGCCTGGGCCATCACCCAGCGCATCTGCGGCGTGTGCACCACGGTGCATGCCATCACCTCGGTGCGCGCGGTCGAGAATGCCCTGCAGATGGAAGTGCCGCTGAACGCCCAGTTCATCCGCAACCTGATCATCCTGGCGCATTCGGTGCATGACCAGATCGTGCACTTCTACCACCTCTCGGCGCTCGACTGGGTCGATGTAACGTCCGCGCTCAAGGCCGATCCCGACAAGGCGGCGGCGCTGGGCGAGAGCCTCTCGTCCTGGAGCCTCAACAACAAGCACGAGATGCGCAAGACCCACGAACGCCTCAAACATTTTGTCAATGGCGGGCAACTCGGCATCTTTACCAACGGCTACTGGGGCCATCCGGCGATGAAGCTCTCGCCCGAGGTCAACCTGATGGCCGTGGCGCATTACCTGCAGGCGCTGGAAGTGCAGCGCAAGGCCAACAAGATCGTCTCCATCCTCGGCGCCAAGACGCCGCACATCCAGAACGTCGCGGTGGGCGGCGTCGCCAACCCGATCGCCACCGATTCGCAGGCGGTGCTGACGGTCGAGCGCCTGATGGCGATCAAGGGCTTCATCGACGAGTTGGCCGACTTCGTCAAGAACGTGTACCTGGTGGACGTCGCCGCGGTCGGCGCCTTCTATGCCGACTGGACGGCGATCGGCAAGGGCGTCACCAACTACCTCGCAGTGCCGGACATTCCGCTGGACACCAAGGGCACGCAGTTCGCCTTGCCCGGTGGTTTCATCGAGGGCGGCGACCTCACCAAGTTCAAGCCGATCACCAAATTCGGCGACGAGTACTTCACCAAGGGCGTCGAGGAATCGGTCAAGCATTCCTGGTACGACTACTCCAAGGGCGGCGCACTGCATCCCTACCAGGGCGAGACCAAGCCCAACTACACCGACTTCAAGGACGATGCCAAGTACTCCTGGCTCAAGTCGCCGACCTTCTACGGCAAGGTGGCCCAGGTCGGGCCGCTGGCGCGCGTCCTGACCATGCTCGCCGCTGGCCACGAGCCGACCAAGAAGTACGCCACCGCCGCGCTCGACACCGTCTCGGCGCTGGCCAAGACCAAGGTCGGGCTCGATGCCATGCACTCCACCATCGGCCGCCACGCCGCGCGCGCGATTTCCTGCGCCGTGCAGGTCGACATGCTCGACGGGCAATGGAATGCGCTGATCGGCAACATCGGCAAGGGCGACACCAAGACCTTCAATCCGCCCAGCTTCCCCAAGGGCGAAGTCATGGGTGTCGGCTTCCACGAGGCGCCGCGCGGCGCGCTGTCACACTGGGTGGTGATCGACAACGGCAAGATCAAGAACTACCAGTGCGTCGTGCCCTCGACCTGGAACGCCTGCCCGAGGAACGAAAAGGACGAGCCGGGGCCTTACGAGGCATCCTTGCTCAACACGCCGATCGCCGACCCGGAGAAGCCTTTGGAAGTGCTGCGCACCGTGCATTCCTTCGACCCCTGCATCGCCTGCGCGATCCACCTGACGGACAAGGAAAGCAATACCGCAATCAGCGTGAAGGCGGTTTGATCATGCGCGCCGTCGTCCTCGGCATCGGCAACACCATTCTCAGCGACGAGGCCGCCGGCGTGCGCGCGGTCGAGGCGCTGGAACGCGGCTGGACGCTGCCGGCCAACGTCGTCGCGATCGATGGCGGCACCTCTGGCATGGAGATGATCGAGGATCTCTCCGACCTGGATTTCCTGGTCGTGCTCGACGTGGTCAAGACCGGCGCGGCGCCGGGCACGGTGGTGAAGATCGCCGGCGACGAGATCCCGGTGTTCTTCCGCAGCAAGCTCTCGCCGCACCAGATCGCGCTGCCCGACGTGCTGGCCAGCCTGGAACTGCTCGGCACCCTGCCCGGGGAGATCGTGATCCTCGGCGTCGAATTCATTTCGCTCGAACTCGGCATGGAAATGACGCCGACGGTGGCGGCAAAGGTGCCGGTGCTGGCGGCGCTGGCGGCGGACGAGCTGCGCGCGCGCGGCTATGCCGTCGAGCCGCTGAAGAAGGCCGCCTGAAATGTGCCTCGCGGCCCCCTCGCGCGTGCTGGAAGTCCGCGGCGGCATGGCCGTCACGGAGTGCTTCGGCCAGGTGCGCGAAGTCAGCCTGTTGCTGATGGACGAGGACATCGGCGTCGGCGACTACCTGCTGATCCAGGTTGGCGGCTTCGCCTTCGAGCGGGTCGACAAGCAGCGCGCCGAAGAAGCGCTGGCGCTGATGAAGGCATTCATGGAGCAGGGCGACGACGCCCGCGAATGGGGCCTCGCCGCGTGATCCCGCGCTTCCAGAGCGAGAACCCCGCCGACGCCGTCGAGCAGGCCTTTTTCCGCATCCAGCGCGAGCAGATGGCCGACGTGCCCATCCTCAACCCCGCGCTAAGCGTCGAGGCGGTCGATTTCCAGCGCTGGCAGGGCCATTGGCTGGGCGTGGTGGTCACGCCCTGGTGCATGAGCCTGCTGCTGCTGCCCGGCAGCGAGCAGGGCTGGGTCGCCACCGGCGACAACAAGCGCCGCTTCGTGCGTTTTCCTGCCGGCGATTTTGCCTTCCTCGGCAGCAGCGAGGTCGAGCTGGGCGAATACCAGAGCTGCCCGCTGTTTTCGCCGATGGAGCGCTTCGCCACTCAGCACGAAGCCAGCCTGACGGCGCGCGCCTCGCTGGTGGCGCTGCTCACCGTGCCCGGCCGCGCCGAAGCCGCCAGCGAGGCAAATCCGGCCCCGGCAGAAAAGCCCTCGCTTTCGCGCCGCCGCTTTCTGGCCTTGCGGTAAGCTTGCCCGTCGCCAGCAGTTCGCCTTGTTCTGGAAAGGGTTCCTGATGTCCAGCATTTCCACTTTCAATGCCGCCGCGAATGCGGAAACCGACCGTGAGCACGAAATGCAGATCGGCCTGCTGCGCGAACTGTGCCGCGCTGCCGGCGCCAATGGCGATCCGGCCGTGGTCAGCGAAATCCTCGATCGCCTGATCGATTACAGCGAGGCGCATTTCGCCTCGGAAGAACTGCTGATGCGCATGAAGAGCTACGACGACTACGAGGACCACGTCGACGACCACGCGCAGATGCTCGACACCCTGCGCGACATCGCCGCCAGCCACGCCCGCGGCGAATCGGCGCTGGTCGCCGGGCGCGCCACCGAGACGCTGGAATTCATCGGCCGCCACATCGCCACGCGCGACCGGCGCTTCGCGGATTACGTGCGGAACAATCTCTGAGCGGGGCCGGCGCTGAAAAGTCGGCGCTGGTGGTACGGCGATTATTGTGTGAAGCGTATGTGACGGAGCCCCGGCCGGACGGATACAGGTCGCCGCCTCATGGGCTCCCGCCCTTCGGGTTCCCTCACTGCGGTGCTGCGCCAGAGCTGCTCTTCCGGGTCGGTCCGGATTCTGATTGCAATGAGCACGTGGCGTCAAAATGGCGACAATGATAGACTGGGCGCCTAAATCATTGTTGGAGGTTTCCATGGGTACCGCAGTTGCCAAGCAAGACCGCATCGGCGCCCGGGTTCCGCACGAGGTGTACGAGACGCTTTGTCGTGCCGCCGAACTGACCGGCGCAACGGTCAATCAGTTTCTGGTGCAGGCAGCGCTCAAAGAGGCCCAGGAAGTGATCGAGCGCGAGGAGGTCATCCGCCTCAGCCCGCGTGACTGGAACTGGTTGCTCGACTTGATGGAGAACCCGCCCAAGCCGAATGCCAAGTTGAAGGCTGCCATGAAGCGCTATCAGAAAGCCAGGCGAGACGATGCGGGTACTGCCTTTAGCTGGGAGCCATGACCGGCAGGGGTTCGACTGTGGCCGCGAGGAACTGGACGACTGGCTGCGACAGGTTGCGCGCCAGCATCAGGACAAGGGTCTGTCGAAAACCTTCGTCGCCATCCGTGAGGACGAACCGGTCCGCATTTGCGCCTACTACGCGCTGACTCTGGCTGAACTCGAAAACCGGCACTTGCCAGCTACCTGGCGCAAGAAACTGCCGCGCCGCATTCCCGGTGTGCGACTGGGCCGGCTCGCGGTCGACCGGCAATACCAGGGCAAGGGGCTGGGGGAACTGTTGCTGATTGATGCTCTGACGAGGGCGCGTCGCATCTACGCCGAAGCGGGCGGAATTGGCTTGTTCGTCGATGCACTCGATGAGCGGGCAGCCGGGTACTACCGCCGTTTTGGTTTCGAGGTCGCGCCGGACAATCCGCTGCTGCTGTTCCTGTCGGCAAGAGTTGGCGAACAAGGGTGATTGCAGGGAGAGGCTCCCTGCGATTACCCGCTAACCGCCTGCCTTTCCGTCGGCTTTTCGCGCTTTCCGCGCAAGGCATTGATTGAAAGCTAAATAATCTAAATCTCACGGGCTGGCCCGTGGCTTGCTATACGGTCTCCACGGCAACAACAACCGACGGAGACCGCGATGACCGAAACCTTTTATGACGTGCTGCGGCGCCAAGGCATCAGCCGGCGCAGCTTCCTCAAGTTCTGTTCCCTCACCGCGACTTCCCTCGGGCTCGATAGCGCCTATGCGGCCAAGATCGCCCATGCGATGGAGACCAAGCCGCGCACGCCGGTGATCTGGCTCGAAGGCCTCGAATGCACCTGCTGCTCCGAGTCCTTCATCCGCTCGGCGCACCCGCTGACCAAGGACGTGATCCTGTCGATGCTCTCGCTCGATTACCACGTCACGCTGATGGCGGCGGCGGGGCACCAGGCCGAGAAGCAGCTTGAAGAGATCAAGAAGAAGTACAAGGGCAACTACATCCTCGCGGTCGAGGGCAATCCGCCGCTCAATGAGGATGGCATGTACTGCATCGAGGGAGGCCGGCCCTTCGTCGAGATCCTCAAGGAAACCGCGGCCGACGCCAAGGCGGTGATCGCCTGGGGCGCCTGCGCCTCCTACGGTTGCGTGCAGGCGGCCAAGCCGAACCCGACGCGGGCGACGCCGATCGACAAGGTGATCTCCGGCAAGCCCATCATCAAGGTGCCGGGTTGCCCGCCGATCGCCGAGGTGATGACCGGCGTGGTCACCTACCTGCTGACCTTCGACCGCCTGCCGGAGCTGGACCGCCAGGGCCGGCCGAAGATGTTCTACGGCCAGCGCATCCATGACAAATGCTATCGCCGGCCGCACTTCGACGCCGGTCAGTTCGTCGAGAAATGGGACGACGACGCGGCGCGCAAGGGTTACTGCCTCTACAAGATGGGCTGCAAGGGCCCGACCACCTACAACGCCTGCTCCACGGTACGCTGGAACGACGGCGTGTCCTTCCCGATCCAGTCGGGCCACGGCTGCATCGGCTGTTCGGAGGATGGCTTCTGGGACAAGGGCAGCTTCTACGACCGCGTCACCGACATCAAGCAGTTCGGCGTCGAAGCGAATGCCGACAAGGTGGGCGGCACGGCGGCGGCGGTGGCCGGCGCGGCGGTGGCGGTGCATGCCGCCGCCTCGGTGCTGAAGAAGGCGAAGAAGGCTGACGCCGTAGAGGGAGAAACAAAATGACGACCCACCCCCCAACCCCCGCCCCAAGGGCAGGGGTGACTACGGTTCAGGCGCTCTGCGCCTTCCATATTTATGACTTGCTGCCCCCTTGGGGCGGCCCGGCGGAGGCAGACTGAAATGGGTGTCTACGAAACTCAAGGCTTCAAGATGGACAACTCCGGCAAACGGGTCGTGGTCGATCCGATCTGCCGCATCGAGGGCCATTTGCGCGTCGAGGTGAACCTCGACAAGGACAACGTGATCCGCAACGCGGTATCCACCGGCACCATGTGGCGCGGGCTGGAAGTCATCCTCAAGGGCCGCGATCCGCGCGATGCCTGGGCCTTCACCGAGCGTATCTGCGGCGTGTGCACCGGCACCCATGCGCTGACTTCGGTGCGCGCCGTCGAGGATGCGCTGGCGATCAAGATCCCCGAAAATGCCAACACCATCCGCAACCTGATGCAGCTGAACCTGTACGTTCATGACCATCTGGTGCACTTCTACCACCTGCATGCGCTGGACTGGGTGGACATCGTGTCGGCGCTGAAGGCCGATCCGAAAAAGACCTCGGAACTCGCGCAGTCGATTTCCAATTGGCCGCTGTCCTCGCCAGGCTATTTCCGCGACCTGCAGAACCGGCTGAAGAAGTTCGTCGAATCCGGCCAGCTCGGGCCGTTCTCCAACGCCTACTGGGGTAACCCGGCCTACAAGCTGCCGCCGGAAGCCAACCTGATGGCGACCGCGCACTACCTGGAGGCACTGGATTTCCAGAAGGAAATCGTCAAGCTGCACACCATCTTCGGTGGCAAGAATCCGCACCCGAACTGGCTGGTGGGCGGCGTGCCCTGCGCCATCAACGTGCATGACACCGGCGCAGTGGGCGCGATCAACATGGAGCGCCTGAACCTGGTCAAGAGCATCGTCGACCGCTGCAAGGAATTCGTCGAGCAGGTCTACATCCCCGACCTGCTGGCCATCGCCTCCTTCTACAAGGGCTGGCTGCACGGCGGCGGCCTGTCCTCACAGGCATTGCTCTCCTACGGCGACATGCCGGAGCGCGCCAACGACTATTCGCCCGGCAACCTGCTGCTGCCGCGCGGCGCCATCATCGGCGGCAAGCTGGACAAGATCCACGAGGTCGACCTCAAGGATCCGGAGCAGATCCAGGAGTTCGTCAATCACTCCTGGTACAAGTACGCCGACGAATCCAAGGGCCTGCACCCCTTCGACGGTGTCACCGAGCCCAACTACAAGCCGGAAGGCCCCAACTTCAAGGGCACGCGGACAAAGATCGAACAGCTCGACGAGTCGGCCAAGTATTCGTGGATCAAGGCGCCGCGCTGGCGCGGCAATGCCATGGAAGTCGGCTGCCTGTCGCGCATGGTGCTGGGCTACCTGCAGCCCAAGCAGTTCCCCTTCATCAAGGAAACCATCGACGGCGTGCTGAAGAAGCTCGACGTGCCGGTCACGGCGCTGTTCTCGACCCTGGGCCGTACCGCGGCGCGCGGCATCGAGACGCTTTACTGCGCCGACCTGCAGGTCAAGCAGCTCGACAAGCTGATCGCCAACATCAAGGCCGGCGATTCCTCGACAGCCAACGTCGAGAAGTGGGAACCCAGCACCTGGCCGAAGGAAGCAAAGGGCGCCGGTTTCACCGAGGCGCCGCGCGGCGCGCTGGGGCACTGGATCAAGATCAAGGACACCAAGATCGACAACTACCAGTGCGTGGTGCCGACCACCTGGAACGGCAGTCCGCGTGATCACAAGGGCCAGATCGGCGCCTACGAGGCCAGCTTGATGAATACGCCGCTGGCCAAGGCCGACGAGCCCCTGGAGATCCTGCGCACCCTGCATTCCTTCGACCCCTGCCTGGCCTGCTCGACGCACGTGATGAGCCCGGACGGCCAGGAAATGACTTCGGTGAAGATCCGCTAAGCCCGGGAGAGAGCGACCATGGACCTCAATACTGCCGCCGCCGAGCTCGACAACGACCCGCAGACCGCTGCCGGCCGGACGGTGTATGTGTATGAAATCCCGGTGCGCCTGTGGCACTGGATCAACGCGCTGGCCATCCTGGTGCTGGCGGTCAGCGGCTACCTGATCGCCAGCCCCTTGCCCAGCACGCCGGGCGAGGCCTCCGAGCAGTTCCTCATGGGCTATATCCGCTTCGCCCACTTCGCCGCCGCCTACATCTTTGCCATCGGCTTCCTGGTGCGCATCTACTGGGCCTTCGTCGGCAACCACCACGCGCGGGAGATGTTCTACCTGCCGGTGACCAACGCAAAATGGTGGGCGGGGCTGCTGCGCGAATTGCGCTGGTATCTGTTCCTCGAAAAGCAGCCCTACAAGTACGTAGGCCACAACCCGATGGGCCACCTCTTCATGTTCCTCTTCGTCACCGTGGCGGCCGTGCTGATGATCTGCACCGGCTTCGCACTGTACAGCGAGGGGGCAGGGCTGGGCAGCTGGCAGGATCTGCTGTTCGGCTGGGTGATCCCGCTCATGGGCGGCAGCCAGGCCGTCCATAGCTGGCACCACCTCGGTATGTGGGGCATCGTCACCTTCGTCATCCTGCATGTGTATGCCGCGCTGCGGGAAGACATCATGAGCCGCCAGACCATGATCAGCACCATGATCAGCGGCCAGCGCACGTTCAGGGAATAGGCGATGAGCGACCTGGACGATCCGCGCTGCGAGGTGCTGGTGCTCGGCATCGGCAACCTGCTCTGGGCCGACGAGGGCTTCGGCGTGCGCTGCGTGCAGAAGCTGGCGGCGGAGTGGCAGGTGCCGGAAAGCGTAACCGTGATGGACGGCGGCACCCAGGGCCTCTACCTGCTGCCCTACGTGCAGGGTGCCAAACGCCTGATCGTGTTCGACGCCATCGATTACGGCCTGCCGCCGGGCACCATGAAGCGCGTCGAAGGCGACGAGGTGCCGCGCTTCATGGGCGCCAAGAAGATGAGCCTGCACCAGACCGGCTTCCAGGAAGTGATTTCCGCCGCCGACTTGACGGGGCAATTGCCCGAGTCGTTGCTGCTGATCGGCGTCCAGCCCGAGGAACTCGAAGACTACGGCGGCAGCCTGCGTCCGGTGGTCAAGGCCCGGCTCGACGATGCGGTGGCGATGGCCGTGGCGGCTGTGCGCGACTGGGGCTTTGAGCTTGTCCCGCGTGAGTCAAGAGTCGGCGCTGACGCTACGGCGTTGGACATGTCGGCCTATGAGGATGGGCGTCCGTCGGCGGAGGCGGCGAGTCGGATTGGGGATTCACGGCTCTTTGGAAGCGTGGGATGAAAGGCGTCGCGGCTTTGGCGTTTGTGGGGGATCGGGCCGCCGGGGCGCTCTGCTCCGCTCCATGTCCCCCGGGCCGAAAAGGCGCCGGCCCTCCTCCTTTACTTGCGCGGAGCAGAGCGCCCCACCGGCCCGATCAAGCGAGGCCGTCACAGGTTTTCGGTTGCAAGGCGCAAACGTATCCCGCCAAGGAGGGTGGGTGCCCGTCTCCGGTAGGTAAAGGAGGAGGAGCGGGCGCAGCCCGCGACGGGGGACACGGACGGAGACGGGCACCCGCCGTCCTTGGCACCCCGCAGACCGCCGCAATACAACGGAGCAAAGACTGAATGTGCCTCGCGCTACCAATGAAGGTAATCCGCATGGAAGGCACTACCGCTTTGTGCGAAAGCCGCAACGGCATCGAGCGCATGGACACCATGCTCACCGGCCCCCTCGAACCGGGGCAGTGGGTCCTCGGTTTCCTCGGCGCCGCGCGCGAGGTGATCGATGCCGAGCGGGCGGCGCAGGTCGAGGAGGCGCTAGTGGCGCTTGAATCGATCCTGCAAGGTGGTGGCAATAACGACGATTTGATCCACGCGGCATTTGCCGACCTGATGGATCGCGAACCGCAGTTGCCGGAATTCCTCCGGCCTGCACCCAACCAAGGAGTCCAGCCATGAACAAGTCTCCCAGCCTCGAACGCCTGGCCGAACGCTTCGGCATCCTGCAGGTGCGCTACGGCTACAGCCTGCTCGACGCGGAAAGCCTTGCCGCCTTCGCGGATGCGCCGGGCACGGCGCTGCTCCTGTTCGCCGAGGACCCGGCCAAGGTGCCGGAAACCTGGGATCTGACCATCATCCTGCCCGAGGCACTGAAGTCGGCCGGCGTCGAATTGCGCGTCGGCTTGCTGGAACCGGTGGTCGCGCGCAGCGTCGCCGCGCGTTATGGCATCCGCTTCTGGCCGGCGCTGCTGGCCCTGCGCGACGGCGATTACCTCGGCACGATCGAGGGCCTCAAGGACTGGGGCAGTTATGTGCAACAACTGCCGGAGCTGCTCGCCGCACCGGCCTCGCGCCCGCCCGGCATCGGCATTCCGGTGACCAACGCCAACGCCGCCACGCATTGCCACTGAACCAGCGCAAAGGACAACGCCATGATGACCTTCCCCATTCCCGTGATTGCGCATCGCCCCAGCATCGGCCCCGGTTCGCAGCCGCTCGACGATGACGTGGTGCTGAACACGCTGGAGGTGCCTAACGATGTGCACGCCTTTCGGCCGCCGTTGACCGAGCTGGATGCGCCACCCGAGGTCGCCGGGCCGGCGCTGGAATTCCTCAAGACCCTGCTGGCCGCGCTGCGCGAGACGCCGTTTTCGCCGATGCAGGTGGTGCGCTTCTCGCTGCTCGACTACCCGCCGGCGGTGCGCGCCGAGATCAACGAACTGCTGGGCGAGGGCGAGGTCAGCGTGCTCTCGGCCGGCGACCTGCGCGCCCAGGAGACCGCCTTCACCGGCATCTGGCGCATCCGCGGCGAAGGCATCGATGATGTCGAGGCCAGCGCCTTTCCGTTGGCCTTGCGTGCCGTGGCGCTGGCGCGGGAACTGCCGGCGACACCCGCCGCCGTGCCGCCGCCGGAACTGATGAACGCGCCGGCGCTGTACCACGAAGTGCGCAGCCTCGCCGGTGTCTGGCGGGTCGGTCGACCGGCGCAGGTGATCAATCTCTCGCTGCTGCCGGCCACGCCCGACGACCTGGCCTGGCTGGATGAGCAGCTCGGCCGTATCTCGTTTTCCATCCTATCGCGCGGCTTCGGCAACTGCCGCATCACGGCGACGGCCTTGCCTTACGTGTGGTGGGTGCAGTACTTCAACAACATGGAAAAGCTGATCCTGAATTCGATCGAGATCGTCGATGTCCCGGCCGTGGCCCTCGCAGCCCAGGAAGACTACGACGAAACCATCATCCGCCTCGATGAATGGATCGTATCCATCGAAAGCGCCTTGGTGGACTGAAATGAAGTTCCCCGAAGGTTCCTTCGAACGCACCGGCCGCGAAGTGGCCGCCAGTCCGCTGGCGATGTTTGAGTGCGGCGTCTGCTGGCAGGTGTATGACCCGACCGAGGGCGATCCGATCGGCCAGGTTCCGGCCGGGACGGCGTTTGCCGACCTGCCCGAGAACTGGGTCTGCCCGGGCTGCGAGGCGGCGCGCGAGCGCTTTCTGCTGCTCGACGATGGCAACGATTGAGGCGGCCGGCGCCCTCGAAGCCGCCTTCCGGCGCATTGGCGCCACGCGCATGGCCGGGCTGCCCCTCAACAATTCGGCGCTGCAGGTGCAGGCGGTGGGTTTCCGTCCGCAGGCCGACGGCCACCTGGTCGGTGTCCTGATCACCCCCTGGGCGATCAATCTGGTGATTCTTGCGGCGAGTCCGTCGCGCGAACTGTATCTCGCTCCGGACCGGCGCCACACCTGGGATTTTCCATCCGGCAGCTACGAGTTCATGGGCGGGGAAGAACCGGAATGCGGCGCCTACCAGTTCTGCTCACTGTTCTCGCCGGCCTTCGAGTTTCGCGACCACGCCAGCGCGGTTGAAACTGCCGTGGCGGTCATGGCCGCCCTGTATGTGGATACGGAGCCCGATCATGCTGCAGGGCGCGACGCAGCGCGCATGGCGGGACGCTCGATGCTGGATGTCCCGACGACGCGAAGGGGATTTCTGCAAGGTGTGCTGGGGCCCCGCAGGGCTTAAACTCCACCCATGCATGAAATGTCATTGGCCGAGGGCGTGCTGCAGCTCATCGAGGATGCCGCGCGTGCCCAGGAATTTTCCAGGGTGACGACCGTCTGGCTCGAGATCGGCCAGCTATCCGGCGTTGAAGTCGAGGCCATGAAGTTCTGCTTCGACGCCGTCACCCGCGATAGCATTGCGGACGGCGCAGCGCTGGAGATCGTCGCCACGCCGGGCAGCGGCTGGTGCATGCAGTGCTCGCAAACCGTGCCGATGCAGGAAGTGTTCGGCGCATGCCCGCAGTGCGGCAGCCACCAGATGCAGGTCACCGGCGGCACCGAGATGCGGGTCAAGGAACTCGAAGTAGCGTAGGCAAGCGGAGACAACTATGTGCACTACATGCGGCTGCAGCGCCGGCGAAGTGAAGATCGACGGCGACGATCCCCACCACGAGCATGAACACGTCCATGCCGACGGCACGCGCCATAGCCATGGCCATGGGCATGAGGGGGAGCACGCCCACGATCATCCGCATACCCACGACCACGTTCATGCCGACGGCACACGTCACAGTCACGACCACGGCCATGAAGGCGAACATGCCCACGACCATGGCCACCGCTACGCGCCGGTGCAGGCCCACGCGGCGACCCATTCCCACGCCCCCGGCATCAGCCAGAAGCGCATGGTGCAGATTGAGCAGGACATCCTGGCCAAGAACAACGCCTATGCCAGGCAGAACCGCGAGCGCCTGGCCGAGCGCGGCATTTTCACGCTGAATCTCGTGTCCAGCCCGGGCTCGGGCAAGACCACGCTGCTGTGCAAGACCATCGAGATGCTCAAGGGCAAGGCCGCGGTGGCCGTGATCGAGGGCGACCAGCAGACCAGCCAGGATGCCGAACGCATTCGCGCCACCGGCGCGCCGGCGATCCAGATCAACACCGGCAAGGGCTGCCACCTCGACGCCCACATGGTCGGCCACGCCATGGAGAAGCTCGACCTGCCCGAGGATTCCCTGCTGATGGTGGAGAACGTCGGCAACCTGGTCTGCCCGGCGGCCTTCGACCTCGGGGAAGCGCACAAGGTGGCGATCCTCTCCGTCACCGAGGGCGAGGACAAGCCGATCAAGTACCCGGACATGTTCCGTGCCGCGACCCTGATGCTGCTCAACAAGTGCGACCTGCTGCCGTATCTCAGCTTCAAGGTCGATGCCGCGATCGAGTTCGCCCGCCGCGTCAATCCGGGCATCCAGGTGATCCAGGTCTCGGCGACCACGGGGCAGGGCATGGACCAGTGGCTGAAGTGGCTGGAAGTCGGCGCTGGCGACACGGCGACGAAGAAGCTTGCTACGGTCGATGCGCTGAAGCGGCGCGTGGCCGAACTCGAAGCCAAGCTCGGCGCCCGATGAGCGCAGCGGCAATCCCGCTGGCGGCTCATTTCGCCGGTGCCGCGCCAGTGCTGGCGGCCGGCGCCTGGTTCAAGAATGCCCTGTGCGGCGTCAAGGCCGGCGAGGCGCGCATGTCGCGCGTGGTCGGCGACCTGAATACCCCTGAGGCCTGCATCGGTCATGAGGCGGAGGCCGATACGCTGCTGGCCTGGCTGGGCAGGCCGGCGGCGATCGCCCACGACCTGCATCCCGATTTCCACTCCTCGCGCCATGCGGCCGGACTCGCGGCGCGGCTGGGTGCCACCGCCGTGCCGGTGCAGCACCATCATGCGCACATCGCTTCAGTCTGCGCCGAGCATGGCGAGCGTGGCCCGGTGATCGGCCTGGCGCTCGATGGAGTCGGCCTCGGCACCGACAACACGCCCTGGGGCGGTGAACTGCTGAAGGTCGAGGGCGCGCGCTTCGAACGCCTCGGCCATCTTGCGCCGCTGGCCCTGCCCGGCGGCGACCGCGCCGCGCGCGAACCCTGGCGCATGGCGGCCGCCGTGCTGCACGACCTCGGCCGTGGCGATGAGGTGGCGGCCCGCTATCCGGATGAACCGGCCGTCGCCACGGTGCTGGCGATGCTGGAGAAGAAGCTGAACTGCCCGCGCACATCGAGTGCCGGGCGCCTGTTCGATGCCGCTTCCGGCCTGCTCGGTCTGTGCCTGAAGATGGAAATGGACGCCGAGGCGGCAATCAAGCTGGAGCAGGCCGCGTCGCGGCGCATCGAGGCCGCAGGCTGGCCGCTGGCGATGGCCGATGGGTGGCGACTCGACGACGGGGTTCTCGACCTGCGTCCGCTGCTGGGCGAACTCGCCGACCAACGCGATGCGGAGCAGGGCGCGGCGCTGTTTCATGCGACGCTGGAGGCGGGGTTGTGCGAGTGGACTGTGCGGGCCTGTACCGCTGCTGGAATTGAAACCGTGGCGGTGGGCGGGGGTTGTTTCTTCAATCGGCTGTTGGCAGTTGGCCTGCGTCGTGAGTTGGAGAAACTAGGCTTGCGTGTGCTCTCGCCGATCAAGCTGGTGCCCGGGGATGCGGGGTTGGCGTTGGGGCAGGCGTGGGTTGCTTTGCATACGTTGAAAAACCGATGAGACCGTTTGTTGGTTTGAAGTTCGCGGGGAATCGGGAGGGCGGGGCATTCCCCTTCGCTCATGTCATCCGTCAGTGCCCTGCGGGCACTTCCTCCTTCTTTACTTCGCTGCGGGGAACACCCCACCCTCCCGATCCGGTGACGCAGTCGACGGTTTGCGGTCGCAAGGCACAGGCGTATCCCGGCAAGACGTTGGGTCTTTCAATCTATTACGGAGCGGGAGCATGAGTGATTCTGGTGACACGATGACAACCGACCTTGAGCCGCTCATGCTTGAGCTTGGGAAGGCGGTCTACATCTGCCAGGCGTTCGAGTCCAGCCTTTGCCTTCTTCACGCGATGATGACCCATGAAGAGACGGATGGGCAAAATGGTGCATTCACGGCATCGTGGGACTTTCATTCAGAAAAGACGCTTGGCCAGACGGTCAATGCGCTTCGCAAGCGCATTGAAATACCTACTGACCTCAACGACTACCTAGAAAAGGGCGTCAAGTACCGCAATCAGATCATTCACGGTTTTATGACGAAGAACATGACAAGACTCATGGACTTCAAGGGCCGACTAGAAGTGCAAAACGAGCTCGATCGTTTAAAGCAGGAAGTAAAGGGCCGCGACATCATTGTCAACAAATTGCTAGATGCCATTTTTGTCAAGTACGGGCTTTCGAACAATGATCTAAAACGCCAAGCTGGCGAAATGTACACAGTGAAGAATAGTTCTGGCAGCACTAGTACGCACTGAAGGGGGGATTTATGCGGCTGTTTCGATTAATGCTTGTCAATGCAATGCTGCTCTCTGGCTGTGCTGCTGATGTGATGATCGCTCGTCGAGATTCATCTCTTACCGGGCGAGGAACAGTTGAGGCACTCGGAAAGCGTCTAACTGCAGTAATTGGTGACAAGATCTGCAACGGCAATTTCGCCAACGTTCGCGACTCGTCAAGCGTGGGCCTAATTAACACCTACGGCCAACGGACCGACATAACCAATCTCACCCTTAACTCAGCGACAGGAAGTGCCACAGGCGTGGCGTCCTCAGCTGGCTCATCGACGAACGTTGGAACTAGCGTTGTCTCTTCTACAACTGGAAACGCAAAAGGCATGCTGATTTGCAACGATGGCGATCTCTGGCGATGCGAAATTCGCCACGATGGTCCATCCGGATATGGAGTGTGTGTCGGTAAGGATGGCACGGTCTACGACATCATCACGGGGTTCTTCGGTGGCCAAAGCAAATGAGGCTATTTCCAAGACTCTGGCATAACGTGGAGAGGCTGACATGTGCTTGGCATTACCCGTAAAAATCATAGAAGTCGGCGCCAACGATACGGCGATCGTGGATCTTGGTGGCGTCAGGAAAGAGATTTCACTGGCATTGCTCGCAGACGTGCAGGTAGGCGACTACGTGATCCTGCACGTCGGTTACGCGCTGACCAAGCTCGATCCTGAAGAGGCTGAGAAAACCCTGGCGCTGTTCGCCGAAATGAATGCGGAAGCTGGCGCGGCCTCGTGAAGTACATTGACGAATTCCGCGACGGCGAACTGGCGAGGAATCTCGGCGCCAGCATTGCCGCCACGGTCCAGCCCGGGCGCAATTACAGCTTCATGGAGTTTTGCGGCGGGCATACACATGCAATTTCGCGCTATGGCCTCTCCGACCTGCTGCCATCGACGGTGCGCATGGTGCATGGCCCGGGCTGTCCGGTCTGCGTGCTGCCGATCGGCCGGGTTGACCTGGCGATCCGTCTGGCGCTGGAGCAGGGCGTGATCCTCTGCACCTACGGCGACACGCTGCGCGTACCGGCTTCCGACGGCTTGTCGCTGATGAAGGCCAAGGCGCGCGGCGGCGATATCCGCATGGTGTATTCGACTATCGACGCGCTGCAGATCGCGCGCGACAATCCGCAGCGCGAAGTGGTGTTTTTCGCCATCGGCTTCGAAACCACCACGCCGCCCACCGCCGTGGCGATCCAGCAGGCAGATGCCGAAGGGTTGAAGAATTTCAGCGTGCTCTGCTGCCACGTGCTGACGCCCGCGGCGATCAGCAACATCCTCGAATCGCCGGAAGTGCGGCAATGGGGCACGGTGCCGCTGGATGGCTTCATCGGCCCGGCCCATGTGTCGACGGTGATCGGCAGCCGGCCCTATGAGTTCTTCGCCGAGGAATACCGCAAGCCCGTCGTCATCGCCGGCTTCGAGCCGCTGGATGTGATGCAGGCCATCCTGATGCTGGTGCGCCAGGTCAATGAAGGTCGCGCTGAAGTGGAGAACGAATTCGCCCGCGCCGTGACGCGCGACGGCAACCTTAAAGCGCAGGATCGCGTTGCCGAGGTGTTCGAGCTGCGCCGCGAATTCGAATGGCGCGGCCTGTCGGTGGTGCCCTATTCGGCGCTGCGCATCCGCCAGAAATATGCCGCACTCGATGCCGAGCGCCGCTTCAATCTCGACTATGTTTCGGTACCCGACAACAAGGCCTGCGAGTGCGGGGCCATCCTACGTGGCGTCAAGCGGCCGCAGGACTGCAAGATCTTCGGCACGGTGTGCACGCCAGAGAACCCCATCGGCTCCTGCATGGTGAGCTCCGAGGGTGCCTGCGCCGCGCATTACAGCTATGGACGCTACAAGGACATGCACTAAATGGGCGAGGTGAAAAGAGGCTACGTGCGGCCGCTCGACTTGAAGCATGGCCGCGTCGACATGACCCACGGTTCCGGCGGCCGCTCCATGGTGCAACTGATCTCCGAGCTCTTCGCCAAGCACCTGGGCAACGACTACCTCGGCCAGGGCAATGACGGCGCCGTACTGCCAGCGCCGACTTTCAACGGCAAGCCCGGCCGGCTGGTGATGGCCACCGATTCGCACGTGGTCTCGCCCCTGTTCTTTCCCGGCGGCGACATCGGCTGCCTTTCGGTGCACGGCACGGTAAATGATGTCGCGGTGATGGGCGCCAGACCGCTCTACCTTGCCGCCGGCTTCATCCTCGAAGAAGGCTTTCCACTGGCCGACCTGGCGCGCATCGTCGAGTCGATGGCGCGCGCCGCCAAGGAAGCCGGCGTACCGGTGGTGACCGGCGACACCAAGGTGGTCGAGCGCGGCAAGGGCGACGGCATTTTTATCAACACCACGGGCGTTGGCGTGCTGCCGGACGGGCTGGAACTGGGCGGCAGTCTGGCCCGCCCGGGCGACGTGATCATCGTTTCGGGTTCGCTCGGCGACCACGGCGTGGCGATCATGAGCAAGCGCGAGAACCTCAGCTTCGACGCGCCGATCGAGTCGGATACGGCGGCGCTCAACGGCCTGATCGAGGCCATGCTGGCGACCGGTGCCGGCCTGCGCTGCCTGCGCGACCCGACGCGCGGCGGGCTGGCCGCGACGCTGAATGAAATCGCCACCCAGTCCGGCGTCGGCATGATGCTTTACGAGCAGGCGATACCGGTGAAGCCGGTGGTCGCCGCCGCCTGCGAATTCCTCGGCCTCGATCCGCTTTACGTTGCCAACGAAGGCAAGCTGGTGGTGATCTGCAATGCGCTCGACGGCGAACTGCTGCTGAATGTCATGCGCGCGCATCCGCTGGGCCGCGATGCCTGCTTCATCGGCGACGTGATCGCCGACGACCACCATTTCGTGCAAATGACCACGGCCTTCGGCGGCAAGCGCATCGTCGATTGGCTGGCCGGCGACCAGCTGCCGCGTATTTGCTGAACGTGGCAAACTTGAGCCAGGAATGATGATGTTCAGGACGGCGAGGCCATGAAAAATCAGTATTTTGGTGACAAGCGGGACTTGTTCAAGTTCGACCTGTTGCTCGATGTGATGGCGAGCTGCGGGTTTGAGCAATTGTCCTATGTACCGATGTTGACGCCTTCGGTCTCGATCAGCAATGAGGGCAAGCAGCGCCTTGCGTCCGCCGGACGGTTCAATTCCGAGGTTTTCGAGTTCTTGCGACGGCATCGATCTGCCGCGGATATCAGGGAACTGCGCAAGTTCTTTGCGGCTAGGCCACAATTTCGATATGCCGCTCATCGTGATGACGCGCACTATTCGTACGAGGGACGGAAGGCGTACTTTCAGTCCATCGGCGCAAAGGATTTGCGGGCCGCCTGCGTCTTCATTGATCCGGATGTCGGAATCGAGCGCGGTTCGCTTGCCGACATGCAAAAGCGGGGAATCGACAAGTATCTGTTCATCGACGACCTGGCTCTGCTCGCCGGGCGTTGCACTGATTCCGCCATCATCGTTTATCAACACCTGCAAAAGGATGCGAGCAAGCGCCTCGGTGACATCACCTCGCATGTACGGTTGCTGATGGAGCGGATGGATCTGGCGGCCGTGCCGTTTGTACGTCATCACGACCTGGCTTTCTATGCGATTTGTTCACAGGAAGACCTGGTTCGCCGCGTGGCTGGCGTTTTCTTCGCTTATGCGGGAAAGCTGGCAAAGGCGCGAGAGCATGTGACCGACATGCTTCAAGTCGCAAAGGGCCTTGCGGGAGAGCATCCGGGAGTTGCCGATCTCGCGGTATTCGGTTCGGTCGCCCGAGGCGAGCATACCGGCACGAGCGACATTGACGTGATGGTACGCTTCGCTCGACCCGGCACGCTTCGTGGATATTTTGACTTGCAGCGCCGCCTGGAATTGATGCTTGGACGCCGGGTCGATCTGGTTACCGACAAGGCTGTACGATCGGAAATGATGCAGGTCATCGAACGCGAGGCACTGCATGCCGCGTGACTGGCGATTGTTTCTTGGCGACATGGTTGAGGCATGCGGCAAGATCATCGAGTATCGGCGCGGTTCTAGCCGCAAGGATTTCGAGCGTCGAGGCATGGTCTTCGATGCGATCGTCCGCAATGTCGAAATCCTTGGCGAGGCAGCCGGAAAGCTTCCACCGAATGTTCGCGGACTCGCCCCCGAAATTCCCTGGGACGCCATCATCGGCATGAGGCACAGGATTGCCCATGCGTATTTTGGAATTGACATCGATATTCTGTGGGACGTCGTCGAGAACGAAGTGCCGTTGCTGGCGAAGGCAATTGCCCGAATTCAAACGGCCGACGCAGGCAAGCGACGCAAGTGAGAGCCTTCACTTTGCTGTCCGGTGACAGACGATCTCGCTACGGGCGATCCACGCCCCACGCGTGATCGGCAAACCCATGCGCATCCTGCTGCTCACCCACGCCTTCAACAGCCTGACCCAGCGCCTCGGGGCCGAGTTGCAGAAGCGCGGGCACGAGATCTCGATCGAGTTCGACATCGCCGACAGCGTCACGGAAGAAGCCGTCACCCTGTTCAAGCCCGAGCTGATCGTCGCACCCTACCTGCGCCGTGCGATTCCGGATTCGATCTGGCAGCGGCATGTCTGCCTCATCGTCCATCCGGGCATCGTCGGCGACCGCGGCCCGTCGGCACTCGACTGGGCGCTCCAGGAAGGCGCGGCGGAGTGGGGCGTGACGGTGCTGCAAGCCGAGGCCGAGATGGACGCCGGGCCGGTCTGGGCCACGGCGACGTTTCCGCTGCGCGCGGCGAAAAAGTCGAGCATTTATCGCAACGAGGTGACGCAGGCGGCGGTGACCGCGGTGCTGGCCGCGGTCGACAAGTTCGCCGCCGGCGAGCAGCCGATGCCGCTGGCCGGCTGGCCCGACGCCCGCGGCCGCCTGCGGCCATTGATGAAGCAGGCCGACCGCGCCATCGACTGGCAGCGCGACGACACGGCCACGGTGCTGCGCAAGATCAACGCGGCGGACGGCTTCCCTGGCGTCGCCGACAGCCTGTTTGGCATGCCCTGCCATCTCTTCGATGCCTGGCCGGAAGCGAGCCTGATCGGTGAGCAGGACATCACCGGCGGGGCGGTGATTGCGCGCCGCGAGACGGCGCTGCTGCGCCGCACGCGCGACGGCGCGGTGTGGATCGGCCACGCCAGGCGCGAAGGCGGCTTCAAGCTGCCGGTGACCCTGGCCTTTGCGAAGCAGTCCGCGGAGGTGCCGGAAGTGCCGCTGGCGGGCTGGTGGCGGGTTGATCGCGCGACCTGGCAGGACATCGCCTGGGAGGAAACCAACGGCGTCGGCTTCCTGCATTTCGAGTTCTACAACGGCGCGATGTCCACCACGCAATGCCGCCGCCTGCGCGAGGCCCTGGCCTGGGCGAAGACACGGCCGGTCAAGCTCATCGTGTTGCAGGGCGGCGCGGACTTCTGGTCCAATGGCATCCACCTCAATGTCATCGAGCATGGCGAATCGCCGGCCGACGAATCCTGGGCCAACATCAACGCCATGAACGACCTTGCGCTGGAAGTGGTCAACACCGACGGCCAGCTGACGGTTGCCGTGCTGTCCGGGAATGCCGGCGCCGGCGGCTGCTTTCTGGCGCGCGCCGCCGACCTGGTCTGGGCGCGCGATGGCGTGATGCTGAACCCGCACTACAAGAACATGGGCAACCTGTATGGCTCGGAATACTGGACCTATCTGTTGCCGCGCCGTGTCGGCGAGCAGGGTGCGCGCGACATCATGAAGAACCGCCGGCCGCTGACGGCGCGCGGGGCGGTGGATATCGGTCTGACCGACGCGTGCCTGGCCGGCGACCCGGCGGCCTTTCGCATCGACGTGGCGCGCCGCGCCGCCGAGCTCGCCGCCACCGCCGACCTGGCGCAGCAACTGGCGGCCAAGCGCGAGCAGCGCGCCCGCGATGAAGCGGCGAAGCCGCTGGCCGCCTACCGCGAGGAAGAACTGACGCAGATGCGACGCAATTTCTACGGCTTCGATCCGAGCTACCACGTCGCGCGCCACCATTTCGTGCGCAAGTCGCTGGCCTCGTGGACGCCGCGCCACCTGGCGCGGCATCGTGATCTCGGCTGGACTGTTCCCGAATGAGAAGCCCCGCACCCCTCACCGTGCTGGTGGTCGACGACGAGCCGCGTTCGCTGGAAACCCTGCGCCGCACGCTGGAAGAAGACTTCACCGTCTTCACCGCCCAGTCGGCCGAGGAGGGCGAGATGATCATGGCGCGCGACTTCGTGCATATCGTGCTCTCCGACCAGCGCATGCCGGGAACCCAGGGCGTCGAATTCCTGCGCCGGGTGCGCAGCCAGTGGCCAGACACGGTGCGCCTGATCCTCTCCGGCTACACCGATGCCGAAGACATCATCGCCGGCATCAACCACGCCGGCATCTGGCAATACCTGCTCAAGCCCTGGCATCCGGAACAGCTGCTGCTGACGCTGAAGAGCGCCGCCGACCTGTGGCGCCTGCAGCAGGAGAACCAGCGCCTCTCGCTCGACCTGCGCGACGATCCCGAACAACTGGTGCAGCGCGTCGCCAGCCGGCGCGGCAAGCTCAAGGCGCGCTCGGGTTTCGACCGTCTCGCCCGTGCCGCCGACAGTCCGCTGAATGCCGTTTGCGAACTGGCGCAGAAGATTGCCGGACATGAACTGTCGGTGCTGATCACCGGCGAATCCGGTACCGGCAAGGAACTGCTGGCGCGCGCCATCCATTTTTCCAGCGATCGCGCCGAGCGTGCCTTCGTCGTCGAGAACTGCGGCGCCTTGCCCGACACGCTGCTCGAAGCCGAGTTGTTCGGCCACAAGAAGGGGGCCTATACCGGCGCCCACGAGGATCGCATCGGCCTGTTCCAGCAGGCCGACGGTGGCACGCTGTTCCTCGACGAGATCGGCGACACCTCGCCCGCCTTCCAGGTCAAGCTGCTGCGGGCATTGCAGGAAGGCGAGATCCGCCCGGTGGGCAGCCCGCGCACGGTGCCGGTGAACGTGCGCATCATCGCCGCCACCAACCGCGACCTCGAAGCCGATGTCGCCAGCGGCCGCTTTCGTCGCGACCTTTATTACCGTATCGCCGGCATCGGCCTGCACATGCCCTGCCTGCGCGAACGGCCGCAGGACATTCCGCTGATCGTCGGTGGCCTGTTGAAAGAGTCGGCGCCGGCGGGACGGCGATTTTCCACGGCGGCGATGAAGGCGCTGCTGGCCCATGCCTGGCCGGGAAACGTGCGCGAGCTGCAGAACGAAGTGATGCGCGCCGTGGCGCTCGGCAATGGCGTGGAGCTTGGCGCGGACCTGCTCTCGCCGCGACTGCGCGGCGGACGCCGGGCAGCGTTGCCGGCGGCCACGGGCGACGAAGGCGGCACGCTCAAGGAGCAGCTCGACCGGCTGGAGGCCGGCGTGATTGCGCGCACCATGGCGCGACACAAGAGCAACAAGACGCGGGTTGCGGAGGAACTCGGGCTGACGCGGGTCGGCCTGCGCATGAAGCTCAGCCGCCTCGGCATCGCGGGGGATGACGAATGAGGATCCTCTGGCTGCAGTCCGGCGGTTGCGGTGGCTGTACCCTGTCCTGGCTGGGCAGCGAGCATGGTTCGCTGTTCGAACTGCTGGCCGACGAGGGCATCGAGCTGGTCTGGCATCCCAGCATTTCCGAGGCGGGTGTCGATGAGGCGCGTGCCTTGATCTCGGCCTGCGCCGAAGGCCGCGAGCCGGTGGATGTGCTGTGCGTGGAAGGATCGCTGCTGCGCGGGCCGCGCGGCACGGGCGGCTTCCATCGTTTCGGCGGCGACCAGCCAATGATCGAGTGGGTGCACCGGATCGCCGGCCGCGTGCGCCATGTCGTCGCCATCGGCAGCTGTTCGGCATGGGGCGGCATCACGGCAGCCGGCATGAACCCCACCGATGCCTGCGGCCTGCAGTATGACGCCGAGGCACCGGGCGGGCTGCTCGGGCCGGATTTTCGCGATCCGGACGGCATGCCGGTGATCAATGTCGCCGGCTGCCCGCCGCACCCGGACTGGATCACCGAGACCCTGGCGGCGCTGGCGCACGGCCGCCTCGGTGCCGCGCAGCTCGACGACTACGGGCGTCCGCGATTTTTTGCCGACCAGCTGGTGCATCACGGCTGCCCGCGCAACGAGTATTACGAGTTCAAGGCCAGCGCCGAGAAGCATTCCCACCAGGGCTGCCTGATGGAGCACTTCGGCTGCAAGGGTACCCAGGCCCATGCCGATTGCAACTTGCGGCTGTGGAACGGCGGCGGTTCCTGCCTGCGCGGCGGCTATGCCTGCATCCGCTGCACCGAGCCGGGCTTCGAGGAACCGGGACACGCCTTCGAAACCACGCCCAAGGTCGCCGGCATCCCGATCGGGCTGCCGGCCGACATGCCCAAGGCCTGGTTCGTCGCCCTCGCCGCACTGTCGAAATCGGCGACGCCGGCGCGCGTGCGTGAAAACGCCAACGCCGACCACCTCCTGCGCGCGCCGTCGGTGAAGCGCGCCAAAAAATGACCCGGCGCATCGTTGGCCCTTTCAATCGCGTCGAGGGTGATCTCGAAATCAGCCTCGACATCGCCGACGGCCGTGTCGCCGCCGCCTACGTCAATTCGCCGCTATACCGCGGCTTCGAGCAGATCCTGCAGGGCAAGCTGCCGGCCGATGCGCTGGTGCTGGTGCCGCGCATCTGCGGCATCTGCTCGGTGGCGCAGTCGGCTGCCGCGGCGCTGGCGCTGGCCGATGCCACGGGCATCGCGCCGCCGGCCAACGGGCGGATCGCGGCCAACCTGACCCTGGCGGCGGAGAACCTTGCCGACCACCTGACCCATTTCTACCTGTTCTTCATGGCGGATTTCGCGCGCGAGGAATACAAAAGTCGGCGCTGGTACCACGCCGCCGCCGAGCGCTTTCGCGCCGTCAGCGGCACGGCGGCAGCCGAAGTGTTGCCGGCGCGGGCGCGCTTCATGCAGGCCATGGGCATGCTGGCCGGAAAATGGCCGCACACCCTCGCCGTGCAACCGGGCGGCTCGACACGGCCGCTGCAAAGCTCGGAACTGTTTCGCCTGCACCGCATCCTGCGGGACTTTCGCGGCTTCCTGGAGACGACCACCTTTGGTGCCGCCCTCGAAACGGTGGGCGCGCTGGACAGCGATGCTGCGCTTGCCGCCTGGCGCGCCGGGACGGGCGGCGGCGACCTGCGCCGCTTTCTCGACATCGCCGACGATCTCGGCCTCTGGCAGGTCGGGCAGGGCACGGGGCGCTACCTCAGCTACGGCGCTTACGCACTGCCCGAGGGCTGCCTGTTCGCGCCGGGCCTGTGGAAGGAAGGGGGCTTGCATGTGCTCGACACGGCGGCAATCGCGGAGGACACCACGCATTCGTGGTACGCGGCGACCGGACGCGCGCGTCACCCGGCGGAAGGCGGCACGGTGCCGGCAGAGGACAAGCCCGCAGCTTATTCCTGGTGCAAGGCGCCGCGCCTGGGCGGTGAGGTCGTGGAAACCGGCGCGCTGGCGCGCCAGGTGGTTGCCGGGCATCCGCTGGCGCGCGTGCTGGCGGCGCAAAGCGGCAGCGTGGCGGCACGCGTGGTCGCGCGGCTGCTCGAAGTCGCCCTGGTGCTGCCGCGCATGGAATCCTGGCTGGACGAGATCGTGCCGGGCGAGCCCTGGTGCGTGAGTGCCCAGCCGGCGGACGAAACCAGTGGCGTCGGCCTGGTCGAAGCTGCCCGTGGATCGCTGGGGCACTGGCTGGCGGTGCGGCGCGGGCGCATCCACAACTATCAGATCGTGGCCCCCACCACCTGGAATTTTTCGCCGCGCGACGCCGAGGGCCAGCCGGGGGTGCTGGAACAGGCCCTGGCCGGGCTGCCGGGCAGCGCCGGTGATCCCCCGCCGGCGGTGATTCACCATGTGGTGCGCAGTTTCGATCCCTGCATGGTCTGTACGGTGCATTGACAAAAAACACATCAAAAACAATAGGCTGTGAGCTGACTGGTAAAATTCTGGTAATAAGCTGGTAAAACGAGGCCATGGAAAGGTAACGAGGCTTTGCTCGCCGGTGAGCTCACCGCAATGAGTTACGGAAGCTGGACAGCGATCCAGTCGGCACCGCGAACGTCACGATAGACAGCGGTCATGTCAGGCGATTTGTGGCCGAGGAGTGCCTGTACGTCGACACCCTGTGCCGCATAGAGCCGTGCGGCCAGTGAGCGAATCTCGTGAAAACTGGCCGGTGATTTCCCCTCCGGCCATTTGATCTTTGCCAGCTCGCGTGCCTTGGCAAAATCGCAGGAAAGGGAAGTGGCCCGGACGGGATCGCCCGGTTTGGCACGGCCCTGATGCACCGAGTGGTGTATGAGGTAACGGCTGACCACCACGTCGCGACAGCGCTGGATGATTTCACCGACCGACCAATTGACGGCGCCGAGCCGCAGTTCCAGGGGGATGCAGACCTTGCTGCCGGTTTTCTCCTGCTCGATCCACAGCCGGCCCTCGCGCACATCGCGAAAACTCAGGGTACGAATGTCCTCTCGGCGCTGGGCGGTCACCAGAGCAAGTTCCATGCTGCGGCAAACACGAGGCGAGAATTTTTTTGCCTGTTCGTAGATCGCCAGAAAGTCGTCCAGGGTGAGCCGGGCGCGCGTGACCTCGACACGAGGGGCGCGGGTCACCGCCACCGGATTGGTCTCGATCCATCCGGCGGCGACCGCTTCGCGAAACATGTCGAGCAGGAAGGAGCGTAGCGCCTGCGCCATACGCTTCTTGCCGGCGCTATCCCATTCGAGGATGAAATCGGCAACGTCACGGGTGCTGACGCGGGCGACGATCAGCTTGCCAAGTTTGTCCTCGATGGTTTTCAATCGCTGGCGGAATGCATCGCGCGTCTTCGGAGCAAGATTTCTGTCCGCCAGAATTTCGCGATAGCGCTCGATCCAGTCGGCGACGGTGCGCTCGCTTTCGCCACTGATACGGTCGATCAGAAACGTGTGCTGCCGCTGCAGGGCGACATGGTTATTGGCGGCGCGCGCTTCTGCGAACGCTCGGGCGCGATCGCTGCCGAGCCCGTAGCGCTTGCCATCGATGGGGTTGCGATAACAGAAGAAGCCGTCGGCCTCGTAAAGATTTTCTGGCCATCCCCGCTTGTTTGCCCTGCGTCGCCTCGCCATCAGCCGCGCTCCTCAATGATCAGCGCCGCACACGCGGCGACGCGAGCCCTTTCTCGATACGCGCCAGCAGTTGTCCGGCCTGACCGTGTGTGCTGACAGCGCCGGTCATGTAACGTGCATCCGGTTGAACGTAATACTGGCGCCCGTGTTTCTGCGGCACCGGATAGATGCGTGCCTCCCGCGCCCAGCGGCGCAATGTGTTGGTGTGAGGCGCAGCCTCGCCATAAGTCAGTGCTGCCCAGCGTTCGAGTGTGATCATGCTCATGGTTACATTCTCCACAATTCTGAAAATATGCAAGGTGCCGTGTTGATCAGTGTAGAGATGCGGTAGTGCTTGAAAGTTTGAAATGCGCCCTTTTCGGGCGGATTTCGAAAATCAGCGGCTGTCGGTGGCGGTTAGCTTCCCGGGCTAGTCATGGCCAAGCAAATCGCAAAACATCTCCCAGCACACGAACGCTTCAAGAATGTCCAACGAGGAGAGCAGCTTCCCTTCTGGCCGGGCGAGGTGCGCTGCGCGCCGAATGAATTTCTCCGCAGCGCACTGTTCAACGCCCGCAATCGCAACCAGCCACGACGCTACCTCGATGGCGTGGTTCTGGCCATGCTTGGCAAGGGCCGGATCACCTACCGTGGCGAGGAACTCCGGCAGGACGATGCCACGGTCTGGCTGCAGCTGGTGAAATTCGCCGCCGAAATTCCCTTGGGCGAATACGTCGAATTCACCCCGCATGCCTTCTGCAAGGCAGTGGGCTGGACGCCGACCGGCGATGCCTACGCCCATCTGCGCAAATGCCTGAGTCGCCTACAGGCCACCTCGCTGGCCTTCTATGCCGAGCGCACCCAAGTCACCATCTCGCTGAGCATGATCCCGGAATTCTCCTGGCAGGATCTCGGCACCGGCAAGCCACTCCCGCGCTACAAGGTCAAGCTCGCCAGCCAGCTGGCCGATCTGTTCAGGGGGCACCACTACACCTACGTGACCTGGTCACAACGCAACCGGCTGCCGGAAGGCCTGGCTACTTGGTTGCACGGCTATTTCTCCAGCCACCGCGAACCTTTTCCGCTCAAGATCGCCGACATCCAGCGCGTCGCCGACCTGACCATTCAGCGCCCAGACAACCTGCGCACCGCCATCGTGCGCGCGCTCACCGCCCTGGTTGAAGTGGGCCTGCTCGAATCATGGAAGATCGCCGACGAGCGCGTCACCGTCGTGCGGCGACCGTATCAGGAATCCCTCGACCTTGTGGTATGAGTAGGAAACCGCTTGTGGTTTGAGTAGGTTTCTACCCAACTTGCATGAATTATGCGGCTCGATCCTGTGGATAACCCGAATTTCAGCGCAAAAAGTTCGTGGTTTGAGTAGGAGACGGTTGTCGTATGAGTAGTGAAACCAGTACGGCGACTTGTGGTTTGAGTAGGATCAACCACGAAGTTATCCACAGTTTTGTTGTTTGAGTAGGGCCGCGACCAGAAAATTCATGATTGAAAACAGCAAGCTGGAATCGCGAAAGTCCGGTAATCAGTTTAACTCATAGAGGTAAGCCCCCGGCTATGCCGGGGGACTCACCAAGGTTTGACCTTTACGACGGTCTGCGTGAATTTCTGATCTCTGCCAAGAGAAAGGAGATTCACAATGAAAGAGTACCAG
>Ga0172367_10000948_pt1 | contig 43554 bp, 39 predicted proteins | sample Lak10m_FD_114542 | JGI IMG/M metagenome (GOLD analysis project Ga0172367, IMG submission 114542) | Freshwater microbial communities from Kabuno Bay, South-Kivu, Congo - kab_022012_10m | ecosystem: Environmental > Aquatic > Freshwater > Lake | place: Democratic Republic of the Congo: South-Kivu...
CTTAATCGAACAGGGCGTTTCTTTTTGCCGATTTACACGACCTTCTTTCTCAAAATCCTACTCCAATCCAGCATCGTCTTCAAATGCTCCATCGGGACCTGTCCTTCGGGAACGAAGCCCGTGAAAGCGCGGTTGTACGCATCTTCGGGACCATCATCGAGGTGCCAGGAGAGCGGCATCTTGAAGGTGCCGACGGCAGAGGTGCCTTTGTCGCCGTCGGGGAGGGCGGTTTCGTAGGTGATGACCGTCATCCCGTCGGCGGTTTCGGCGACTTCGGCAACCGTCGCTTCGTGAATCCACCTCAGCCATTGCTTTTGATTGGTCTTCGCCTTGGTCTGCGGGTCGATGATGGTACGTTCGCGGGTGACAATTTCTCCGCTGGTGTATTTCCACGGCGTGATGGTCGGCTTGCCGTCGTTCTTCTTGCCATCCTTGATTTTGCCCACAGTGGGGGTGGGAAGAATTCCAACCCCCGATTTGGTCTTGACTTCCTTCGCCACCTGCCATGCGTTTGGTTCCTTGTCCACGAAGCGCAGCCAGAAAATGCTCGCGCCCTGGACGTAATCCTTTTCGGAGGTCGGCTTGGTGTAGAACGCGCCCTTGCCTTCGGTTTCGAGGGTGGCGTACCACTTCGGTTTCGGAGTCAAGCCGCCGGGAGGCAAAATGCCACGGATGTGCTGGCAGTGTTCGGCGGTCTCGTTGCAAACGGCGCGGCTGACGATCAACTCGTGGCTGCGTCCATGCTCATCGCGCCAGGCAGAGGCATCGTAGTTTTCCCAGGCATCCAGCACCGTGCGGATTTCCATCGACGCTTGCGAATTACGGGCGGCTTCCTCTTCGGGCGTGAGTTTCTCCCAATTTGGGTCGGTGACGTGGTTCACGCGCAGCGGCGTGAGTTTGATGATTTCCTTCCAAGCCCAGGCGGGGAATTTGGCTTTCATGCCTTCGAGCTTCTTCAACGCCTCTTCGGTCGAAAGCGAGAACTCGTCGTACTTGGCTTCTTCGACCAGCAGGGCGGTGATGCCATTGCGGCGGGTCTTGGGTCCAGTGGCTTTGACACTGAGCATGTGCATTGCCGCCAAGTCTTTCCACTGTTTTTCTGTCGCACGCGCCAACTTCGGGACGTTTCCCTGTCCCTTTTCGTAGGCGGCGATTTTCTCGGCGCAAAGTTTTTCGATGGCAGCATCGTCCAATGCTTTGGCTTTCTTTTCCACATCTGCCGCGTTGAGCCGCACCAGCAGGTCTTTGGGATCCGCCCACGAACTGTGCGCGCTGGCGTAGCGCATCCCCGAAAAATGGACGACCATGTATTGCAGCCAGTACGGGAATCGCTTCGGCTCCTTCTTGAAGCGCTGATAAATCTCTTCGAGCAGTTGATATTGGTTTTTCGACTCAAGCGCCGCCTTGTGTTCTTCCACTTTCCACCAAACGATGTCGCGGACGCTGACGGGGGCTTCGGGCTTGTACTGGACGAGGAACTCCGCCTCCGACGGCTTGAAGTTGGGGTCGCCCTTCGACAGTTTGTACCAGGCGAGTTTTCTCTGCTCGAGCTTGTCGCAGGTCTTGAGGAAGGCGCGCAACTGATCGAGTTCCTGCTCCGCCATCGGCAGGGTGATATTTTCCAGCGCGGCGAGTTCCTGTGTCTCGACGGCTTTCTTCGGGTGGGCGGGGTCCATGTTCTCGACGCGCCGCTTCTTGGACTTGACTGCGTCCCTGTGCATGTTGCGGTGATTCGTCCAGAACTGATCCATGCCTTCGACGAAGCTTTTTTCCCCGCGAACGTCCTTCGGAAAACTTTGGATGAACATGGCGTGGAAGTTGTTGATCTCGGTCAACTCGGCTTCGTTGATCGGCTTGAACTTCGCATGGTATGGGCGCGCATCCTTGACGAAGAAGTAGTCCCGCAGGGATTTGTAGGACTTGTAAGCCGTGATCGCTGCCGCTTCTTGGGCTTTGGCATAGGCGTCCACGTCCGCTTTAAGGGAAGCGATATCCTTATCATTGTACTGCTTCCACAGGTCAACTTCCAGGTAATAGATCAGAAAGTCGCGCAACTTTGGCTCACGCATCGGGTAAATGGTCTTGCACAACACGTCATTCTGCCATTGAAAATATAGCGGCTCAGCCATGGTTTTCTCCTTGCGTTCATTATTTGTTTTCGGACTGGCTTTGTCTCTATTTTACTTGATAATCCGCATCTCTCCCGTTCGATCAACCGTTTCCGTTCTCGCTGCGAGGAATTGCTGCTGCTGAAAAATGACATTGCCGCCTGAAAAACACATGGTATAATTTGCCCGCTAAAAAAATGGAGAGGTCGCGTAGTCTGGCTTAGCGCGCACGCTTGGAAAGCGTGTAACCCAAAAAGGTTCGCGGGTTCGAATCCCGCCCTCTCCGCTGATAAAACATAAGAGTTTCAATTTAAGAAACGCAAATATTTTGCCGCCGGGTAAAGTATTAATGTGCGCCCTGTATTCATACCATTAGGCCTTTGAAGGTATGAATTACGGGGTGTTTTTTTAAAGCAGACGCGCAAGCGACCTGCGTTTATTTTCAAGAGGTGAATATGTTCAGAGAAATGCGAAGAAAAAATCAAGTTCTTTCCAGAAAAGAAAACGTGGAAGTCCTGGAGCGTTGTACAGCGGGAGTCCTGGGCGTAAGCGGGGACGATGGCTATCCTTACGCTGTTCCCTTGAGTTTTGTTTTCAAGGACGATAAATTATTCTTTCACAGCGCAAAGCAGGGGCACAAACTTGACGGGATAAAAAGAAACGACAAGGTGACATTTTGCGTCATCGATCAAGACGAAATTGTCCCAAAGGAATTTACGACATACTTTCGCAGCGTGATCGTTTTTGGAAGGGCGCGGATTCTTTCGGATGATGCCGAGAAGCGTTATGCGTTCGAAAGCCTGGTCGAAAAATATTCCCCTGAATATGTGGAGGAAGGGAAACGGGAAATCGAAAAAGACTGGAATGCGTCCTGTTTGGTGGAAATTCGCATCGAACATATGACAGGCAAGGCTGCCATAGAATTGGTCCGCAAAAAGTAAAAAGTCTAATTGGCGAAGGGAGGGATGGTGTAATGCGAAAAAACTATTGTTCCCCTTTGAAATACTCCACCGTCGCCTGACCCTGCTGATTGATTCCTTCGCGGGAGAGGGTCTTCCAGACCGTCATCAAAATAATGCGGATGTCCAGCCAGAACGACCAATGATCCACATACCAAACATCCATTTTGAAGCGGGTCGCCCAGTCGATGGCGTTTCTGCCGTTGACTTGCGCCCAGCCAGTCAAGCCTGGAACCACATCATGCCTTCGCGCCTGCTCCAGTGAGTAGAGCGGAAGATATTCCATCAACAACGGACGCGGGCCGACAAAACTCATTTCGCCGCGCAGGATGTTGAAGAGTTCCGGTAATTCGTCGAGGGATAGGGAACGTAGGAGCCGCCCAAAGCCAGTCAAACGCTCGGCGTCCGACAACGAACTTCCGTCTGCGGTGAGACGCTGGGTCATCGAGCGAAATTTATAAATAAAAAAAGGTCGTCCCCTGTAGCCGGGTCTCTGTTGCATAAACAGAATCGGCGACCCAATTAAAAGGCGCACAAGAAGCGCGGTCACAAGAATGACCGGGGATAGTAGGATAAGCGCAAGGGTGGAGAATACGACGTCGAAAAGACGCTTGCTGAAAGGCATGGGGCTATTATAACCAGACTATTGCTGACTTAAATAAAAATGCCTCCCTCATGCCTTGCCCCGCATGGCATGAAGAGGGCGGAGGAGTAAGAATCGAGGTAAAGCTTAGCCCTGGGTCATATCAACACAGGGCGGGATGGTTGGCTGCTTAGTTTTCCTCGATGTCTAAACAAGATTGGTTGATCGCTTCGATCACGATCTTTCCCTTGGTCTTCGAGATATACCGCTTGCCGGCTTGCAGCATGTAATCCTGATTTTCGCCGGAGTGGGTCACCCAGAGGACGCCGCTTTTGCATTCAATCGCCATTCGATGTTCAGTCTCTTCCAGGTCGAGAATTTGGTGAGGCTGTAGAAGCAATTCAATTTTGGGGGTTTTCGACATTAAATTCATGGTTATTCTCCTGTTTCACGTTCGATGTTCATAGTATGTCACGAGACTGGCTTCAAGTACAGTGGCAGAATCAAGGTATTGTAACCATAACAATTTGCGCTATAATCAACTGTACTGACTGTAAATTTCCCAACTGTTATCCACACTTATGAGCATGTCATCGCAAAAACCCCTTCTTTATCAGGAACTTGCCGAACGGATTGCCGATTTGATTCGACACGGAACCTACCCGCCTGGGGAGCGGCTCTCCTCTGTGCGTCAGGCAAGCCGTCAGAATGGCGTAAGCATCAGCACGGTTTTGCAGGCGTATTCCCTTTTGGAAAGCCAGGGTTTTGTAGAAGCCCGTCCTCAATCTGGATATTACGTTTGCGTGCGTCTGGAAGAACGGCTTCCCGAACCGGAAACCTCTTCGCCCCAGCGTGACCCCAGCCTGATTAGCCTGCATGAATTGGTGATGCGTTTGATGCATGATTCTACCAACCCGGAACTGGTTCAACTTGGAGCGGCGCTGCCAACCATTGACTCCCAGATGACCCAAAAGATCAACCGCATCATTGCCAATATTGCCCGCCAGAAAGGGAATGACGCGCATCAATACCAATTCCCGCCGGGATTAGAGGCGCTTCGGATTCAAATTGCCCGCCGCGCAGTCAGCGCCGGGTGCAACCTTTTTCCATCCGATATTTTGATTACTTCCGGCGGGGTCGACGCAATCGACCTGTGCCTTCATGCCATTTGCAGTCCGGGGGATATTGTGGCAATCGAATCCCCTTCATATTTTGGCACGCTCCAGATTCTCGAAGTGCATGGGCTGCGCGCGCTTGAAATTCCGACCCACCCGCGGGACGGAATCAGCCTCGACGCGTTGGAATTTGCCATCGAACACAATCCCATTCGGGCGGTCATGGTCATCGCCAACTTCAATAACCCGCTGGGAAGTTTGATGCCCGATGAAAAGAAGGAAGCCCTGGTAAATCTGCTCGCAAAGCACGACATTCCCCTGATCGAAAACGATGTGTCGGGTGAAATCTATTTCGGCGAGAAGCGTCCTGTGGTTTGCAAGTCGTTCGATACCAAGGGATTGGTCATGCTGCTTTCATCCTTCTCGAAGAATATCAGCCCGGGACTACGGATCGGCTGGGTTGCGCCGGGTCGGTATCGGTCGGAGGTCGAGTGGCTGAAATTCACCCTCAGCGCGTCATCGCCTACCCTGCCTCAAATGGCAATTGCGGAATTTCTCGAAAGCGGCGGATACGACCAATACATGCGGCGCATTCGCCGCGAGTATGCCCGCAACGTCAAGTTGATGTCGGATGCGGTGATGCGCTATTTTCCGGAAGGCACACGCTCCACCCGCCCATCCGGTGGATTTGTGTTGTGGGTGCAACTGCCCGAAAACGTGGATTCGCTCGAATTATACGGAATGGCATTGCAGGGAAAAATTACCCTGGCGCCGGGACATGTTTTCTCGGCGACTTACCAGTTCTCGAATTTCATCCGACTGAATGCCGCCGCCTTCGACTACACCACAGAACGCGCCATCGAACGGCTGGGAGCCATGGTGGTGGAACTCGCCGCCCGCAGGTGAAAAATCCGTGTATACTAATTGTATGGAGGCGTTATGAAGAAATTCCCATCCCTTCTCCTTCTTGCATTCATCTTTCTTGCCTCGTGCGGCGGCAAAGCGCCCGGATTGCAGGTTTCTGATCCGCAACAGACTGTTGTGGCAAAGTCGGGCGAGGAATTCAGCCTTGTTCTCGAAGCCAACCCCACCACCGGCTATCACTGGGGCATTGTGGGAGAATTGGACGCGAACGCGGTTCAATTCGTCAAAAATGAGTACACCTCCACCAGCGACCCGAACCTGGTGGGCGGCGGCGGTTTGGATGTCTGGACTTTCAAAGCCGTCAGCGCCGGCGAGGCACAAATCACTCTTGGGTACTATCCGCCTTCCAATGACCCCGTAGAACCGCAACAAATAATGACTTTCACTGTTACAGTAAAGTAGGAAGCGAAAAAGGCGACCAGCATGGGTCGCCTTTTGTTTGCCCGGCGACCATAGGGTTGAGCCGACAACTCCCGCCGGGCGTTCGATAAAACTGCATAGGAGGAAGTATGAATCGCCGCGTCCTGTTTACAGGACTTGTTTGTGTCTTTTTGTCTGCCTGCGCTGTGGAAACGCCGGCGCCCATCCCCACAATAACCCCGTTTCCAACGCCCGTACCCACGTTTACCGCCACGGCTATTCCCCCGCAGTTGACCCTGCGTGTGACGGGCGAGGTGGTCAATTGCAGGTTTGGACCCGGGGTGGTCTACGAATTAATCGACGAACTGCGCCAGGGGCAGACCGCGCGCGCCGTCGGCAGGAATGATGCCTCGACCTGGTGGTATGTCCGCGACCCTGGCAATCCAAACGGCTTTTGCTGGGTCTCTTCCAGCGTGACCGAAATCGACGGGGATGCGGTGGAGGGACTGCCTGTGATTCAGCCCCAGCCTGCCAGCGTTACCAAAGCCACCCTGCGCGCCGAGCCTGATCGGATTGTCGTCGGCTGTGACCAGTTTCCGCAGACCATTTTTCTCGAAGCCGAAATCACAACCAACGGTCCCACCTTTGTCACCTGGAAGTGGGAAGCCAGCACGGGAGTCTCATCCGAAAAGGTTATCCTGGTGTTCGAAGAATCGGGGACACAGGTCATCAATGATTATTATCAAATCGGCGCTCCCAACGAATACTGGATCAAACTGCATATTCTGGAGCCGACCGGGATGGTCAGGCAGGTCAATATCCCCGTCAACTGCACGCTGCCATAAAAAAGAGTCCAAAGTCATCAGGCTTTGGACTCAAGGAAAATTTTTACACCCGGCTAATGTTCGAACTGAATCGACTTGTACCCCAGGGAGCTAAAGAATTTGAAGAGGTAATTCTCGGCGTTGGTTTGCGCCTGCTGTAGAATGCCGTCTTCCAACACACTCTGGCGGATTTTATCCTCCGCCGCCTGGCGGCAACTGGTTTCCAAACTCAGGTCGGTCGCGGCGAAGGGACCCGTTTCACGGTCATAGACATAGGATTTATCATTGTCGAGGGTTGCCACGAAAATTTCGGCGGGAGGCAGCCTGACATACAGGGTATCGCCGCCGAGCCGCATATCGGCTGGCTGGATTTTTTCCATGTCGATGCCGGCGATGACCAGCCCGTGCCCCACAAACAAAACCTTGTCGCCGAGGAATACGCTCAGGGGTCCCTGCTGATTGACTTCGCAAGTAACGACCTGCTCCACGCTGTATTGAATCGTCTCCAGCCGCGCCAGCGATTTGACATTGGTGATGTACGTCACCGGGTCCACGATCACGGTGGGGGTGGGATTGCGAATTTGCGCCACCTGGGTCTGCAAAGCCTGGTTTGCCTGGTTCACCTGCTCGAAGGGGGCGCTTGCCGCCTCTGCCGCCGCCGAAGCGCTCTCGCGCACGGTCTGGACGATAAAGTAGACGCCCGCCGCCAGCACCACCAAAATCAGAACGGACATGATTGTGTTCAGGGTATTTTTCATGAAGAGTCCTTTCCTTGTCAACTTGTCTTATTATAGCAATATAGTATGATTGCGTCACATCGTTTCGAAAAATGAAGAAACTTTTTCCCATATTGCTCCTTGCCGTTCTTGGATGTTCATTACCGGTTCAGTTGATTTCGGGGACTCCGACGCAGATTCCAACCCTCACGCCGACCCCTGCCCCCACCCTGACTCCAGCCGCCCCGCCCGAACCTGGCACCGAACAAAATCCCTTGATCCTCGCCCTGAGTCCTTCTCCGCGCCCCAGCGCCGATGCGCTTGTCGCGGCAGAGGTCGTTGCGGCTTTCATCGAAGCCCGCACAGGTTACAGGCTGGTGACGGTTGCCCCATCCTCAGAGGCTGTGCTGGTCGAGGCGCTTGGCAAGGGAAACGCGCATATTGCGCCGTTGACACCGTTTGGCTACCTGCTTGCGCGGAAGAATGAGTCAGTCACTGCCATCCTTGCCAGCCTGCGCGAGGGACAGTCTTTTTACGGCGCGCAGTTCATCGTCAGCCGTGAAAGCGAATTCGAGACCCACTTCGATCCGCAGCGCGGCGAGAATACAGCCGACGCCCGCGCCGCGTTGAAACAGTTCGCAGGTAAAAAACCCTGCTGGAGCGATTCCGCTTCCCCCTCCTCGTACGTTATCCCGCTTGGGCTGTTGACCCAATCCCAGGTTCAGGTTAGGGACGCCGCTTTTCTCGAAGGACAGTTGAATGTCGTCCGCGCCGTTTATGCGGATGATATTTGCGACTTCGGCGCGACCTTCATCGACGCCCGCGAACTTCCCTCGCTCGAAGCCGATTATCCCGATGTGATGGATCGGGTCATCGTGGTCTGGCGCGCGCCGCAGGTCATCCCGTATGAAAATATTTCGCTTTCCAATTCCCTGCCGATTGAAATGCGCCGCGTCCTCCAGCGCGCCTTCATCGACCTGATGCTCACGCCCGAAGGCAAGGCTGCCATGCAGACTGTGTACGGCATGGATGAAATTCAAATTGCCGAAGATGTCATGTACGATGATTTTGCCGCGTACGTCAAGGCTTCGGGGCTGGACCTGGCAGGGTTGATCGAGTAAACCATCCCAATAATCATGATCAAAAAAATAATAAGATTCCTCTGGCGACTGACCCTTTTTGTCAGCCTGATTGCCCTGCTGGGCTTGTTGCTGCCCAAGCTATTCATTCAATTGTATGCCATCCCACGCACTCATGACGTGGATGAAGTTCCTGCTGTAAAGGTGGCGATTGTCTTCGGCGCAGGCTTGCTGCGCGACGGCTCGGCGGGTCCCGTGCTGCGTGACCGGGTGGAGACTGCCGCCCAACTGTATCACCAGGGGAAAGCGGATAAATTGTTGATGAGCGGCGACAATCGTTTTGTGGCGTATAACGAGCCCGAAGCCATGCGCCAGCACGCCCTTGCCCTTGGCGTTCCCGACGAGGACATTGTGCTGGACTATGCGGGGCGCCGCACCTACGATACCTGTTATCGCGCCGCAGCCATTTTCGAGGTGGATACCGCGATTGTCGTCACGCAGAGGTTTCACCTGCCGCGCGCCCTGTTTTTGTGCAACGCGCTTGGCGTGCAAGCCGATGGGGTGGAGGCGAACAATACCTATTTCCGCAAAGTCTCGCGTTTGTATTGGAACCTGCGCGAACTCTTTGCCACCGCGCAGGCGGTCTGGGATGTGTTTGTTACGAAACCCCTGCCTGTGTTGGGCAACCCCGAGCCAATTCATTGAAAAGGAAAAACAACATGGATTCTCTTCTTGTCATCGTTCTCATCGGTCTGGCGGGCGGAATCGCCGTCGGTGTGCAGGCTCCGCTTTCCAGTATCATCAGCCAAAGGCTGGGCGCGCTGGAGAGCGTATTCATCGTCCATGTTGGCGGGGCGATTGCGGCGTTGATTCCGCTGGCGTTTTTGGGGTGGGGGAAACTTTCGCAATGGCGCGTTCTTCCCTGGTATGCGCTGGTCGCGGGGGCTTTTGGTCTGGTGGTGATTTTTTCCATGACCTACATGATTCCCCGCGTCGGCGTCGCCACCGCCCTCATCATCCTGCTTTCGGGACAATTGCTGGTCGGCTCCATCCTCGACCATTTTGGGCTGCTGGGCGCGGCTCAAAGACCGATGGATTGGATGCGTGTCATCGGTCTGGCTGTGGTGTTCTTTGGGGTCTGGCTTTCTGTGAAATAAAATCAGTCCTCTGGGTTTTATAAAATTGGAGGACTGCCTTCTTGACACGAATTCCGTCGGGGAGTAATATGTGGTTACATAGGCAACCACATGAGACAAAAGAAGATCGAAGAGATTGGTATTCGCGAGTTGAAAATCCGCGCTTCGGAGGTTGTCCGCGCGGTAAAGGAAAACCGCGCCCAGTACGTGGTGACCCAGCGCGGTGTGCCCGCCGCCCTTATCATCCCGTTGGATGCGGTGATCCCAAAGTCTTCGGATGACGAAGTTTGGGAACGCCTGATAAAGCTCCGTGAGGAACTGGGCAAGGGCTGGCAAAGCGAGAAAAGCGCAGTGGAAATCCTCTCGGAGATGCGCCGATGAAATCTCCTGTCACAGTAGACGCCAGTGTCTTTGTCAATGCATTTAGCCCAAAAGAGGATGACAGCGACAAGAGTTTTGAATTTTTGTCCCGGTTGCGACGAGACAGCGTTCCGCTTATCCAACCGACTTTATTCTTTCCCGAAGTGGTTGCTTCCATCGCGCGCAAACGGAATGAAACGGAAGCCGCGTTGGAATTGGCACAGGAATTGAGGAAATTCCCCAACCTGACTCTGATTGATTTGGACGATGATCTTGCCCAATTTGCCAGCGAAACCGCCGCCCAATACCGCTTGCGTGGAAGCGACTCGGTTTATGCCGCAGTTGCCATCCGCTTTGGCGCGGAATTAGTTACCCTGGACAAGGAACAATTGGAAAGACTGCCAAAGGTGCTGACTGTAAAGACGCCGTAGAAATTAATCGGAACAAGTTATCCATAATTTGACGATACAAAAAGAGGTGAACCTCGAAAGGTTCACCCCTTTTCTGGTTAACTCGGCAAAGTCTACTCCACAATCACCCAATCGCTGCCGCTGCGACCGAAAACTTCGGGTGAGTACATTTCCTCAGCCTTTGCAGGCGGGACAACGAACGTGCCAGGCGTGGTGGCGCGGGCGACATAGGTATAGTCGTAGACACCTTCCCATAGCAGGGAGGTGAACGCCTCGGCGCGGTCGTCGCGCATGTTTTGGTGTTCGTACCACGTCCAACTCCACCACCAGCCGTAGCGGGATTCTGGCGCGGATGGGTCTTGGGGGATGCTGCCCGAAACTGCCAGTGCGGGATTCACGATCTCAAGCCCAGCGGGAAGCGGGTCAACCAGCGCGACGTGATAGCGGTGATTATCTGCCACCATCTTTATCTTCACCCGCACGCGCGTGCCAGCCTTGATGTGCCAGACGCCGTCGTCATCCTGCCAGACATCTTCGGGGTCGTCCACGCCTTCGTAAGATCGAAGGACGACAAAGCCCATGTCGAGCGGATCCAGATTCAGGTCGGTGGGCGCGTAGCGCAATCCAAGCCGATAGTAGAGGCGACCCGTCCCATCCTTTTCCAAAATCAAGTTCTCGCTCCCGCCTGCCGTCTCGTCGAGGACATAGGTCATCGGGACGAAGGTCTCGTGCAGGTCGGTGGTGCGCCCGACGAATTCACTGCTACCCGCGTAGGTATCGCCAAGCCAGATGCGCGCCACGAATTCGGGAGTCTCCGCTTCGTAGGTGTTGAAGTAGCGGTCGAGCGCCAAGAGGACAAAGACATCCTCCTGCGTGCTGCCCCAGTGACCCTTGACTCGGTGCGCCAGCAAGCCGTTGACCAGTTTGGGGATGAGGTCGCTTCGCGAAGCGGGCTGGTCTTCGATCAGGGCGTCGAGCAGAATCGCGTCGGTGCGGCGGTCGGAACTGAGCAAGAGATAGGTCTGGTCGCTGTAATAAGTCGTGAAGTTCGCCGCGCCTGCCGTCTCGACCACGTGGTTGTTGACAAAGGTGCGGATTGCGTTCAACTGCTCCTCGTTGTCGATCACCGACCACAGCCAACCGATGGCTTCCATCGGAAGTTTGTCCAGTCCCGCTTCATCGAGCAGGACGCTTGCCTTCGCCGCGTCGCGGTCACCCATCAGGTTGCGGACGTACAAGGCGTAGGCGCTCAACGTCCAACGCGTTTCCTGGCTGTACCAGTACGGGTAATAATTTTCGATGTTCTGGAGATAGACCTGCGTGCTCGTCAGCATGTCGGCGGGGACATCAAAGCCCTTCTGCTGGGCGCGGACGAGGGCATGGGCGACGTGAATCGTGTTGAACGGGACGGACTCGAATCCGCGCCGCCAGTAGGGGAAACCGCCGTCGTAGTTTTGCAGTCCGCGCAGGCGTTCGATGTCGCGGCTGACGGCGAATTCCATGTCGGTGGGCGAGGGCAACCCTTCGGCTTTGAATGCGGTCAGCACGTCGCGCAGGGAGGCAATCGCCAGCACGCGCGAAGACAACTGCTCGGAGCACTCGAAGGGATAGGCGGACAGGTACAGCACGGCGTCGGTCAGGGCTTGCAAAGCAGTGGATGAGGTCGTGACTTCCAGTCCGCCAAACTGCGGGAAGACTCCTGTGGGATATTGGACAGGTTGCGCGAGCGCGCCTTCATCGATCACACCATAGACGGCGAAGGCTTCGCTGGTGGCGGGTGTGTACACGGGGAGTTCCACAGTGGCGGCGTCTTCATAACTGCCAGAGACCGCCGCGAATTGAATCTTCGCCGTGCCAGCCATCACCGTGGACGCGGGGAAGCGCACTTCGATACGGTCATTGGCAGGGACAGTCACCCGTTTGCCCGTTTCTTGCACTTCGAGGTTGGAAGCGCGGGCGATGACATCCACCGTCAAATCTTCGTCGGTTTGGTTTTGCAGGACGACGGGCAACTCGAACTTGTCGCCAAAGTTGAGGAAGCGCGGCGCGGACGGACGAACCATCAGCGGCAGTCTCGCCGTCAGGTTGGATGCGCCGATTCCGAACTGTTTTCCGCCCGCTTGCGCGTCCACAGCCACCGCCATGATTCGGTAGCGCGTGAGGTTGTCAGGCAGGCTGAAATAGACCTGCGCCTTGCCGTTTGCGTCGGTCTTGACGCTGGGCGAGAAGTTCGCCAGCGGGTTGAAGTCGGTACGCACGGCAATGGCGGGTTGGGGAGCGTTGCCTCCACCCAAGCCTTGCGGGGTCATGGTCGACATGGGAGACTCCGCCATTGGAGCAGGAGCCATCATTGGCATTGCTTCCTCCATGTCAAGACTATACAATTGATCATTCACTGCCCGTGATCCCTTGAAAACCTCTTCTTCTGGGGCAAAGGCTTGCGGGTCGGCGAGGATGATGCTTGCGCGTCCGTAGGTGGTGGAAAGATATGACGGGCGATTTTCATAGAACGTGTTCAATGGGTCGGAGAGTTTGTAATTGGTGAGCGCAAGGATGGCTTCATCCACGACCACCACCGCCACTTCCGCGTCGGGGACGGGCTCGCCGTTCGCGTCTTTCAACGAAACGGTCAGTGACGTGCTGGAGCCAGGTTCCAATTTCTCACGGATTGGACTCACTTCGAGAGACAGAGTCCGCTCGAGGGGCGGAATTTGCAGGTTCAACTCCGCGCTGGCGTAGGCGGGTCGATAGGGCAAGTCCGCTAGCGGCTCGCCGTTCTCATCGGTTCGCGGGGCGCTGCCCGTCAAATCCACGCGGATGTTCAGGTTGGGGATGTATTCGTCCTTGATCGGAATCTCCAGCGTGGTCGAGCCGTCTTCGATTTTGAAGCGCTCGGTGTAGAGGATTCCGCTGCGGCTGACGGTGAGCAGACCTTCGGCAGGCGTGAACGGCGACTGCACCAAAATTTGGGCGGTGTCGCCAGGCTGGTAGGTCTCGAGGTCGGGGACGAGGGTGACTTCTTCCATCTCCACCTTGTTGGACGGGCGGGCGCCTCCGCCGCTGACCCAACGCCTGAAGCGGCTTTGGTTCTTGCGCCCCTGCTCGTCTGCCACGGTGGCGGTGATTTGATAGCTGCCGCCGACGGGAGTATCGAAGGTGCAGGAGTCAGGCTCGGACTTGGATTCGGTCTCGCAGGTCTGGACTTCGGTTTCGGTCTCCGTCCAGTTCCCATCTTTGTAGACCCAATCCAGCCGCGCCGCAGTCAACTTGACAGGGCGTCCGCTGACAGCGTTGCCGTCGAGGTCGGTGACGATGAATTCCACCTTGAGCGGTTTGCCGCGTTCGACGAAATATCGTTCGGTGCGAATGCCGATGTACAAATTCGACGGGTGGACGAGAATCGCGGTGGAGCTGTTCCACGCCTGACGGTTGACATCCATCACGCTGGCTTCTGCCACCACGCTCATTGGGCTGGGTTCGTTGGCGGGGTCGCCTTGCGGTTCGAAGTCGAGCCGCAGCAGGTGAGTTCCCATAGCGTCGGTTTTCCCGTTGAAGGTTTGGAATTGCCCTTCGCCTTCTTGTGTCTCGCGAAGCGTGTCGAAGAACCACCACCACGGAGTCCAACTGCCGAAGGTGAACTGGTCCCAATTGGGAGGCGAGTAACTGCCTTTGGTTGTGGTCACTGTCCATGTGGTGTCTGCGTTGGGGAGGGCGCCGCCCGCGTAGTATTTCGCGTCCACAGCGACAATGGCATGGTCGCCCGCAAAATAGGGGGCTTCGGTTTCGGTTCGGCTCGTGACTTCAAATTCGGGCCGGCGGAATTCCTGAACTTGAATCGGGTGATAGAAGTCCCTGCCATCCAAGCCAACTCCAGTTGAGAGGTAAAGTTGGGCAGAGCCGAGGTTGGTGTTGGTTGGCACGGTGAAGACGAAATCGAATCCGCCGAGGGCGTTGACTTCCGCCGAGCCATCGAGCAGGGCATTGCCCATCGGGTCGGTGAGTTGATAACTGACCGAGGTCAGGGATTCGCCGACGAGTCCCACGTCGCCGTTCTGTCGTCCGCCCACTTTGCGCAGCCAACCCTTGATGTGGACTTCCTCGCCAGGCTTGTACATCCCGCGGTCATCGAAGACGTACCAGCGCAAGGTGTCGTTGGGCGGGGAGGCAGTCCACGGGTCATCCCAAACCGAGTTGGAACGCGGCAGGATGGAGAGGTCGTTTGCTGTTTCCGCGACGAGATAGGTCGCGCCAGAGGGGATATCGAAGCGGGCAATGCCATCTTCGCCCGTCTTTCCGCCCGCGCCCGCATTAGGTTGGATAGAGACGCCCGCAAGCGGCGCACCCGTCTTGAGGTCTGTCGCCCAGGCGACCATCTCGCTGTGGTCGGTGAAGGCGTCGAGCGCAATTTGTGTCACCTGTACCCAAGCGATGACCGTCTGCGAGAAACGCCGCCATTTGGCTTCGTCGTTTTCAAACAGCGAAGGCGGCGGCTCGACGATGACGATGAACTGTCCCGACGCGCCCGCCATGAACTGGCTCAAATCCACATCCACCTGCGAGAGGGTGTCGGCGGGCAGGTCGAGGCTGATGTTCTTGTCCATCACGTTCGTGCCAGGCAACGCGGGCGGATTATCAGTCTGCTGCCACTCTTGCAGGTAGGTCTTGAACGCCGTCCAGTCAGCGGGCTGCACGGTCTGGACTTTGACGTGCAGTTTGTCGTAGTTGACCGCGTAGACCGAGAGCGCGGGCTTGGTCAGGGTCGGGTCGAGGGTGATGAAGTTTTGTCCGGGACCTGTGAGAAATGGGTCAGACTTATCCACCCTAAAGACCACGCGGGCATCTTTTTCAAGCCGCTGCCCAAATACATCGCGCAGGTTGCCCGAAACTGTCACCGAGTAGGTGGTCTGTCCCTTGGTCTCGCCCTTGATTTCGATGGTGTTGCCATAGGTATTGACCGACATCGTCCCAATCGCGGGGTCAACCTGAATCATGTCCGCGTCGAAGGTTTCCAGATCGAGCGAGTTGGTGAAAGAAATATAAAACGGGCCAAACGGCGGACAGCGGTCACTCCAGTAGCAGTGATGTTCTGTGATTTCGAGCGGGTAGTATGTGGAAAAACTGAAACTCTGCGTTGCAATGGTGGTCAATGGACCTTCGGCAGAGGGCGTTCCTTCGGGGATGTTCACCGAAATGCTGGTGGCAGGCTTGAAAGGTTGTGTGGCGCGGAAGGCAAGCCAACGTCCCTCTTCTGCATACTTCACCAATCCGCTCACTTGTTTGTCGGCGTCGATCTCCTCTTGAGTCGCCAAAACGAGATTCACTTTCTCACTCCCTGCCGTGACCTGAATTTTCTCCAGCACAGCGGCGGGGTCAATGCGCTGGTCGAAGGAAACGAAAAGCAGCGGTTCGAGCGGCTGCGGAGAATATTCGTCGGGGTAGGTCCTCACCACGGTGGGCGGAGGAGTCTTGAATGTCCATGTGACTTCTTCGGCAAGCGTTTGCCCGCTGGCAGATTTCGTCCCCGCTGGAACCGTCACGTGATATTCTGTCGCCATCGGCAGGCGGTCGAACAATTCGGAATCGGATTGGAAGGTCAGGGTGCGAGTCCCCAGCCAGCGCCACGTGCCAGGTAAAGACGGCTCGACTTTGACGGGCACATCAATATTTGCCAAGTCGCCCAACGTCCCAAGCGGAACCATCGGCTGGTTGAATGTGACGCTGATAAACGGCGCGAGGGAGACATCTCCTTCGGGCGCGAATCGCAGCACCTGAACGGGCTCCATCTCCACGCTGGGAGCGGACGCTGTTTCCTGAGGCGGAAACTGCTCCTCGATGGTCTGACCAGGTCGCGGCGCGGGCAGGGATTCGACGGGGCGATTGAACTCGGTCTGCGAATCCGAATCGGGCGGGAGGTCGGGCAGGCGCGCGGCAATCGACGCGATTTCCTCATCCGAAAGCAGCTCGCCTTCTTGTGGAGGCAACACCTCCACCGCCTCAGCTTGTTCCTCGCCTTCGCTTAATTCGACTTGCAACGAGTATTTGTCACCTTGCATTGCGGTTCCTCCCGTTGTGGTCACATCAGGGGCGGGCGTGGTGGTCGCGCCAATCGGCGGCAGGACTCCGCCCGTGTAGCGATCCCACGCGTACCATCCACCCACGCCAGCACACAGCAGCACAATGACTCCCAAAGCCACAAATGCCGCTTTTCTGCAGCCAGTCTTTTTTCGATTTTCAGTCATGATCGTACCTCCTCAACTACCGTCAGTACCATGACGCCCCGACGGGGGAGATGGTTCCCTGTCCAAGCCCGCCCCGACGTGAACGTCGGGGCTATTTCTACGAAGCCGCCACAGGCGGCTAGAAAATCAACTACTTTTCAATCATACATCTATCGGCTTGCTTAATCCATAACCCCATTGGGGCGGTGCCGCCCTCACACCGCGCAGGGATGAACCCCCGCGCTAAAAAACGAAGCCGCTTGCGGCGGCTAAAAAAATCAACCACTGAGTCACGGAGTCACGGAGTTTTTTTCTCTGTGTCTCTGTGTCTCAGTGGTTTGCTCTTGATTTTTATTTCCGTCTATCTCACCAGCAAATCATCCAGCACCTTCTTTGACGCTTCTTCGATCACCGCGTGTTGACTGCCGCCATGTGAGTCCATCGTCACGACGACGGGGAAGTCCTTGACTTCGATGACCCAGATGGCTTCGGGGACTCCGAATTCATATTTGTAGACTCCATGCACCTTGACCACAGTTTTGGCGATGTACGAAGCCGCGCCGCCGATGGCGTGGAAATAAACGGCGGGAGTCTCCGCGCAACCTTTGAGGGTCTTCGCGCCCATGCCGCCCTTGCCAATGACGCCCTTGAGGTTGAAGTGCTTCATCACGTCCGCCTGGTACGGCTCCTCGCGGATCGAGGTGGTGGGTCCCGCCGCGACGAATTTATATTCCTTGGTGTCGAGTCCCGAAACGACAGGTCCGCAGTGATAGATCAACGAGCCGTTCAAAATCTTCTTCAACTCTTCGTACACCTGCAAGTCGTCGCCCTGCGGGGCGCGGGTCTTCTTGATGAAGGTTTCCATCATCCACTTATGGACAGTGTCACGCCCTGTGACCATCATGCCGCTCAGGGCAACCGCGTCGCCGACTTTGAGGTCACGGATTACATCATCGCTGATGGGGGTGGTAATTTGTTTCATTGGGATTCTCCTCAACGTTTAACGTTCAACGTTTTAATCGTAAATGACTTCCCCGCCCCTCACCGTCATCTTGCGGCGGCGGTATGCCCAGCACATGTACGAAACCGAGACGAAGTACGAAGCGGGCAGGCGGCTCAAGCCGACGATCTTGGTATCCAACACAGTGGTCTTGCCGCCGAAGCCCATGGGACCGATTCCCATTTCGTTGGCTTCCTTCGTCAGTTGTTCTTCCAGTTCAGCCAGTTTGGGATCTGCATTGCGCGTGCCCATTTCGCTGAACAAGACTTCCTTCGATTTGATGTACGACGTGCCGCGATCCCCGCCGATGGCGACGCCCAGAATGCCGGGCGCGCATCCCTGCCCCTGCGCCTTGTGGACGGCATCCAAAACCACTTTGCGGACGCCCGCCAGATCACGTCCCGCGCCGACCGAACTATCGGGCATGGAATACTGCCGCCCGACGTTCTCGCATCCGCCGCCTTTGAGCATCAACTCGATGGTCAGGTCGTCGCCTTCGACTTCTTCAAAATGGATGTAGGGGAAATCGTCGCCACCGAGGTTGTTGCCTGTGTTCTTGTCGTAGATCGCATCCACGGCGTTGGGACGCATGTACGAGCGTTTGGTCGCCTCTGCCATCGCGGAGCGAATCTGCTCCTTCAGCTTCCGCGTGGACCAGCCCACAGGATAGTGGACGTAGAAAATCGGCGTGCCCGTGTCCTGACAAATCGGCGTGGAGTTTTCACGGGAGAGGTCGATATTCTTGAGGATGGTCTCCAACGCACCACGCGCCGCGGAACCAGGTTCCTCCTTTTCGATGGATGCCCGCAAACGCTTCTCCACATCGGGCGGCAGGCTGGATGATGTGCGGCGGATTAGTTCAAGAATTTCATTCGTCAAATCACGCATGGGGGGAACCTCCTGAATTTTGATTTAATCATAATCCCGAAGATATAAAAATGCCATTCGAAAAAACATTTGCCGACGGGCATTAATGCCGCATAAGAGAACATCCCCCTTGCTTGACTGTGTTTTGTCAAAAATGGTAATATGACTGCATGTATCTCAAAGGAAGTAAATGGAGCATGAATCGGCGTCGCAAGCGTCCCAACTGGTTTCGCATTGCCCTGCTGTCGCTGTTGGTGGTGGCTGGGGCGTACGTCAACCGTTTCATCATCCCCACCCAACCCCAGTTCGGAGTCCCCACTCCCACCGTAACCCGTTCGCCCGAATCTTTCGTCACCGAAGCCGAGGAATATTTCGCGCAGGGAAAACTCATCCCCGCCATCGAAGCCTATAAACAGGCGATTGCCGCGTCTCCGGAAAACCCTGCCGTGTATGTGGCGCTTGCCCGTACCCAGGTTTTTGCGGGACAGTACAAGGACGCGCAGGTCAGCGCCGAATCTGCGATTTTGCTCAACAACAACAATTCCAACGCGCACGCTGTCCGCGCCTGGGCTTTGGACTTTTTGGGGGAAAGCCTCGAAGCCGAAGCCAGCATCAAACGCGCCCTCGAACTCGATCCCAACAACGCCCTCGCCCACGCCTATTACTCCGAAATTTTGGTGGACGCCTTCTACAGCGGCTCTGGGATTGTGGATGCCATCGAAAAAGCCATCGAAGAATCGAAGGTCGCGCTTGCGCTTGCGCCCGACACCCTGGAATCTCACCGCGCGCGCGGCTATGTTCTCGAAGCCACCGGTAACTATGAAGAAGCCATCCGCGAGTACGAAGCCGCCATCGCCATCAATACCAATATCGCCGACCTGCATCTCTCGCTCGGACGCAACTACCGCACCCTCGGTATTTACGACAAAGCCGTCGAGGAATTCACCCGCGCCAACGCCCTCAACCCCGAAGACCCCACGCCCGATCAGTTGATTTCGCGCACCTACGCCACCATCGGTGAATATGCAAAAGCCATGCAGTACGCCGAATCGGCTGTCACCGACAACCCTGCCAGCGCCAGCCTGCGCGGCAACCTTGGCGTGATGTACTACCGCAACTCCTACTGGACCGAAGCCATTGCCGAACTGGGTTACGTGGTCAATGGCGGCGTGACCGAAGACGGTCATCAGATCGAAGCCGTCACCCTTGTCCCCAACGACAGCCGCACCGCGGAATATTATTCGACCTACGGGCTTGCCCTCTCGCGGCTGGGCGAGTGCAGCGAGGCGCTGAATGTCGCCCGCGCCATTTTGACGCGCATCCCTGCCGATGAACTCTCGGCGGAGAATGCGAATGCGATCATCGACCGCTGCCAGCAGAATCTGGATTCCCCGCCCGAACCGACCGCGACCCCGCTGGAAGCTGATTCCACCCCGACGGAGATTCCCGCCGCCGAAGCGGAGACCCCAACCCCCGCCGCGCCATGAACATCTACCAAAAACGCGGACTGTTTCGCCGCCGCGACGCGCCCAATCTCTACCGCATGTTCTTCTGGGTCGTTTTGATTCTGGGAGGCGTGTGGCTGATTCGCTCCGTCAGCAGGGGAGAAATCAAACCCCTCTTCCTGCCGACGCCCACGCCCACGCGTTTTGCCGAATCTTATGCGCTCGAAGGCGACGCCCAATTCACGGCGGGCAGTCTCGATGCATCCATTACCGCCTACCGCGAAGCCGCAAAGGTCGACCCCACCAATGCCGAGGTTCTCGCGCAACTGGCGCGCATTCAAATCTACTCCTCTGCCATGCGGGTCAAGGATGAGGATATCAAAACGCGGCTCGAAGAGGGATTGGCTTCGGCGGAACAGGCGGTTGCGCTTGCGCCCGACAGCAGTTTCACCCACGCCGTCTACGCCTTTGCGCTGGATTGGAACGCCAGTTCCACCTTTGGGGATGGGCGCGAAACTCAAAAACTTTTGACCAAAGCCGAGCAGGAAGCCGTTCGCGCCCTGCAATTGGATAATGCCAACACGCTGGCGCTGGCGTTTTACGCCGAAATCCTTGTCGACCAACAGAAATGGACGCAAGCCGAGCAATACATCCAGCAGGCGCTTGACCGTGATTCATCGGTGATGGATGTGCATCGCGTTCACGCCTATGTGTTGGAGTCGCTGGGCGAATATACGCTTGCCATCGAAGCCTACGACCGCGCGATTGCCATTTCTCCCAACATGAGTTTTCTCTATCTGCGGGCGGGCGCAAACTACCGCCGCCTTGCCTTCGACAGTCCCAACGAAACGGTGCAGACCGAACTCTACGAAAAGTCGCTGGAATACTTTGCCCAGACCGCCCGCATCAACGAACAGTTGAAAGTCTACGACCCCGTGCCGTATCTTTCCATCGCCAAGACCTACTCGCAGATGGGACAGTTCTTTATCGCCATTCGCAACGTACAAAAGACCATCGAGTTTCAGCCGGATAACCCCGTTTTTTACGGGGAACTGGGCGTGCTCTATCACAAGAACCGCAACTACGAGACGGGCATCCTTGCGCTGGGCTGTGCCGTGCGCGGCTGCACCGCCGAAGAATCCTGCCCGGCGCGCGGCGACTGCGGAACGGGAGATGTCCCCGCCGCTGTGCAGGGACTCCCGCTCTCAGCCAGTACCCTCTATTATTACGACATCTACGCCTCGGAACTTGCCGCGCTCAGCACGCCCAAGAAAAATTACTGCGACGAGGCGCTGGCAATTGCCGCGGAAATCGAAGCCTCCGAGTTCGATGAAGACCCCAACATCGCCGCCGATGTGGTCGTTGTGCGGAATATCTGCACCTTCGCCCCCGATGCGGAAGCCGCATCGACAGCCGACCCTCTTCCCACCGAACCTGCCATGCAGGATGAAACGCCGACCCCCGCGCCCTAACCTGCCGCCGTTCGGAAAAATCGATACCTTTGGATGCGTACAGCGGACTGGCGTTTTCAGCCAGTCCCTGTTTTGTTTTCGAGTATGATTGCCGAACCTTTGCCCGCCCCGCTTTGAAAGGAATTCATGTCACGCAACCGTATCACGCTTGTCACCATCGGCATCATGTTGAGCCTGTTCCTGGCTTCGATGGAATCAACCGTTGTCGCAACCGCCATGCCGACCATCGTCGGGCAGTTGGGCGGATTGGAACATTACTCCTGGGTTTTTTCCGCATTCATGCTGGCATCGACCACATCCGTCCCTTTGTATGGAAAACTCTCGGATATTTATGGACGCCGCCGAATCTATGTCATTGCCATGTCTCTTTTTCTTGCCGGCTCTGTCATGAGCGGACTGGCGGATACCATGCCGCAACTCATCTTTGCGCGCGCCTTGCAGGGTCTCGGCGCGGGCGGCATCCAACCGCTGGCGTTCATTTTGATTGGAGAAATGTTCAACTTGCAGCAGCGCGCCAAAATGCAGGGATTCTTTTCGGGCGTCTGGGGCTTTTCATCCATCGTGGGTCCGCTTCTTGGCGGCTTCCTCGTGGATCAATTCACCTGGCGCTGGGTTTTTTACATTAATATCCTGCCCGGTCTGCTTGCCGCGGCGCTGGTGGCGTTTGCCTGGCAGGAACAGGCGCAGCATCATGAAAAACCCGCGGTGGATTACCTCGGCGCGGCGCTGCTCACCTCCAGCGTGGTCTCGCTGTTGCTGGGTTTGATGGATTTCGGCACATCGAATAGCTGGATACTGATTCTGACCGCCGTCGCGCTCTTTGCCACCCTGTTGTGGGTCGAGAACCGCGCCGCCGACCCGATCCTGCCGCTTGGACTCTTCCGCGACCGATTGTTTGCCACGTCGATCACGCACGGCATTTTTACGGGATGGGCGCTGTTTGGGAGCGTCTCATTTATTCCGCTTTTTGTTCAATCGGTGATGGGAGTCAGCGCCACCCAGGCTGGTATCACCGTCACGCCCATGCTGTTGGGCTGGGTGACCGCAAGCATCATCGGCATGAGATTGATCTTGACCGTTGGTCATCGCAGGCTGGGCGTGGTTGGCACCGCCGTGTTTACCGGCGGCGCCTTCCTGATGACTTTGATCGGCGCAGAATCGAGTCAGGCTGTGATGATGGTCTTCGTCGCCATGATGGGCGTGGGCATGGGGCTTTCCATTCCCTCGTTTTTGGTGGCGGTACAAACTCACGTGGAACGGCGGCATCTTGGCACGGCAACTTCCACCCTCCAATTCAGCCGTTCGATTGGCGGGACTCTCGGCGTCAGCGTGATGGGAGCCGCCCTGAGCGCCCGCCTCGCTTCGCGCCTGGATGCCTCCGGGCTCGATCCGCAACTGGTGTCCCGCCTGCTCGATCCCCTGCCTGGTTCGGAACTTGTCGTCGATTCCGCCGCGCGGCTTGCCATGGCAGATTCGATTCACGTGGTCTTTGTCATCGCTTTCGTATCCGCTGCGCTTGGGCTGGTTGCGGTATTCTTCACCCCCCGTCAGGCTTTGCTGGAACAAACGCCCAAAGACACCCCCCCGCTGGCTGGCGTGGATTAATCCGCCGCCAGAAAAAATAATTGGAGACTTATGTTCAAACCCATTCGCTGGAACTCATTTCCCCGTGACTTTCTTATAATTCAGATCGGCTTTTTTCTTTTCGGGCTGGCAATCGCATTGATGATTCGCGGCAACCTCGGAACAAGCGCCTGGGCGGTGCTGGAGGTGGCGCTGGCTCCCAAACTGCATATTTCGATTGGAACCATGACCGTCGTGATGGGTTTTAGTGTGCTTTCGGGCGCGTTGATCCTGCGCGAAAAAATCGGCTGGGGCACGCTGGCGAACATCCTCTCCATCGGTCCCTGGGAGGATGTTTGGCTTTCGATCATTCCATCGGTGAATGACAATTTGCCCCTGCAAACCGCCATGCTCTTGGTTGCCATCTTCCTGATGGGGCTTGCGAGCGCCATTTACATCGGGGTCGATGCGGGAGCGGGTCCGCGCGATAGCATGATGCTGGCAATCAAACGCACGACCGGCGTCAGCATTCGTGTCGCGCGCGCCATCATCGAAGTGACCGTGGTCGCCATTGGCTGGATGTTGGGGGGACCCGCAGGCATTGGGACGGTGGTCTTTGCCCTGTTGGTGGGTCCAGCGGTGCAGTGGGGATTTAAGATTTTCAACGTGCAGCCGCATAAACCAGCCGAGCCGGAGGTGGCGGCAGGCGTGGAAGGCGGAGCAGAGTAAGATGGAAAATAATTCCACCACCCAAACACCCCCGCGCTTTGTCGGCGCGACGATCATTTTTTTGTTACTCGTCTTTCCAATTCCGCTGTGCCTGTTGATTTATCACTTCTTTCTGTGGTCGGCGGAGCAGAGCGCAATCATCTCGATCAGCGCAAAACAAATGGCTTGGACGGGGATGGGCGGGCTTGCCATGCAGGGCGTGTTGATGACTGCGATCACCGCGGCGCTCTTGCGTTTCACGCAGGATGAGCGCTTTCATCCGATATACAGGGGGTTGTTCATCGCGTCGTTGATGGCGTTTCCCGCCCTGCTGCTGCGAATGCTGGGCGCGAATAACGACCAGTTGGGATCGCTCGCGCAGTTTGTGATTGCGCTGACGGCAGCCGTCGCCGTCATTTGGATTCGCAGAAGCGAGATCATCTGGGATTGGAAATCACTGCCCTTCGGTTTGATCGTGGCAGGCTTGGGCGTTGTCCCGTTTGCGGTGTACGGTTCCTTTGGCTCGGCTGGCGATATTTTCTTCGATCTGCTGGCAAGCCTTGCCCTGGGTCTGCTTGCCGCCGTGTTGATGAATGCCACCACCGAAAACAGATTCCTCGATGGGGCGGGTATCGGCGCTGTGCTTGCCCTGCTTGCCTCGGCTTTGGGATACGACGGTTCGCAGTTGATTCTGCTTGCGATTCTGCCGCCCTTTGCGTTTGCCCTTTCCGCGCTCATGCCGTCGAAATCGGCGGTGTGGGCGGCTGCATCCCTGTTGACCTTTGCCGCCCTGGCAATGTTCGACCCAACCGAGTTGACCTTCGTCCTCGGCGACATCGGCATGATCGCGCTGAAGACCTCTGCCATTGTCATCGGCGTTGGGTTGGGCGTCAGCCTCGTCGCGTTGATTCTGCGCTTCGCAACAGGATCAAGCGAAGGGTCTGCCGCGAAGCGCATTATCGGCTGGATCGGTGCGGGCGTGGTGTGGGTCTCCGTCGTTGCGATCTTTTTCCTCTTTGGCAACCCGGGCAATTATGGCGACCGTCTCTTTGTCATCATGGAAGATCAACTCGACATTTCCGATGTGGCAAATATCGAAGATCGTGACGAACGCCTGACCGCTGCTTATCTGCGGCTGACCGCGCACGCGGATTCAACCCAGGCGGGCTTGCGCGAATTTTTCGACAAAGTCGGCGTCGAGTACACCCCCTATTATTTGGAAAATGCGCTGGAAGTGCGCGGCGGAATTTTGCTGCGGCTTTATCTTTCGACCCGCCCCGAAGTGGATCGCGTTTTGCCAAGCCCGCGCCTGCGCGCCGTTCCTGAGAGCTTCCCCCAGCCCGGATATTTGACGCAGTTGGACGACGAGGTGCAGTGGAATATTTCGATGATCGGCGCGGACAAGGTGTGGGATGAATTCGATGCGCGCGGCGCGGGGATTATTGTCGGTCAGTCTGATTCGGGCGTCGATGGAAATCACCCGGCGATTGCGAAACAATATCGCGGCTATAACGCAAGCGACGATTACAACTGGTTCGATCCCTGGGACGGCACAACTTCGCCCAACGATGAGGGCGGACACGGCACACATACCACAGGCACGATCCTTGGCGCAGGCGGAATCGGCGTTGCGCCCGATGCCCAGTGGATCGGCTGTGTGAATTTGAATCGCAACCTCGCCAACCCTGCTTTGTACCTGGATTGTATGCAGTTTATGCTTGCTCCGTTTCCGCAAGGCGGCGACCCGCTAAAAGACGGCGACCCAACCCAGGCGGCGCATGTTTTGAACAATTCGTGGGGCTGTCCAGAGATCGAAGGCTGTGATCCCACCGCGTTGTTACCCGCCGTCGATCATTTGCGGGATGCCGGTATTTTTGTTGTCGTCTCTGCTGGCAATGATGGACCGAATTGTGAAACAATCGCCTCGCCGCTTTCGTTGTATGACTCGGTTTTTTCGGTCGGCGCAATCGACCAGTTCGGCGACATGGCTTCGTTTAGCAGCCGCGGACCCGTCACTGCCGACGGCTCCGGCAGAACCAAGCCCGATATTGTCGCCCCTGGTGTGCAGATTCTTTCCGCCACTCCGCAAGGGACTTATGCCCAGTTCGATGGCACTTCGATGGCGGGTCCGCATGTGGCTGGCGTCGTGGCGTTGATTTGGTCCGCCCAGCCCGATTTGATCGGTGACATCGACGCGACCGAACAACTGATCATCGACACCGCCCAACCCTACACAGGCGACAGGTCTTTGGGTTGTTTCGGCGGCAGCCTGCCCGACAATGCCTACGGCTATGGCGTGGTGGATGTTTACGCGGCGGTAAAGAAAGCATTGGGTGAATAAATGGAACCCCCGAAGATTTCCCGTCCCAAATTCCCGCGGGGATATGTCGATCATCCCGTTTCCGAAGTGCCCTGGGAATACGTCGAAAAACGCCTGATTGAATCGATCCACTACTGGTTGTGCTCGGTTTATCCTGACGGACGCCCGCACGTGATTCCGCGCTGGGGTGTGTTCCTGGATCGAAAATTCTATTACGACGGCAGCCCCGAAACGCGTCATGCCCGCAACCTGGAAACGAATCCAAATGTGACCCTGCATCTCGAAAGCGGCAGCGATGTGGCAATCATGGAGGGCGTCTCGCAGCCCGCCTCTAAGCCTGCGCCCGAACTTGCAGAAAGATTGGCGGCGGCTTATTGTCTCAAATATGAATCCGAAGGATACGCGCCCAAGCCTGACCAATGGGACGAGGGCGGTTTGTATGTTTTCACTCCGCGCAAATGCCTTGCATGGACAAAATTCTTCGAGAACCCGACAAAATTTTCCTTCGAGGATTGACCATGTTTTTTTATGTGATTCAAGGTGTCGGCTACGGACTGGCAGCCGCGTCCCAGCCTGGACCGTTCCAGACTTACCTCATCTCCCAGTCTGTCACGCGCGGCTGGAAGCGAACCCTGCCTGCTGCGCTCGCCCCGCTGGTTAGTGACGGCTTCATTATTGCCGTTTGCCTGCTGGTGTTGAGTCAGGTTCCGCCCTGGCTGGAGCGATTTCTCTACCTGGCGGGCGGTCTGTTTGTTTTGTACCTTGCCTATGGCGCGTTTAAATCGTGGCGTGACTTTGATATGAAAACGCCGCAGGCGGAAGCCTCAGGCGGGCAAAGCATTCTCGAGGCGGCGCTGACCAATGCCCTCAGTCCCAACCCCTATATTTTTTGGACTCTGGTCACGGGTCCGATTTTGATCAAAGGCTGGCGCGAAACCCCCGTCAACGGGATCGGATTCCTGGCGGGTTTTTATACTGCCATGATTACCAGCCTGGTTGCGATCATCCTCTTGTTTGGTCTTGCTTCGCGGTTTGGTCCAAAAGTCAGCCGCATCTTGCTGGGCGTTTCTGCGCTTGCCTTGTTCGGTTTTGGTTCGTATCAAGTCTGGTTGGGTATCACGGGAACATAACCGATGAAGTGCTCCCGCAAAAGTTATGATAAACTTGCCCCGAAAAAACATTCCCTTGTGGAGAATCCCCCATGTCAAATCGTCAGGTCTATTCCATCGAAATTGCAGGCATTCAGCGCGACCTGCGTTTATTTGAAATCAAGCCCGGTCTAAAGATTGCCATTCTAAACATTTTAGGCGATACCGAACTGGTGCAAGCCAGCGCCCGCGAACTCGCCAGAAAACTAAAGGACGTCGAGCATGACATCCTTGTCACTGCCGAAGCCAAATCCATTCCACTGGCACATGCGCTTTCAGTCGAGTTGAAGAAGCCGTATGTTGTCTTACGCAAGACGTACAAACCCTACATGGGCGATGCGCTCAAAGCGGAAACGCTTTCGATTACCACCGGTCAGCCGCAGGTACTCATTCTCGACGAGAAAGACCGCGATTTGATTCGAAATAAGAAAGTCGTCATCCTGGATGATGTCATCAGCACCGGCTCCACCCTGCAGGGCATGAAAATGATTTTGGAAAAAGCCAACGCCAATGTGGTGGCGCAAGCCGCCATTCTCACCGAAGGCGACAGCGCCCAGTGGAGCGATATTGTGTCGCTGGGTCACCTGCCGCTTTTCACAGAGTGAGGAAACAAGCGGCAACACACCAAAAGCACAAGACCCTGAGTCATTCTCAGGGTCTTGTGCTTTTATTTTCTTTTCCATGCTTCGATCAATTTGCTTTTTTGCGCCCGCTTCATCTTTTTGATGGCAAGCTCGCGTTGCATTGCCAAGGTTCGATTCGGATGCTCTTCCAAATATGCCAGCTTGACCGGGCGGCGCGCGCTGGTGTACTTTGCGCCGATGCCTTTGTTGTGCTGGGCGACCCGCCGCTCGGGATCAATCGTCCAGCCGGTATAGTATGTCCCATCGGCGCATTCGAGGATGTAACAATAGCAGGTCATTTCCCGCGATTTTTTTTCGTGAACATCCCGCCGAATAGTCTTTCAGAGATGGACGGGAGTTCGGGCATTTCACTCCTCCCGGAGTTTCCCCAGTCTGCGGCAAGACGCTCTCCCAGCCAGCGTTTGCGACCCTTCAGCGCAGATTCCAAGCGCAGGGCAATGCCGTCGTCGTCACCCTTCTCGATGTCGTCGCGTAAACCGCGCAGGGCGGCGATGGTCATATCCAGGGCATGTACCAATCCCGCGCGGCTTTGCAGGGCAGACATCCGTAGCGAATCGATTTCATCCTGGTGCGCCAGCGCCGAAGAGACCGTCGCATAGGGACGCCCCGCTACTTTGCGGGCATCCATCCAGCCGGGCTGGTCGAGGGTGGCATTCAACAGCGACGCCGCCACCAGTTGCGGAAGTAGATGGATGGTGGACATCAGACCGTCCGATTCGATGGGGTCGGCAAGCACAGGCTCGGCTCCCAGCAGGCGCACAAAATCCATTGCCAGCACCACCGCTTCCTCGGGCACACCGGAAGGGGCATCGATCAGGAAAAGTCCTTTCGAAAACAGGTCAGGCTTGGCGGCGGGTAGACCGATTTCGAAATCATGCAGGTATTCGGGATTCAGCGCGGGGGCAAGCCCAATGTAATATCTTCCTGTCGGTAAAATTTCCTTTGCCCATTTTTGCACATCCGCCTTGATTGGCGAAGTATCCAGCACCAGCGTCCCCTCCTGTAAATCCGGCGCGATGAATTCCAAAGTTTCTTTCACCTGGCTGGCAGGGATGGAGAGCACCACTACTTTTGAATTGCTGACTGCCGTGGGCAGGTTGTGTTCCACTTTATCCGCCGCCCCTTTTTGCAAAGCCTCGCGCTCCACTTCGCGTTTTTTATCGTGCCCCACACGCAGGATCGACTCTTTATGAGCCGCAAGCGCCATCCCCATCGAAGCGCCGATTTGTCCCAGACCGATGATCGTAATTTGTGTTGGCATGTTACCCTCGCAAGAGTTTGATAACGCGATTATACTGCCAGAACTTCCCTTTAAACGCCGAGAACCGCGGACGCCGACCGCGGTTCCCTTTGAAAGGAGGAGAAGAGAAATCACCTTACAACGTCAAATTTATCATGTTCGTCCAAATCCTACTTGACGCTACGCCTACGATTGCCCTACGATTGTCCGACAATTAACAAGATTGCAAACCGTTTTTTCTGGAGGACGACAACATGGCTTTTCCCACCATCAAACTTTATCTTGCTGAATTGAATCACACGCCGCTTGGAGACTTGCGCTTCGCGGTCTCTGCCCTGGGCTTGGTTGCCATCGACTGGGCAAAGCTCCAGCCCCGGCTGGATAAATACTTCCTGCGCTTGCAGGCGGATGTCGATTCAAACCCGAAGATTACCCGTCTCTATGCAAAGGAACTTGGCGAATACCTGAAAGGCAAGCGGCGCGAATTCACCTTCCCCATCGACTGGTCAACGCTGAAACCGTTTCAACTGAAAGCGCTGCAAGCTGTGTATGAAATCCCCTACGGCGAGACTCGCACCTACGCTGAAATTGCCGCGCAGATCGGGCGTCCGCACGCCTACCGCGCTGTCGGACGCGCCAACGCCGCCAACCCCATGCCGCTGGTCATCCCCTGTCACCGCGTCATTGGCGCCGATGGCAAACTCCACGGCTACGGCGGCGGGGATGGATTGCCGACAAAGGAATGGCTGCTGTTGATGGAGGGGGCGGTGATGGCGTGAAAGCGCCGCCTTCGGGTTTTTCCTCTGCAATATCCAGCGCAAACTTGATTTCCTTTTGAATATATCCCTCTTTTGAAATCGACTTCTTCGACAGGAAAACGATGACGAGATGAAATTTCCGCCCGTCAATCCTGTCCAGTCAGGCATCCACGCCTTCAATGGCGTGTTGATATTTGCCCGCCGAAAATGATTTAATAAATGATACGCCGAATCGAGGGGATATGATAAACTTTTGGCTTACATACGGCTGGCAAAAACCGAAAATAAATTCGGTTCTACCGTTTTTAACGGGAAAGCCAAAACCACAGCCACGAACACTGGCGCCGCGCGCCAGTGCGGTGTTTCACGGATTTGCGCGGATTTGAGTAAAAAAAATCGGTGAAAATCTGTGTAATCTGTGGCAAAGAAATGGTTCATCGTCTTTTTTCCCGCCAGAAACGGGAGAGCCATAAATTCACAAATATCAAAAAAACTTGAACATTCTGCCCCTTCTTTTTTGGACTTTCATCAAAGTCAATTTGCTCAGTACTTCCGGTCCCGCTTCGGTGGGTTTGCTCTACCATGAAGCGGTGGGCCGCTTTGTGACCGAGAGCCAGTTCGTTCAGGCTGTCGGTCTTTCTTCTGTCCTGCCCGGCAGCGATGCGCTGCAACTGGCGATGTATATCGGCTATGCTGCGGGCGGGGTTCCCGGCGGATTGATCGCCCTGCTCGGCTCGATTTTGCCGCCCACCGTCATCATTTTAGGCGTGACCATGATTCTGCACCGCCTGCGCCGCGAAGCCTGGGTCGGCAATTTTGTGGAGGGGCTTGCTCCCGCCATCTCTGTGTTGATGTTATTCACCGCCTGGAAGATATTCGAAAAGGGCGGCGAGACCAGTTGGGTCGGCTGGACAATTGGCATTGTCAGCCTGGTCATCATGTGGCTGAAAGTTCCCGAACGCCTTGTTGTCCTCGCTGCTGGAATTGTCGGGATTATCTTTCTTTCGTCATGAAACAATCAAAATTTTCCATCTGGTTCAGCCTCTTGTGGATGTTCCTTAAGGTCAACCTGTTGTCCCCTTCGGGTCCTGCTTCGGTGGGATTGCTTTACAAGGAAGCAGTCGGCAAGGTAATGAGCGAGGAACGCTTTGTGGAAGCTGTCGGCTTTTCCAATGTCCTGCCGGGCAGCGAAGCGTTGAAATTGGCAATGTTCGTCGGCTATGCGGCGGGCGGTGTGCCGGGCGTATTTACCGCGCTCCTGGGCGCGGTTCTGCCGCCTACGGTGATGATGTTTGCGGTGGCAGCCCTCTTGCAGCAATTTCAGCAGGAGGACTGGCTGCAAGGATTTGTCAAGGGGATGAGTCCCGCCATTGCCGCGCTCATCATCATGGTGGCGTGGGAACTCTTTCACGTCGGGCAGACCAAAAAAATAGACAGGCGCGCCTTATTGATTGCCGCGCTTAGCGCGGTTGCGTTGTGGTTCGAAATCCCCTCTCCGCTGGTTTTGCTTGGCGCGGGAGTTTTAGGCGTATTCTTATTTCGATGACTGGAACTTTTTATGAAACCTGATTTATTACTTGCGACCAACGGATTTACAGGAACATGGCATTCGATTGAATACGGCGCGTGGCTGGCTTCGACGCTCGAAAAGAAGGTGCTGCTGCTTGGGGTGACGGAACGCCTGAACCCGGCGGCGATAGACGACCATCACCCGTTGGAAGACATCTTCGCGCGCGCCGTCGAGTTGTTCCAGCGAAGCGGTGTCGAATACAGTCTCGAAGTGCAAAATGGAAATGCGGAGGATGTTATTCCGCGCAAGGCAGGGGAGGGTGATTATATTTCCGTGTTGGGACCGCTGGGGCGTCCGCAAATCCGCCGCATGTTGACGGGGCGCTCCATTCGTCTTTTCATGGAGGAAATCACACAGCCCATCCTGTACGTGCCTGTTTCGAAACTACCGCTAAAAAAGATTCTCATCTGCATCGGCGGGTTGGGCTACGAGGTGACTGCGGAACACATTGCCATGCGGATGGCAATGAAGAGCCGCGCCGAGATTACCCTGCTGCATATCGTCCCCCCGGTGGATTTGGATTATCCCACCGCAAAGACGGTCAGCGCCAACTGGCAGCACCTGGCTGACACCAATACCCCCGTAGGACGCAGTTTGCGCCAGGCTTTGGAAATCGCAAAAAATGACGGATTGATCGCGCAACTGAAAGCGAGGCAGGGCAACGTCGTCGAGGAAATTTTGGCGGAAACCAGGGAGGGGAGTTATGACCTGCTGTGCATGGGTTCGCCGTACAGCGCGAATGCGCTGCGGCAGTTGTATGCGCCCAATGTAACCGCAGAAATCGCGGATAGCGTGAACTGTCCCGTGCTGTCTGCAAGATTCAAACGGGAGTAGATTAACCCGCTTGAATAAAACGTCCCGAAGGCTCGAGAACCTTCGGGACGTTTTATTACATTCCAGGCGTATATTTCTTTTCCCACTCGGCTATCGCGGAACGGATGGCGGCTTTGATTTCCTCGTCGGGGACATCGTCCACCGCGTCGAATTTTTGCAAGCCGACATAAACTTCCACGCCGCCCTGGCTGGATTCCTGCAGGCGAATGCCGCGCCGCGCAAGGGGTGAAGTGATCAGCTTTTCCTGCAAAACCGTATCGATCTGCTGGACGATGCTGAGGGATTTGATGTTCTTCTCGGCTTCGGGCTTTTTCAGCGGGGCGGGTTGCGAGGCGGGCGCGGAAATCGTTTCAGCGTCAGAGTCGGGCTGGGGCGACCCATACACTGCCTCCCGAATGGGATCAGGGACAGTGGGACGCGCAGCCTTGGCTGGCGCGGTTGGAGCGGGCGGAGACGACGGATCCAGCCACAGGCGAAAGACTGTGATCAGCTCGATCAATCGTTTTCTCATCTCCTGGGTTAGTTCACCCGAAACGGGAGTCCCATCCAATTCCAGTAGAAAACGTCCGTTGTTCTTTTTAAGACGCAAAAGTCCGGGATCATCCTGGGCGGGGAAGGCATCGGCATATTTCTGCTCGATTTGCGCCACTCTCCTCTCCGCTTCTTCGACAATTCTTTCGGCGTTGTTTTCGGCGGCTCTTATCTTTTTGGATGTCCGCAGGTTGGAATCGAGGAAGCCGATAAACCATCCCACGATGACAGCAATCAGGACATATAGAAGAGTCATAAATCACCTCAAACTTTGGCAGGTCGGGCAGATGTGCGTGCCGCGCTGTCCAACCGTAAACTTTTGAATTGTTGTGCCGCAGACAGAGCAGGGTTTTCCCTGGCGGTCATACACGCGGAAGTAATTTTGATACCCGCCGCCGCGATACACCCAGTCGATACTGGCTCCGTTGCGGCGGATGCCCTCCCGCAGAACGGCGCGAATTGCCTTGTGCAACTTTGCCGCCTGTTCTTCGGTGACATTGTTGGAGGCGGCGCGGGGATGCAGTTGGGCAAGGTGCAGGGCTTCGTCGGTGTAGATGTTCCCAAGCCCGGCAAGGAAGGTTTGGTCGAGGAGCAGGGGTTTGAGCGAACGCTTGCGGCTGTGCAGGGCTTCGAAGAGCCAGCGGGGCGTAAAGCTTTTTTCGAGCGGCTCGGGTCCCAACTTGCCGAGAATTTTTTCGGGCTGATCTGTCAGCCAGACGCGCCCGAACTTGCGCGTATCGTTGAATGCAAGAAGGTTTCCGTTCGAAAGATGCAATAAAAGCCGGTCATGTTTTTTGGGTTCGATTGTGCCCGCTCTGATGATTAAATCTCCGCTCATGCGCAAATGCACAAGGAAATTGCAAGTATCCAGGCGAAGGATGAGGTATTTGGCGCGGCGCGAAACATCCAGTATTTTTTGACCCGCAATTTGTTTCTTGAATTGAAGCGGGGATGGAACAGCAAGCGTCCGCGCCCAGCGCAGGTCGGCAGAGAGGATGGTCGCGCCGACCAGTTCGGGTTTCAAGCTGCGGGCAATGGTTTCGACTTCTGGGAGTTCGGGCATGTCAAAAAACGTCGCGCGTTTTACTCGTTGAACATCTCGCCGACGGAACGCCCTTCATGGGCGCGGCGGATAACCTCGCCCAAAAGCGGCGCAACAGAAAGAACAGTCAGCCGCCCTTCCAGCACCTTTTTCTTCTCTGCCGAAAGCGGAACTGAATCGGTGGTGACGATATGTTTGATCGGCAAGTCTGCCAGTCGTTTTGCGCCGTTGTTGGAGAGAATAGCGTGGACAAAAGCCAGGTACACATCGCGCGCGCCGTTTTGTTTCGCCACGTTTACCGCCTGCGCGATGGAGCCGCTGGTGTCCACTTCGTCATCCACGATGATGACGTCGCGGTCCTTGACGTCGCCGATCAAGGTCAGGGCTTCGGCTTTGGCGTCGTTGCCGAGGCGTCGCTTTTCGATGAATGAAATCGGCATATCCATTTCTGCCGCGTAATTACGCCCCTTTTTTGCAAAGCCCAAATCAACTGAAACCACCACCGGATTCTTCATTTCGGGACGAAGGTAATGATTGATATATGCCGACAACAGATGGGAAGCGGTCAGCACGTCGCCGGGAATGGAGAAGAATCCCTGCACCTGCGCGGCGTGGGGGTCGAGGGTCATGTAGCGGTCTGCCCCGGCAACTTCGATCATATCGGCGACCAGGCGGGCGGTAATTGGCACGCGCGGCTGATCCTTTTTATCGGATCGTCCGTAGCACATGTAGGGGATGACTGCCGTGATGCGCGCCGCAGAATCCAACCGCAGAGTCTGGATCATAATCAACAGTTCCATCAAGTTGCGATGCACAGGGGCAGAGGTGGCTTGGATGACGTACACATCCTGCCCGCGCACGCTGCCCCCAAGTTTTACGAACAGGTTCTCGTTAGGGAACTCCACCACTTCGCGGTCGCTAACGGGCAGGGCAAGGTAGTCGGCGACCTTCTGCCCCAGTTCGGGCGAGCCGGTGCCGACAAAAAGTTTGATTCCGCCATACACTTTCAAATCATGATGAACGTGGCGCATTTATTTCTCCTTCTTTTTGTAAAATCCATTCAGAGCGCAGCACGCTCATAACAAATACATCGTTGCGTTTTGCAGATGATGCCTACTCGAACCTGCCATTCATCAAAAAGCCAACTGCCTCGGCAGGGGATAATTCCCTTTGAAAAACTTTTTCGATGACTTCATCATACTGCTTTTGGGGAACTTTGCTGTGGAAACGCTGCATCAGTTCCTCGTGGATCAACAGATCCAGTTCGACCTCGAGGCGGGTGCGGTCCCGAAGCGACCAATCGCCGCTTTGGGTGAGATGCGCCACGTGCCGCGCAATCGAATCCGCCAGTTCGGTAATGCCTTCGCCGACGGTTGCAACCGTCCGCTGGATGGGGGGAATCCAAACGGGGGTCTGTGTCTCGTGAGTTGAAACACTCATGGAGACGCCGTGATGCTGAAAAACACGCTGTACCGGATGCGCCAGTTCCAGCATGGATTTGAGCGCTTTTTCGGTCATCTCCACCCCAGTGTGATCCGCTTTGTTGATGACCAAAATATCGGCAATTTCGAGGATGCCGGCTTTGATGGCTTGAATATCGTCGCCCAGCCCCGGCGCTTCGACCACCAAAGTGGTATGCGCCAGACGGGCAATATCGACTTCGCTTTGACCTGCGCCGACGGTCTCGATGATGATGACCTCGAAGCCCGCCGCGTCGAAAATTTGCGCCACATTCGAAGTGGATTGCGCCAGTCCGCCCAACGAACCGCGGGTTGCCATGGAACGGATGAAGACACCAGGGTCGCCGGCAAGGTCGCGCATTCGCACACGGTCACCCAGCACGGCTCCGCCTGTAAATGGGCTGGACGGATCGACAGCGATCACCGCCACGCGTTTATTTTCTGCCTTGCGGTAGTGCAGGGCAAGTTGATTCACCAGCGACGATTTGCCTGTGCCGGGAGAACCGGTCACGCCAATCAGATGCGCCTTGCCCGTATGCGGAAAGAGTTCGACCAGCGCGGCGCGGCTTTCGGGCGTATCATTTTCCGCTTGCGTGATCAGGCGGGACAGGGCAAGTCGGTTGCCGTCGAGAATGGATTGGGGGTGGCTCATGAATTAACAACAAAACACAGAGTATTTTCGACTCTGTGTCTCGGTACGGTTATCCTGCCACTGAAGTTTTGACATCGCGGATAATATCTTCGGTGGAGGCGCCGGGTCCGTAAACGCCGCTCACGCCCATCTCCTTCAACCGCAACAGGTCTTCATCTGGAATAATGCCGCCGACAAACACCCTCACATTCGATTGTCCGTTGTTTTTCAGCAGTTCCAGCAGGCGGGGAGTTAAAGCCATGTGCGCGCCGGAAAGAATGGAAAGCCCAACGACATCCACATCTTCCTGCAAGGCGGCTTCGGCGATCATTTCAGGGGTTTGGCGTAAGCCGGTGTAGATCACTTCCATGCCGGCATCGCGCAGGGCGCGCGCCACAACTTTTGCGCCACGGTCATGCCCATCCAAGCCGGGCTTGGCAACCAATACTCGTATCTTCTTTTCGGTCATAGTTCCTCCGAGGGAATGATGGTGGATTATACTATGTCTCACAAAAGCTCCTAAAAAAAAGTTCTACCGTTTTTAACGGGAAAGCCAAAACCACAGCCACGAACACTGGCGCCGCGCGCCAGTGCGGTGTTTACCCTACGGGCACGATGTCACGGATTTGCGCGGATTTGAGAAAAAAATCGGTGAAAATCTGTGTAATCTGTGGCAAAGAAATAGTTCATCGTCTTTTTTCCCGCCAGAAACGGGAGAGCCAAAAAAACGTAAGGGCGGGTACATCGCGCTGTCTTGCGAAATCTGTTCTTACGAAGGCGCGATTCGATGAAATGAGTTAGGGTTGGATGTCCGAAAACGGCGGCGCCCCCAAAATTCAAGTCAGGTTTGAATAAGACAAGGTCGGTCTGGTTCTACCTTGTAGTTGTCTTGCAATCCCCACAATCGTTGGATTATTTGCGTGTAAGTTTGTATAATAGCCCTATCAGCCTTTGTGCATTCGCCGCAACAGGTTTTTATGAGTATTCGTCTAAAAGTCATCCTTCCCTACCTGCTTTTGACCGTGGTCGTATCTGTGATCGGGGTCTATGTTGTTACGCGCCTCGTGTCGAAAACAGTGGAAGAACGATTGACTAATCAGTTGTTGCAGGCTGGGCGTGTCGTCTCCGATAGTTTCGTGCGTCAGGAAATTCGCCATGTGGAAACGGCGCGCATCATTTCCTATACCACCGGTTTGGGAGAGGCTTTAATGGAAGAAGACCAGGATGCCGCCTTGGCGCTGGTCGAGCCGGTGTTTTCCGGCTTGGGGGTCGAGAATTTGATCCTGGTTTCGGCGCAGGGGCGCGAACTGCTTCACCTGATTTTGGATGAAAACGGAAAGTTGCAACGCGTAGAGCAGGATACTGGCGCGTCCACCTCCGCCATCGTGACGCCATTTTTAGAGGAACAAAATCCCGATTCTCCCCCGCACCGCGCCCTGGGTATGAATCTTGTGAATAACGGAATGTACTATTACACCTCCCTGCCCGCGTCGGCAAACGGAAAATTTTCCGGCGTGGTCGTGGTTGGCACCTCCATTCGGAACATTCTTCCGTTTCTGAAAAGTATGGCGCTGGCGGATGTCATCATCTACGGCGGCGATGGGCAGGCGGTTGGTTCCACCCTTGGAACAGGCGACCAGGAGGTATTGAACCTGTTGTCGATCACAGTGGATGAATACCAGAAAAGTATTGTCTCGAAAGATATCGTGCAGGGCAACAACATCAAGGTGGATAAACGTTCTTATAGCATCGCGCGGGGTCCCCTCCAGGTGGGAAATGATCGCATTGGCGTTTTTGCCGTAGCGCTTCCGCTGGACTTTGTGATCGAGGCAGGGGCAGCCAGCCGCACAACCTATGTCACGCTGTTTACGATTGTCTTTGTCTTTGTGTTGGGAATTGGCTGGGTGGTGACGCGTTTGATCATTAAGCCCCTGTATTCCCTTGTCGGCACGTCGCAGGCAATTGCAGGCGGCAACTTGCAGCAGCGCACCGGCATCCGCACCAATGACGAGATCGGGACGCTTGCCAATACCTTCGACGAGATGACCGAACGTTTGCAGGAACGCACGCTCGAATTGGAGCGCACGAATGAAATCCTGAGAAATATCGACAAGACAAAGACCAATTTCATACAAATATCGGCGCACGAATTGCGCACCCCGCTGACCCTGATTATGGGCTACTCTCAAATGCTGGAGCAGGACACAAAGAACAGCCCCGAGCTTTTTGCGCTGGCGCAAGGCATTCTGGAAGGTTCGGAACGCATGACCGATATTGTGGACAGCATGTTGGACGTTTCCCGTATCGACAGCAATACCCTGTTTCTGAGAAAGACCGGGCTGAGAATTGACCTGCTGATTAGCAAGGTAAATAAAAAGTTCGATGCGGCGCTTAATGAACGCAATATTCAGTTGACCGTAAAAGGACTTGCAGATCTGCCGCTTGTTCCCGCCGACCCGGACATGATGCAAAAAGTGTTTCATCACCTGATTATGAATGCCATCAAGTTCACTCCCGACGGCGGCTCCATCACGGTTGGCGGAAGATACCTAAACGGAAGTGAACCGCCGCAGGTCGAGATCACCGTCCGCGATACAGGGATTGGAATCGACTCTGCTTTGCATGAACTGGTCTTCAAGAAGTTCAACCAGACCGGGGATGTGCTGCTGCATTCCTCCGGTAAAACAAAATTCAAAGGGGGAGGTCCCGGACTTGGGCTGGCAATTGCCCGCGGCATTGTCGAAGCGCATGGCGGACAAATTTGGGTCGAGAGTCCGGGGTATAATGAAAACACATGTCCGGGAAGCACATTCTTCGTTTCCCTGCCTGTTGATAAGGCATTGGAGAGTGAACCATGATCAATTCCACTTCCAATAATCGAGAACGGCGCGATTGGACCCTGCTGATTTTCATCATACCGATAGGCATCCTGTTTATGCTGGCTGCCGGGCAGGTTGCGATTCGCCTTGTTCCGGAATGGAGCGTAAACGCGGGGATGCAGTCCAACCTCGATTTGAGCGACCTTCCAAAACAGCAGAGCGCCCCCCTTCAACCGGTGTTGCCTGCCATTCTTACTCCGCTGGGCTGGCTGGACACTTTCCTAACGCCTGGCGCGGGACCTTCGGACCAGGTACTTTTCCCCTCCTTTGTTATCTTTGAACCCAGCGCCACCCCAGAAGTGACCCTCGCGCCGCCCACAGTGGCGACCCAGCCTTCTCCTACCGCTCCCACTCCGACCCAGCCGACAGTAGTATCTCCGCCGCCAACCGGCACAAAAGAGCCTCCAGACGGGGGAGGAGAAACTCCTACCCCCAGCCCATCTCCATCTGCGCCGCCGCCCGTGGTTTTGCCGCCTGTTGTCTCGACGCCAACCGGAACCTATGTGGATCAATCCTGGATGCATGTTGCGATTGACACCCTGGACGCAAATATATTCAACCTGGACGATGGCAGCTATTTTGTTCTCGATCTCGACACAACCCCGATTCGAGTAAACGGTCCCTCGGATACGAATTACGACCTGATATTTTACGAATTCGAAAATCCTTCGGGATATATCAGCATGGATCAGATAATCTTGGGAATTTCGAATGCTCCCGACGGCTCCGTCTATTATTCCATATTCAATTGGAGCGATGGCAAAGCGGATACCAATACGAATGTTGGCGATGTTGCCGGCGCGGAAAATGATAATCAGGCAATCGATGTTGATGAATTATCCGGTCCTGTCGGATACCAAACTGGCATCCTCATCGATGTGGATAATGCGCCCAGCCACCCGCCTGTTGGCTGGTACCGCTATCTGGTGATTGTCGCCCCGGAAACAAGCCTTCCCCACGATGGCGCGGACGTGAATTATGTCGAAGTCATCGACGAGATAAACCCGACCACCGACAGCAAGCCTGCCCCGGTGGAGATTGTGCCGGCTCCCCCTGTAATCGAACAGAGCCAGCCAGTAGACGAAGCGCCAGCCGCCGAAGCGCCGAGCGAGCCTGTCGAAGCAGCCCCGCCCGCTGAAGCGCCGAGCGAACCCGTAGAGGCAGTTCCGCCGGCAGAGGCAGCGCCGGTTGAAGAAGCCCCGCCATAGAACATGAAAAGAGACTTGCAAAGAAAAGCAAGTCTCTTTTTTACGCGCTTATCACCGATGTTCGATGATTGACTGAATTCCCTACTCTCTCAACCCCCTCGCTTGACTCCGCACGAGCACAATCACCAGCGCGGTATTAATCAGCGCCCCGATAAACACAATGGCGCGGTGCGCTCCAAGCAGGAACGCGGAATAGGCAATTCCAGAACTGACTTGAAATAAGATGGGGACGAACCACAGTTCGGGCGCAAGCAGGGCAGCCGTGTATGAAAAAACATCCGCCGGATAGAAATAACGGTCATGCATTTTTGGGAGCAGGAAAGGAACCAGCGCCGCGCTGACCAGCGCCGTCAGCGCAATCTGCCTCGAACTGACGGGGGACTGCGCCCGCCAGTTGACCCATGCCCACGCCAGCATGGAAATGGCAAACACGCCCAACCCAATCTCCAACATGGGATGATAGTATTCGTTGGGGATGAAGACGTACAGGTTGGGCGCGTTTCGCGAGAGGTCTTCGAATTGCCCCGCCTGCCCCACGTACAAATTGATGATGCTTTCCCAACTTCTGCCGATCAGCACGGCGGGCAGGGGCAGAACCAGGTAAACAATGGGAATGGCGAAGAAGTCAAACCAGCGGACTTGTTTCCGCAGGAGCATGATCCCCAAAAACGGCAGGAGAAAGATTGCCTGCGCTTTGAATGAAAACGCCGCGCCAAATGCCGCGAGCGCCCAAAACGGGCGCTTGGTCAAAATTAGATAAAAGCAGACCAACAGGAAGGAGGTGTAGGTGTTGTCGATTTGCCCCCAGCCTGTGCTGTTAACCATCACCGTAGGCAGGAGCAGGAAAATGACAGCGAACAAAAGCGGCTTATCGTCGTTGAACCTTGTCTGAGCAATTTTGTAGATCATCCACGCCGAGAGCAAGTCAAACGCAGTCGGGATGAGTTTGATGGCGATGGCTGGACTGATCCACTTCCCGAACAGGGTGGTGAACCACAGCAGGTACAGGTAAGCGGGCGGATAATTCGAGAACGTGCCGTCTGCCAGCCCCTTGACTCCGTTCTGCAACAGAAAGTCGTACCATTCCTGAAGCAACAGCAGGTCGCGGTTGGACATGGCAAGCAGTTCAATTCGCAGGAATAGCATTAGCGCGAAGAGGACGGCGCTCAGAATCAGCAGCGGACGTTTGGGCATTTATTCTCCTTGATTTTGTATCACCTGCTGGAATGCTCTCAACAATGATCCACGCTGTTCGTAGCCTGTTTCCCCCAAATCTGCCAGCGCGAGGATGACCCTCTCGCGGCAGCGGCTGAGAAGTCCGCCTGTGAGCCGCGCAAGAGATTCGGTTTCGGCGTTCACCTCGTCGGTGTCTGTCCACACGCGTCCTGCTTCCCAGTGACGGGACAGCACATAAGGATGGGTCAATGGCTGGGCGAGGCGTTGCACCCATCCGCTGGAACCTGGGTCGAGCCAAAACTGGATGGCAACAGGGCGGTTCATCATCAAGAAGGTGTGCGCGGGCGCGACCAGCACCGCCTCCACATTTTCACTGCGCCATGCTTCGAGGTATTGCGCAGCGATCAAGCCATCTTCGAGCATGGTAATGTATTCTTTTCCAAGACCTGACAGGTCTGTCATTGTTGGCTCCATTACCTGCCTGAATTTTTTGATGGATTCGATCAGGCTCGATGCCACGCGCACGGCATCCATGTCGCTGTGGAATCCGTAATCGGGTTGGGAAAGCGCTTCGCCGAAGAGCCGCCGCAGGAAGAAATCCAACGGCTGGGGCGCAGCTTGACGATAGTCTTCGATCCAGTTCCGCAGGTTGGTAAAACGTTCGCCGAGGGCATAGGTGATGCGTTCCTGGGCTTCGGGTTTGATGTCGTTGAATGTCGAGAGTTGAGTATTGGGCGGACGGTAGATAATCTCGGTCAGTAGTTGGGCGCGGATGAGGTCGGTGTTCAACGCGAGCATCAGCGCGTGAGCTACGTCGAACTTTGTCGGGCGGATGCTCCACTGTGGATGCGCCAACGCCGACAGCGTGAGCAGGGTGCGGCTGGCGGGTTCGTCGCGCAGGGAACGGGACGGACGATGCGAGCGCCACGGAATCCCTGCCGTCTCGAGGCGATGGGTGATGGAGAAGCGCAGCGCATCCGAAAGGAAGGGGGCAAGCACCACGATTTCAGCAGGCGGAATCCCATCTTCTTCCATTAAAGATTTGATTCGGGCGACCACCCCATCGAGCATTTCAGGATAGTAATGGGTGAGGATGAAGTCGAGCGCGTGATGCGCGGTTGGGTTTTCTATTTCGTGGTGGGTGATTGCAGAAACCAGCGTGTCGGAAAGCCCGAGGATGTTTTCGGACGAGACAAAAATTTCGGTGAGTTCGACTCTCTCGTCACAGACATCTGCCAGCGCATATCCCGTGACCGCATCCCCGCCGAGGAAATAACGATACCCTGCATCGGTATCGTAAAGCAGGAGCGCCGAATCAAAGTCTGCGAGCCATTCGCGGATGATGTCGTGCGAGCGCGCCCCGTCTTCTTCCACATTGTCATAGATCAAGTGGCGGTAGGTGCGTTTGAGATAATCCTGCACCTGCTCTTCATGCCAGAGAATATTGGAGAAGATTTCGAGTTGCAGGGAAAAGTCGAGCAGGTTGTGTTCGAGGCAATACGCGCGGAAGATGTTGGCGCATTCCTGCGCGTCTTGATAAATACGGCGTTGGACGGGATCGCCAAACCAAGCCGAGTCCATGCGCGCGCCGATCTCGGTGTGCGGAAAGCCGACGACGGCGGCTTTGTTCAAGTTGTCGAGGATTTGGGAATACAGGCGGTTACGGTCGATGGTCAGCGATTGAAAATAGCCCTGTTCCAGAAGCGGGCGCGCGAGATATGCCATGTAATATTGCGCGGTTTCGAGCGTGAGAAATACGGGCGGCTGGTCGGGATGTTTGAAGCCTGCCGTTTCTGCCGCGTATGCCCAGAACAAATCGCACATGCGCCGCGCCAACCCACCGATTGTGGCAGGGGTTACTTCGCCGCCCGCCCCGCGTTCGGGGCTGTAGAGCAGGTCGAGGTACGGCTCTTGCATCGTCCGCTGGGGGGTGAGCATGAGGATGGAATCTGCGCGGACGCCCTGTGCCAACAGGTGGCGCAGCCGCTCCACGCCGACGGTTGTCTTGCCCGTCCCAGCCCGCCCTGCGACGAAGAGACGAAGGTCAAGGGGAGATTCGATGATCTGTTGTTGAATCAGGCTAAGGCTGGTCATGGGATGAAGGGTACAGGAGGGCGGGGTTTTTGTCAACCGATTGAGTTCGAATGTTAGCCCAAAGTTAAAATGTCCCATTTCTCCAAAGTTAAAATGTCCCCTTCGACAAGCTCAGGGCACCGCCCTTCGGAGGACGAGAAAATGGAGATATTGAACATGAGTACGAAAGAAA
>Ga0172367_10000950_pt1 | contig 43462 bp, 38 predicted proteins | sample Lak10m_FD_114542 | JGI IMG/M metagenome (GOLD analysis project Ga0172367, IMG submission 114542) | Freshwater microbial communities from Kabuno Bay, South-Kivu, Congo - kab_022012_10m | ecosystem: Environmental > Aquatic > Freshwater > Lake | place: Democratic Republic of the Congo: South-Kivu...
ACTGATAAGGTTTTAGTGTATAATGCTAATGTGACTGTTAACGATGATTTAATTGTAAATGGTGCTATTTCTTTATCAAATTCTGCGTGTGCTGCTGTTAATTTCGCTGATGCTAATTCACCAGGAACAGATACATCAATTTATTACAATTCAGGCTCTGATGTATTGACCATGACATTAAATGGTAGCGATAAGATAATATTAACAAACTCAAATGTAACTATACAAGACGATTTGCTTATTCAAGGTAGTTTAGCACTATCTGCTACTGCTAGTGCTGCGATAAACTTTTTTGATAGTAATGGTGCTTCAACAGATACATCAATTTATTATGCCAATAACCCAGGCTTAGGAATAACAGAAGGATTATATTTCGCACTAAATGGTAGCACCAAGCTTGGCATATTTAATACAGAAAATCAAAACTATGGTAATTTTGTTGTAGTTAGCGGAAATATTAGTACAACTGGTAGTACATTCTTATTAGCAAATGCCAATACAACTACAGCAAATGCGTTTGGTAGTGCTTCATCCATTAACATAGGGGCAGCAGGTAGTTTAACAACGCTTCGTGGTAATTTGTTCATTGATAAGGCACTTAATTTTGCTGATTCAAACGGTGCTAATACTGATACCTCTATATATTACGCAGCTAGTCCAGAAGGTATGTACTTTGCTGTAAATGGTAACACTCAACTAGCAGTAAATAATACTCAAGTATTAATTGTTAACAAGCTAGATGCAACAGGTGCTAGTAATGTAGCTCTTGGTCCAAACGCTAATATAAAAATTACAGGAGGAAGTTCAGGTCAAGTTTTATCAACTGATGGACTTGGTAATTTAAGTTGGACAACAGTTAGCGGAGGCGGATCACCTGGCGGTTCTAATACACAAATTCAATTTAATGACGCTGGTAGTTTCGGTGGTAATAATACTTTTACCTTTAATAAAACTTCAGGAAACTTACAAGTACCGGGTAACGTAGATTTTGGTGGTAATTTAATATTAGGAAATTCAGCAGCAGCTAATGTATCTATAAACTTTAGAGATGCTAATTCTACTGCCACTGACACAGCAATTTATTATACAACAGCAGTAGCAGAAGGGTTATATTTTACATTAAATGCTGGAACAAAAGTTGTTATAGAAAATAATAGAACAGTTAACTATCAAGATTTTCTAGTATCAGCAGGTAATATTGATACAACTATTGCTACTCTTAACTTTGCGAATGCTAATACAACTACAGCAAATGCGTTTGGTAGTGCTTCAGCCGTTAATATAGGGGCAGCAGGTAGTTTAACAACATTGCGTGGTAATTTGTTTATTGATAAAGCACTTAATTTTGCTGATTCAACTGGAGCCAATACTGATACAGCAATTTATTATACAACAACAGGGGCAGAAGGACTATACTTCGCCTTAAATGGTAGTACTAGAATCGCAACCTTTTCAACAGGAACATTAAACTACGGGGTGTTCCTTACAATTGGTAATGGTATTGGATATGGTTCAGGCTCTGGTGGCACTATCGCACAAACAGGATCAAGAACTAATGGTGTAACGATTGATAAGCCAACTGGATCAATTACATTAGTAAGTGCTGCTGGAACAACAAGTTGGCAAAGCTTTACAGTAACGAACTCAACAGTAGCTATTAGTGATACTATTACTGTAAATCAACGTTCAGGTACTGACTTATATCAGATATTTGTAACTAATGTAGCAGCCGGTAGTTTTAGAATTACATTTGCCACAACAGGTGGCACAACAACTGAACAACCAGTATTCAACTTTAATGTAATTAAAGGCGTAACATCTTAATCAAGGAAATTTTTTATGTCAACATACGTTTTAGAATCAAGCGGTACAGCAGACACAAGTGCTAACATAGCAACAGATAAAGTTCGCATATCAACTACTGCTAATAGTATATTGTTTGCTGTAGGGTATCCAAACACAGCCGCTACTGGTACAGTAACAGCAGCAACTAATTCGACCACTGTCACAGGATCAGGAACAGCATTTTTATCTGAACTAAACGTAGGTTGGTGGATTGGCAACGCAACTGGAACTACAGTAGGTGTAGTACAAAGTATTGCTAATAATACAAGTTTAACATTAACTGCTAATGCTAATGTTGCTGTTTCTACAGCTGGCATAACAATAAGTCCATATGGTGTTCCTTATGTAGACGATGTATTAGACTCAAGTAACTGCCCACGAGCTAGTGGTATTGTGCCTTCAAACACAGTATTAAATGATGTGTATGTTGGTCAAGGTAACGTAATTGCTTTTATCAATGCCGAATCTGGAAATTGTATTTTTAGTGTTACTGAATTAGGTATGCCACACGCTGATACTGGCACGTCTGGCTATAATTTGTAGTTCTAGCTAAATACTATATCAATTTATTGATTTATGCGGTCCCCGCCGCGTAGTGGCTAGAACCCACGTAATTTAAGGAGAAAAACAAATGGGTCGTCCTCTTAAAATAGCGAAAGCTCAAGCAGTTTTAACAGTAACAAATACTACAGCAACAACTAATATTGTTACTGTATCTCAAACTTTATCAAATTTGGGTGTTATAGCAGGTATGCCTTTTGTACCATCAGTAACTACAGGTACAAATTTAATAGCAGGTACAACATATTTCATTTTAGAAATTACAGGAGCATCAACATTTACTGTTTCTGCTACTGATTTGAGTGCTAATCCTACATATACTCCGGTAACATTAACAACAGGCACAACAGCTTCAGCTTTATCAGTTGGTATAGTTGACAGTGGATTTAATAATCCAGAAGGTTTGGCAAATACATATGGTGTTGTTGGTGGTAACACAGCAATTTATGGAAATCAAGTATTGGCTCGTGTGGCGATTGGTGTAGCAGGTACAGGTACAATTTATGCCTATGATGATTCAAACGTAGCAGGCGGAGCAGGTACAGATTTTGCTAATACACTAAGCGCAGGAAGTGTCGTATCAAGTGTAAATCCATCAACAGGTGCTTTAACAACACTTGGTTTTGTAGATACTGTAACTGGTTACGTAACAATTGAATGTAGTGCTGCCACAACAGCAGGTAGTTTCTTAACAAGTGTCGGCAATGCTGAAACACTTTATGCAAACTTACCAGTTACTTTTGATGTAAATATTGGCGGTTTAAACAATACTCAAACATATTTCGTTAAGACAATCGTTAATGCAGCAGCATTTTCAGTATCATTCATTCCAGGTGGGGCAAATGTTGCATTAACTAATGAAAGTGTTACATCAAATGCTACACAAGATCAAGTTTTATTTAATGCCAACTCTCTAGCAAATGCGAGTGGTACAAGTTTTGTTTATGCTGATAATGAACCAGGATTTATCTTGCGTCAAAAAGGTAAGCAAAAGTATTTGGTACAAGGAGCAACAAGTAGTTTAATTGCTCAATGCTTAACAGCTAACTTAGCTAACGCAGCATTAGTTCCAAACTCAATGAGTATTCTTGCTACATATGCTGATAGTTCTACACAATATGTACAAAGCTTAAGCGATATTGACAGTGAATTGTTTACAGCAACATCAGGTCCAATCGCTAGTGGAGATATTGTATTAGCAAATGCTGATCCAGTATATGTAACATTTAATAGTGCTGTTGCTGCTAATACAGCAAATGGTCTATTCTATCCATTGGTACAGATACCTGGCGCATAAAATGGCTCAACCATTACAAGTACAAACACAAACTGAAGTTGCAGTCCTTCAAGTTCAATATAAAAATCTAGACGAAAAAGTTGATGATTTAAAAGTTGAAATGAAGGACATGCGTTTCGCACTAGAAAAACATAGTGAGGAACATACTCAGATAATGAAAGATATGCATGATTCAGCGGAGGAAGCACACAAAAGTTTATCCAACAAAATTAATGCTTTAGAAAAGTGGCGTTGGATGCTTATGGGTGCAGGTGTGGTAATTGGTGCTTTTGGTTGGCCCACAGTTGGGAAACTGTTAGGTTGATATTGAGGGGCTTGACCCCTCAATTAATTTTAATTTCTCTTTTACTATTTCAAAATTAATCGTATTAAATAACCCAGGATGTAATGGTTTGGGATACATACTACTTCCTACCCAAGCATAACCACAATGTTCATCATTTAATAACGGGATAAACTCGTTACTAACTTCACAAAAAAATGTGTGATATGTAAAGCTATAGTTTACAAATTGTTGAATTGGAATAAGTTTTAAATTAGTAATATCATAACTAATTTCTTCCATACACTCACGTTGTAATGCTACAAATAATGTTTCATTATTTTCAACTTTACCACCTGGTATACTCCAACTTGGGCTTTTACTATCTGTTCTAAGTAGATACAAATATCGTTGTGTTGATTTGTTGTAAAAGAATAGTCCTACACCAGTGCTCATCTATTGATTTATCAATCTTTATATAACGATTGAAAAATCTCCTGCTGTGTACCACCCTTCAAAAGATTTCATCCAACTTCCACTAGTATATCTATACTGGACATTGTTTACAATGTTGGTGACAAATTGAACGGTATTACTATTTTCACTATCAAAACTAACTTCCCATTCCATTGTATTAGCATTGAATTGAACAATATCGTTAGCATTGGCAACAAGATTACCCCATGCTACAGTGCTATCCCCTGTGCTACCTATACTATCAACTAACAAATATCTAGCATTTGGCGTTGGACCAGGTAATCCTGCGTTTGGACCAGTGATTTGTGGATTTACTACTCCATCAACTGGTTGTAATGTATTTTGTGGTAATGTATCTGGATCGACATTATAGATTAATAAACGATCATCCAATGGATCAGGAACGATTGTACCAACTATCTCAGTTTCTAAATAAGGATTTTGTAACCATATTTGACTAATGCCAGGTCGCACAGCCCCATATACGTTCAAGAAGCTTGACCAATATAGTGTAGTATTAGGCGGACTAATATTTTCAAGTTGACTATTTGGTGGATTAAATGGTTGATTTTCAGGTAATACTTGTAATGTATTTCCTAAGTACAATAATTTATAACCGAATGGTGTTATTTTTTGTCTAGTCCCTAATAATAAATCATCGTTTTGTGTTGCTGCCAAACTGTTACCTTGAAATATACTAGCAATAATTTTTTCAATAACACCAAGTTTCTTTAGTTTACTACTTGTACTTACCCATATGGGCATGTAAAACTTCCAAGTTAGTACATCAATTGGATTACCTGTACCTTGTGGTATCGTTCTACTACTAAAAGTAAGCCCATCTTGATATACAACAGTTAAACTTGTCCAATCAATAAAGTTATCTGTGCTTTGTATTTCTAAACTAGGATTAAACAATGTTGCTAACTGTTCTAACAATTCTAGTTTTTGATTATAGTTTGTAGTCCAAAAATCAACAGTTATTCTTAATGTGTAAGGAACTGGCATTAGTCGTTCAATACTAAATGCTTGTCCTTGTATTGTTTCATAAGATGTTGTATCTTCGTTATATGCTCGTTGTCTTACATTAAGTTTATCAACAAAGAAAGGTTCTTGTGTGCGTTTTTGATCATATTCAAAACCATTGATATAATATGTAATCATTGGAGCACTTGGCAAACTACTGGCACTATTATTTGCTTGTATAGTGGCAGCTTGTCTACTTTGATCACCATACATAATAGGAACACGTATAAGTATGTCATTACCAGCAGGATCTTTCCCTTTGGTTACATACCAATTTGAAAACAGTTTGGCGAACTGGATTAAAAACCTACGTATCTGATTATCATAGAAGAACTGTGCCAATTTGTTACCCTTTTATTGTAGTATTTATTGTTATTAAAATATCAATATTAAGGAGTAGGTGGTAATGGATCAGGTTTCAAATCTAATATACTACTGAGTGGTTGTGCTTCGGGAACAAATGTTTGTGTTTGTTGTAAGTATATTTGATTTGGATCATTGATAAACAATGATTTTCTTGATAGATCATTAATAGTAAAGCCAGTTTCTGTGCGAACGTTTTCACTAATTCTTACCCACATCACACCATCCCAACGATATAATATTTGTGGCAAGTAATCAATACGCAAGAAATAATCACCGACTTGTGGATTTTGTGGGAAGCTTATACCAACACCTGTTGGTAATCCATTTGGTGGTGTATCCGTTCCTGTTAAATAACCAGCACTGTAACCAAAACTTCTAGGAGTTGCCCTAGCAATAAATTGGAATCTTGGATCACAATCAGCACGATAATCCATTTGTGGAGTAATTTCAGCGGTGAATCCTGGTGCTGTTGGGTCTTGATCAGCAGTAGCATATGTGTTATCAGCAGTACCATATGGCCCTGTTATAGCTCCTAATGATTGTACAGCTAATACTTTTTGCCCTTCAACAGGACCTGAACCTGAGCCAAGTTTATCTGGTGCTAATTCAATGACTTCAAGGTTAGCTTGTACAAACTTATCTAATTGTTCAGACAAATCCATATCAGCAGTCATGTCCCAAATACTTTGTAATTGTGCCTTGGGTACTTTAATAGCATAACTTGTATTCTTGTACTTAGGATCACGCATAGCAATGACACCACCTGTCACAGTAGTGCTTGGTGCTCCTGCGCTGCTAGTAATAACACTGATTGGTGGAGCTGGTTGACCTATCTTATCACTTGGTACACCATTACTTTGAAATTCGCCATATGTAGGGACAACATACAATTTGCTATTGTCGTATCCTGCTTTAGGTACAATACGTTGTGCTTCATTTAACTGTGCGTTATTGACTGCTATATTTGTATTATAACGTCCTAGTATATCACGTAAGTCTTGATTTGTATCCAATTGCCAATATGTGGTATTAGGTGGGTTAGTTCCAGCAGGGACTTCAATTAAACTTATATAATTTTTGTCACCATATGAAATTACGTACCCAGGTGGATATGTTTTATCTTTATCCCAAAGTCCTAAATAGTTATCTTGATTAATTGGTTCATTTAATATTTGACTAAATTCTTCACTATCAACTAGTGGCTCACATTTAATACGCCATAAGTGTGGGAACCATGTTTGGCTAAAACCTTCACTAGCATAATTAGCATCAGTAATTTGCATGAAACGTTTAAGTGCTACTGGAATAGTTTCTTTAAGTGGATTGTAATCTAATAGATGCGGCAACTCAATTACATCACCTACCATTAATTTGCGACCTACAATATCAATCATGTCATTGTAATGTACTACGATGAAAATAATGTCATTATTTAAAAACAACCCAAACTGACTTAGGTCAAAGTCTAGGTTTTGTACTTGATAATGCCCACGTAACCTATAAATGCTTGTTTCATATGTCCGATCTCTATTTTCAAGAAATAATAAATCTTGTATATTAATAGGATCAAGTTTGTCGTATTGTGGTTGTGTATAATCAACACTGGGTCCTTGATCTGTTGGGCCTAAATACTTATGAATATAAAGGTCAGTGCCCCCTACAGTAAGTTGTTCAGAAATGGTTCTGTCAAAAAATCGGTAGTCGTTTTGTTTATTGGGACGGAATAGTGATAACTTTGGCATATAGTATTTATCGGGCAAGGTTGACAATAAATATGAGGTCGTGTATAATATACTACGATGTTTACTAGATGGAGTCAACATGGCAAGAACTGCTAAAAAACCGCAAAAAGAAGCTTTTGTAAGCGTAAAATCAATTGTAATCAAAGACCCTGATACCAAATATTTCGGGGACGAACCAGAGTTTACACTACAGCCCGATAATCGCACTGTGGCATTAATGAAGGGTTTTACTTGGTACAATCGTTTTCTTACACGTAAAGAAGCAAAAGACTTTATTTGCCAATATGTAGAAGTAAAAGGCAAAAGTGAAGATAGTAAAGTCATTCGTAAGATTGATGAATCCGAACTTATCCCAACAATTGGTTGGCTAGCAAGAATGTGTTTGCGTGGTTTGGAACTTAATGAACATGAATCAATGACACTATATACTGAAATTTCACGTTTGATTCGTTCAATACACAAGCCTGAACTAAAACAAAAATCACAAACTGGCAAAAATGCTATTGAAAAGCCTGTAGTAAAAACACGTCCCAATGTCCAAGAAATTATGAAAGACAAGGCACGTGAGGCAGCAGGTGAACTGGAAGGCTTGTTTGATGATTTTATCAAGTCTGGGGCTAGGACAATTGCTACCAAGACCATTGATGAACTTAGCAAGAAAAATGTTCTACCACAACATACAAATATCCTACTTGATATTTGGAACAAAAAACTTGATGAATTCTTAGAAGTACAAAAGGGCAAAAGTGACCTAGCAGAAGGCTATACAAACTTTTCCAAAGTACAAGTAAAAAACATTATTAAGTATATTGAACAAGTAATTAGTGATTTAAACGCTTATGTTAACGTCAAAAAAGCACAAAAAGCACCACGTAAACGTAAAGCAGTACCTGTTGAAAAACTTGTTGCCAAATTGAAGTATTGTAAAGAGTTTAAAGACTCTGCTACAAAATTGGATTTGGTCAGTTTACATCCCACTAAATTGCATGGTAGTAGTGAAGCTTGGGTTTATGATACAGCAAAGCGAAAGCTACATCATTATATTGCTGATGAATACAGCAAAACATTCAGTGTGAAAGGCAATACACTATTGGGCTTTTGTACAAAGCAAAGCGAAGTAAAAACATTGCGTAAACCAACTGAGCAATTAAAAGAAATTGTTGGGAGTAAGCCTGCCGCAAGAAAATATTTTAAAGATATTAAGGCAGTTAGTGTAGCACCAACTGGAAGATTTAGTGATACAATGATTATTTTAAAGGCATTTTAATGAAAAATATTGATTTAAACAAATATAGTGAATTCGTAAAAGAAGTAACTAGTAAGCCAAGCAATGATCTTACTACATTTATGAATCGTTTGGATGAGATTGATGGTAACTTTGATTTTAGTAAACATGAGCATGGTCCTGATGTTAATGTTTCATTACTAATCACAGGGGCATTGGGATTGGGTAGCGAAGCAGGTGAGTTTCAGGAAATCGTTAAAAAGATTTTGTTTCAAGGTAAACCATTAACCGATGAAAATTTGTTTCATATGAAGCGTGAGCTTGGAGACATTATGTGGTATTGGATCAACGCTTGTAGGGCACTATATCTTGATCCAAACGATGTTATAGTCGAGAATGTCACTAAGCTAAAAGCACGATATCCAGGTGGTGAGTTTGATCCCTATTACAGTGAAAATCGTAAAGAGGGAGATTTGTAATCATTGGGTTGCCTGATAAATATATAAAAGGTAACTATCATGGCAGCCGATATATTAGCAACCCCTACAAACTATGATTTAAACGAACTTAAATCAGCATTATTTGAAAACTTACGCCTGCGTATGGGCGGTGACATAATTGATTTAGAGTTAGATCCACAACATTATGAAGCCGCTTATAATTACGCAATTAAGATTTATAGACAGAGGGCACAAAACGCTACAGTAGAAAGCTACACGTTGATGACAGTTATTAAAAACGTGGACACTTACACACTGCCCAGTGAGTTTATAAATGTTAGAAGTTTGTTTCGTAGAACTGTAGGGTTAGAAACTGGGCCAAGTTCAACATCATTTGATCCATTTAGCAGTGCTATTCTTAACACATACTTACTAAATTACAATTATACAGGTGGTATGGCTACATATGACTTTTATGCTGGATATGTAGAATTAGCAGCACGTATGTTTGGTGGTTATGTTACATACACATTTAATCCAGTAACAAAAGTTTTGCGTGTTGTCCGCGACTTTAAGGGCACTGGTGAACGTATATTGATTTGGGCTGATATACAAAGACCTGAAGTTGAACTAATACAAGATCCCGGTGCTGGAGTTTGGATAGGTGATTACACATTAGCAGTATTGAAAGGTATCATTGGAGAAGCACGTGAAAAGTTTGGCACAATTGCTGGTCCAGGTGGCGGTACATCATTGAATGGTGCTGCTATGAAGGCTGAAAGTAAAGAGGCACAAGAAGCATTAATTGACCAACTTAAGCGTTATGTTGATTTTTCCCAGCCCTTGACATGGATACAAGGTTAACCTTAATTCTTTTATATTTTATAAATCTGTAGTATTATATACTATCAGGAGATAGTAATGATTATTGGTGTGACTGGTTTGATAGGGTCAGGCAAGGATACTGTAGCAGATTATTTGTGTACATTTCATGGATTCAGACGATTAAGCTTTGCTGCTAGTTTAAAAGATGCGCTATCAGCAATCTTTGGTTGGGATCGTGAACTATTAGAAGGTTCAACAAAATCAAGTCGTGAATGGCGTGAACAAGTTGATACATGGTGGGCTGAACGATTAAACATTCCACATCTTACCCCACGATGGGCTCTGCAAATTTGGGGTACTGAAGTTGCTAGAGAAAACTTTCACAATGATATTTGGGTTGCCAGTGTAGAGAATAAACTACGCAGTAGCAAAGATGATATTGTTATTACAGATTGTAGATTCAATAACGAAGTATTAGCAATTAAAAATTCAGGTGGCATAGCAATTCGTATTGAGCGTGGGTCACGTCCTGAGTGGTATGAATTTGCTGAACAATACAATAAAGGACCTAGCAATATTGGTTGGGCATTGAGTAAATCTGAATTAATCAATCGTAATATTCATCCTAGTGAATATAGTAGTGTTGGGCTTGATTATGATTTTGTTGTTGATAATAATAGGACGATTGACGATTTACATAATAACATAAAATCAATACTCAATTTGTAAATCACCGCGTTTCCAATTTACATTTTTTCTCTTTACAACTTCAATACAATTTAAACATATTGTTCTTAAGTTATTAAGTTGTATATTAGTAAGACTACCGTCTACATGAAATACAGTCATTTGTGTGGGATACAGTGACTTAAAACCACACAAGTCGCAAACACTTTTCTTTTTATACCCAGACTTTTCCCAATTGGGAACTCTGGGTTTTTGTTTTTCTTTTTTCCTACCACAACTATCACAGATTTTACGATAGTAAATTTTGCCATTTCGCCAATAGTTTACAGGACATACGTTTATGTTACACTGTATACATATAGGCCTTATCATTTTAGTATTTATAACCTTTAAAGGTATGATTACACCGTAAATTATCAATGTTTTAATAAATAGTAATAAGCAATACAGGTTGTAAACCTTACAATTTTACATTAAAGGAAAATAAAAATGGCACTAGTATCTCCAGGCGTAGAAGTAACAATTATTGATCAATCTCAATATCTACCCGCAGCTCCAGCAAGCGTCCCTTTCTTTTTAGTAGCAACAGCACAAAATAAAGCTGATCCAACGGCGTTAGGTGTTGCTAGTGCTACAACAGCAGCGAACGCCAATAAACTTTACACAGTTACAAGCCAACGTGACCTTGTAACATTATATGGAACTCCATTCTTTTATACTACAGCAGGTGGAACTCCAATTCAAGGATATGAATTAAATGAATATGGATTATTAGCAGCATATTCAGCACTTGGTGTTAGTAACCAAGTTTATGTATGTAGAGCAGATGTTGACTTAGCAAGTTTAGTAGGACAAACAAGTCGTCCAAGCGCAGCTCCAGCCGATCAAACATATTGGTTAGATACAACAAATACAACATGGGGTATCTATGAGTGGAATAGCACTACAACATCATTTACAAACAAGATTCCAATTGTTATTAATGATTCAGCAAACTTATCAGGGGCAGCTCCATTAGCAAGTATTGGAGCAGTAAATGACTACGCAGTTGTAGCGATACCAGATTACGGTAGCCCAACAGCAACAACAGCTCCTGAATATTGGTATAAAAATTCAACTGGCACATGGGTAAGCTTAGGAGGCTATAGTTGGTTAGAATCATGGCCTGCTGTACAAGGAACAGGAACAGGATCATTAACAGCAAGCGATACATTTACAATTAATGTAAGTGGAAAATACACTGTTACAGTAACAGTTCCAGCAGGGCCAAATAACACAGTAGAAGGTGTAGCGCAGGCTATTAATACCTTAAGTTTGCCAGACATTAGTGCAGGTACAGTTGGTCCAACTGGTGCGAAAAAACTTATCATTTATTCAACTCAAGTATCAGGTGATCCAACAGAAGTACTTTACATTACATTAGCTAATGGATCTTTTAGTGGTGTTGCTCCATTAACAACATTAGGTATCACCGCAGGTACATATAATCAGCCTGAAATACAATATGGTACATCAGCAGAACAACCATTATGGTCAGCAAGTCAGACAGAACCAAGACCAACAGGTAGTGTTTGGTTAAAAATGGGTTCAGCAGGCACAGGATTTGCTCCAACAATGAGTGTTTATACAACAGCAACAGCAAGTTTTGTTCCTAAAAATGTTACTGTACAAACAGGTGATTTAACAGCTACATCAAACTTAGACAGTACAGGCGGTCAAGCTATTCCTGCCAATACTGTATATGCTCAGTATAATTTTAACGGTAACTGGAATCAGGGTCCAATCTATTTTTGGAAACGTGCTGCAGTTGGTCCCACAATAATTACTGGTAATGATACAAGTCCATCATTTACAAATGGTCCATATACAGCATCAATTTATGTAAGTGAACCTGGATCATCAGCCTATGACGGCCCATATAGTTTTGCACTAGCAGATAATAGTGATGCCCAAGATTTTGTTGATGCTTGGGCAGCAGCAGGTGTTCCATACACAGAAGCATCAGTATTAACGTCAGGCGCTATACAAATTACACATACCGAAGGTGGTGTAATTATGGTAGATGATCTTGTTGATGGTGTGTCAAGCGATTTAATGGTTGACGCAGGATTTGAAATTGGCGTAACAGATGGTGTTAAGTATGGTGATTTCAAGCCATTCGCAGCGGCGTTTGGTGATGATAGTGTAAGCCCAGCAGGTGGAACAGGATTTACGTTAACGATTGATAATGAAAATGGGGTATATGGATTCGGCGCTATTACAGCAGCAGGTACAGGTTATAGTGTAAATAATTTAATCACATTTAATGGAACAACATTATTTGGAGCTACTCCTGCTAACAATTTAGTTGTTAAAGTAATGGGTGTTAATGGTAGCGGTGGTGTAACATCTTATGCTTATATATCAGGCACACCAATTCAAGGATACTGCACACTATTAAGTAATTGGCAAGAATTTACATACACGCCAAATGAAGGTGCTCCGGTAGCAGATCCAGCGAATAATACTAATTGGTATTATAGCGTTGTTGATGAAGTTGATATCATGGTAAACACAACAGGTGGCTGGAGTGGATATCGTAATGTTCAATATGATAGCAATGGTTTCCCACTGCCATCAGGAACTCCTGCTACAGATCCAGCTGGTCCAATAGTTAGCGCAACTGCTCCAACATTACAAAGTGATGATACAGCATTGGTATATGGTGATATTTGGATTGATACAAGTGATTTAGAAAACTATCCAGTAATTTATCGTTGGCAACAAGTTAGTGGTGTAGATCAATGGGTATTAATTAATAATACAGACCAAACAAGTAGTAGTGGAGTTCTTTTTGCTGATGCACGTTGGTCTGACGATCAGGATACGATTAATCCAGTAGATGATCCTATTCCAACAATTATTTCATTATTAATCAGTGATAATTTAGATTTGGATGCTCCAGATGACACATTATATCCAGTTGGTATGTTGTTGTTTAATACAAGACGTAGTGGATTTAATGTAAAGCAATTTAGAACAAATTACTTTAATTCAACAAGCTTCCCTGATGAAACGTTGCCTACATTTACTGATACATGGGTAAGTGTAAGTGGATTACAAAGTAATGGTGCTCCATACATGGGACGCCAAGCACAACGTGCTATTGTAGTTCAAGCGTTACGTTCAAGTATTGATACTAATTTGACAATACGTGATGAAGATACATTCTTTAACATCATTGCATGTCCAAATTATCCTGAGTTACAACCAAACATGATTGTATTAAATGCTGATCGTGGTGATACAGGATTTATAGTTGGTGATACTCCAATGAGATTGACTGATAGTGCCACAGCAATTAATGCTTGGGCAACTAACGCAGCAGGCGCAAGTTCAACAGGTGAATCAGGATTAGTAACAAGAAACACTTTTATGGGACTGTTCTATCCAAGTGGATTAACAAATGATTTATCAGGTAATGAAGTTGTTGTACCACCAAGTCATATGATGGTTCGTACTTTAATTCGTAACGATACAATCGCTTTTCCTTGGTTCGCTCCAGCAGGAACACGTCGTGGATTAATTGATAATGCATTAAGTATTGGATTTATTAATCCTACAACCGGTGAATATGTTCCTACAAGAACACGAGTTGGAATACGTGATGTATTGTATACAAACTTCATTAATCCACTAGTATTCTTTACAGGTAATGGTTTATTAAATTATGGTAACAAGAGCAGCTTTAATAGTCAATCAGCATTGGATAGAATCAACGTTGCTAGACTTGTAGCTTACTTACGTAGACAATTAACAATTGCTGCTAGACCATTCATTTTTGAACCAAATGATGCGTTTACAAGAGGTCAAGTCTCAACAGTTATTGAAACATTGTTAAATGATTTAGTAACAAATAGAGGTATCTACGATTATAGCGTAGTGTGTGATGAATCAAATAACACACCAGCTAGAATTGATAGAAATGAATTATGGGTTGATGTAGCAATACAACCTGTGAAAGCAATTGAGTTTATTTACATCCCTGTAAGAATTTTGAATACAGGTGAAGCAGTTGCTGGAACAGGAGTATAAGTTAGAAGGGGATAAAACCCCTTCTACTAGTAGCGATAAATAGTAGAACAGGAGAACAGACAAAATGTCTTTATTTACACTAAACAATCTTTCTGTATTTGGATCAGATGGTGGTGTTGGCAATCAATCACTATTGATGCCTAAATTACAGTATAGATTTAGGGTTGAATTTTTTAACTTTGGTATTGACCCAACAGGCCCATTATCATTAACAAGACAAGTTATTGATTGTGCTAGACCTCAAGTTCAATTTGATGACATTACACTTAACGTTTATAATTCAAGAGTATATTTGGCTGGTAAGCATACATGGCAAACACTTTCAATTAATATTCGTGATGACGCTCAAGGTGAAGTTTCAAGAGCAGTTGGTCAACAACTTCAAAAGCAAATTGACTTCAGTCAACAAGCAAGTGCTAGTTCAGGAATAGATTATAAGTTCCAAACAAGCATCGTAATCTATGATGGTGGTAACGGAGTACTAGCTCCAAGAGAGCTTGAAGTTTGGGAATTATATGGTTGCTATTTACAGTCAGTAAACTACAATACATTAAATTACGCACAAAGTGCTGAAGTTACTATTGCGTTAACATTACGTTATGACAATGCTTTACAGAAACCAGATAACAGTGGTGTTGGCGCATTTGTAGGAAGAACACAAGGTAGTGTTGTTTAATTTATGAATGAATACTTACGTGATTATAATACAGCATCACAAATATTTACAAAAAGCGTCTATAAGGGCGCTCCAAAATTTAAGTTTTTATTTCACACATATTTTGACATCAATACAGAAGCTTACGATCAGGGTTTAAATACTGGTCGTAACTTTGGTCTAGAAGTTCGTGACGTTAAATTACCAACTTATCAATTTAAAACCGCAATTCTAAATCAGTATAACAGAAAAAGAATTGTACAAACTAAAATAAATTATGAGGAAGTTAGTATAACTTTCTTTGATGATAACGATAACATAATTAATAAATTATGGGAAGCATATTATAGATATTACTATGCTGATGGAAGTAAGCCTAAAATTGTTTTTGGAAGTACACCACCAGGAGGTGTTCCTGCTACACAACAAGGAGCAGGCGGTGTAGTAACAACAAATAATAGTAGTAGTTATAATTCACGTAACTTGTATGATGATTCTATAACAGGTAACACAGACTGGGGATATATAGGAGAAACTAGTAAACCTAGCGGGGCACAGGGTAAAAAAGTACCTTTTTTTAAAAACATAACAGTTTTTGGTTTTAGTCCTGGAAATAACTTTACAGCATATACACTCATTAATCCATTGATTACAAGTTTTTCACATGACACTTTTAATTACGATGAAGGTAGTGGAGTTATGAAAAACACAATGCGTATTGATTATGAAACAGTGGTTTATAATTATGGTAACATGGGTAGTTCTAACCCAAGTGATCTTGTTAAAGGGTTCGCACTTCCAGAATCTTATGATAGAAGGCTTAGCCCTAATGGTAATGCTGTAAATAGAAATGTACCATTTATTTGGACTTAAGGAATTATTATGTACGTTCAAGGCGGAACAACAAGAAACTTATTAGTAGCTACACAAAAACAAAATACTTATTATCAAAGACTAGGCATCCAAGGGAATAATGTTGGGTATAATCAATTTCCAACATTAGTTTTACCTCAAACATTAAGCGCAGGTGATGTTGATACTAGAAATATTAAGTTTGAAATTCCTTCACCAAATGGAATGACACCTGGACCAATTGGATTAGCTGGATCACAAACAGTTGGAGCACTTATTAACCCTCCTAATGTAACTAATATTACAACAGCAGGAGTATAATATGCCTACCATTAATAATCGTACTGTGATAGATAGAACAGTTTTAATCTATGACAGTTTTTATGATCAAACCTTTACTGTAGACAGTACAAAATATGACATAGTTTATGGTTTCTTCTACGAAAAAAATAATAACTCAAAGATATCAGCAAATTTTGCTGCGGCATTATTTAGAATTTCACAAGAAACTGGTATTGATGTTCTTAGTTTACTAAATCAATTAAAAGGTGCCCCTAACAAATTAGAACTTAATAAAACAATAAGTTATTATCTAAATTTATTAAAATCAAAAACATCACAATATGGGGTAGCACGTGTTCCTACTCCTAATTTGTCAGTAGCAAGAAACATAGTATTATGATATGGCTAAATATGCTCAAGGTATATATGATGTTAAAAACCCTAGTAAGTATGTAGGAAAACATAAGCCTAAGTATCGTTCAGGTTGGGAACTGACCTTTATGATGTTTTGTGATAATAATAAAAACATTATATATTGGGCTAGTGAAGCATTACAAATTCCATATCGTAACCCATTTACAGGAAAACAAACCGTCTATATTCCTGACTTTTTTGTAGTTTATGAAAACAGAAACAAACAAAAAATTGCTGAAGTTGTAGAAATAAAACCAAAAAAACAAAGCTTAATAGAAAGTAAAGTTGCTAGTGCTAAAGATAGAATGGTAGTGGCACTTAATCACGCAAAGTGGCAAGCAGCAATGGCATATTGTAAAAGATTTGGGTATACATTTCGTGTAGTTACTGAAGATGACTTGTTTTATAACGGGCGTAAAAAGTAAATAAATAATGGATGAATAAAAAACTTGAAGAATTATTTGATTTAGCAAGTAGTGATAGTAATGATTTAGTTACTCCATTACCTGAAATTACAGCCGAAGTTACACAAACAGCACTAACTAATTTAGATAAAATTGAAACAGCATTGCCACAAGTTCGTGGACTAGAAAGTGCTGATAATGAGTTAGATGATTTAGTTGGACTTGCTACTAATAGTTATAAAGATTTAATGGATCTTGGAATGCAAGTGGATAGTAGATTTAGTGCTGAAATATTTGGTGTGGCAGGTACAATGTTGGGACATGCTATCACAGCTAAAACTGCTAAAATTAATAAAAAACTTAAAATGATTGACTTACAGTTAAAGAAAGCACAACTTGATACTAAGTTACAAACTAAAGAACAAGAAGTACAAAACATTCCTTTAGGCGAAGGCCAATCACTTGACCGTAACGAATTGCTTAAGATTCTTAACGGGAAAAAAGAAGGTCAGTGATAAATATAATATAGGGACCTAAATATGAAAAGTTTGAAACAATACATTGCTGAGAGTGTACATACATATAATTACACCATTAAGATAGCCGGTGATATTGATAAGAACTGGTTGGACATGTTCAAATTTAATTTAAGTAAATTTGATCCTATTAAAATAAGTGATCCAATTAGTACTCCTATTCAAAAATCACCATATGGTTTTCCTGGCATTGAAAATCAACCAATTCACATTATAAAGTGTGAGTTTCGTTATCCAGCAACAGAACCAATGGTACAACAAATAGCACAATTACTTGGCTATAATGTTAACATGGTTCGTATGGTTGGTAGTAGTTTTGATGACAGTATTAATAGTGAAGCAGATGGTTACGCAAATGAAATGCGTGATGATCCACTATTACTAACACCTGAAATGGGATCATCACCAGGTGCTAAAGAAGCAAGTAAGAATTATGGTGATAGTTATTTACAGAGTATTAAAGATCAAGCTAAGGATAGCAAGATTGATATTCCATATGCTGGTCAGAAAACAAAAGATGCGTTTGATCCATTTAAACCATATTTAGCGGATGATCCAAGGGGTAAAGATAGTCCAATGAGTAAAGTCAGTAGACCGCCTAAGCCAAAGACTGGCGCAATGGCTTAAGAAAAGAGGAACAATAAAATGAATTTTAAAGACATGTTAGATAAATTATCAATGCTAAGTGAAGCAACAAAAGAAACCGAAAAAGGTCGTGTTCACAAAGCTGATGTAGGCGGCTATGGTCGTAAGTATGACACCGACGAAGAAGGTGATGAAAAAGCAGGTGACAAAGACGCAGCAAAGTCAACAGAAAAACGTGGTCGTGGTCGTCCAACTAAAGCAGGCAGCACTGCTGATACTGATAAAAAATATAGCGGCGCAAAAGAGTTACAAAGCTTTATTGTAGGCAATGTACCTAAAAAGCCAAGTAAAGAATTGAAAAACTTACCAAGCAAAAAACACAGTCTCAAAGAATTCTTTGAACAGATTGATGAAGAAAGAATGATTAAAGAGGCTGAACAAATTACAATGATGCCAGCTAAATCAAATACTCAAGTTATCCAACAAGGTAATAAAACTTTAGGTACAGTAAGTAACCCAACATTAGCAGCACAAATTAAACAAGCTATTGGCAAAGGTGAAATGAGTTTAGCTGGTACTGAACTAGGTGAAGAAAAAGAAAAGTGGATTCAGAAGGCTGTTAAACATCCTGGAGCATTGCGTAAAAAATTAGGTGCTAAAGAAGGTGAACCTATTCCAGCTGGTAAGTTAGAAAAAGCCACACATAGCAAAGATCCTACCACAGCAAGACAGGCAAGATTAGCACAAACTTTAAGAAAGATTAACAAAGAAAGTATAAACGAAGGTTTGGCGGAAGGATTAGAACCTGAATTAGGTGGAACTCCGAAGAAAGTAAATGATCTTTTTCATGATAGCAATTTAGAAAATTACAAGGCATTACAAGCTTTTGTTCAAGATTTTGGTAATCAGTACGAAAAATTTAAACAAGGTATACAGCAAGGATATTGGACAGCAGAATATCAAGAAGGTTCTCTTTCAATGGGAGATGCTCCTGGATACACAGTTACAGTAAAAAATCCTATGTATTACAAAACATTTTTAGGTTTAATGTCTAGATTGCCAAGTTATGAACGTAACAGGGTACATGTTACGGAAGGAGTAGGACCTAAATTAGGTGGAACTCCGAAGAAAGTAAATGATCTTTTTCATGATAGCAAGTTAGAAAATTACAAGGCACTACAAGCTTTTGTTCAAGATTTTGGTAATCAGGTACAGAAATTTAACCAAGGTATGCAACAAGGATATTGGACAGCACAACAACAAAAAGGTGATTTCGTAGGGGGAGATGCTCCTGGATACACAGTTACAGTAAAAAATCCTATGTATTACAAAACATTTTTAGGTTTAATGTCTAAATTGCCAAATTATGAATCTAACAGGGTACATGTTTCTGAAAATTTGGATGAAGCAAGATTGGGAACACCTAAATCTTATGATCCAAAAGTTTTTAAAAATAAAGGAGCAAAACACTTATTAGATGATCCTAAATTAATGTCTTATAATCAATTAAGAATATACGAAATTCCTGATAGCTATAGTTCTTTACCTGCTCTAAAAAAACTTGAGCAAGAAGATGGAAAAAAATGGGCTTTTAAAAATTTCCCTGGTGATGCAGCTATGCGAGACCCTTATACTTTTGGAGTAATAGTAACCAAACCCCAGTATTATAAAGAATTCTTATCATTAATATCAAGTATTAATCCTGGTTTGCCTGTAATGGTTGACACGAGAGAAAAACCCCAAGTTGGAGATGGATCATATGATCCAAAAGGTGTTGAATTGATTAATTATATTAAAGAAGTAGAACAACCAACAATGGACAATATGAGTGCTATGGGAGCAGGTTTGGGAACAGGTCGTAGCGACAAATCATTAGAAGAAGCAAAGAAAACTGTTAAGCGTGATGACAAAGCAGAAAAAGCTGGTAGGAAAGTTGCCAAAGATATTGAATATGATGAAAAAGTAAAAGACAAAATTCACGGCACAAAGCGTCATAGCGAAGATGAAAAAGCAGAACGTGCAGGAAAGAAAGTTGCTAAAGACATTGAGTATGATGAAAAGAAGAAACATGTAAAAGAAGCAACTGTTAAGCGTGATGACAAGGCTGAAAAAGCTGGTAAAAAGGTTGCCAAAGATATTGAATATGATGAAAAAGTAAAAGATAAGATCCATGGCAAAAAACGTCATAGCGAAGATGAAAAAGCAGAACGTGCAGGAAAGAAAGTTGCTAAAGATATTGAGTATGATGAAAAGAAAGATAAGAAAAAGCATGTTAAAGAAGGGATGAGTCACAATATTTCAGCAGCAAGATTAGAAGGCAAAGCACATGGATTAAAAGGTCATGCTTATCGTGGTAAGCATTATGAAGACATGGAAGAAGCAAGAGCATACCATGAAGGATATGTAGAAGGTCTTGATGAATGTTATGGCATGGAGCCAATTCGTGGGGTTGTAGTTGGTGAAGAAGTGCCAGCAACAGTTCCAGGTATGGCAAATCAAGCAGAGCGTATGGCAATGGAAGCTGATTTAGACGAAATGGATAAAACAGAGTATATGAAGCATAAGGCAAGAACTACTCCAGGTAGCACATTCAAAGCTTTTGGTCAAACTATGCATGACAAAGATGTATTTGAAAGTCCATTTGCGTTTGAAAGCCTTGATAAACAACTTAATGAATTATTAATTGAAGGTGAAGTTGTTGAAGAAGGCATGAGTGTTTCAATCAGCAAAGGTAATCAAGGAGCACCTGACAGTGTAACAGTAAGTGCTCAAGACCACGAAGCAGAAAAATTGTTAAGCTTTATTAAACAAGCAGGTTTAGGATTATTTGGTGATGAGCAAAAGAGTGATTATGGTTCACCAGCTGGAGAAATTTCTAAACAATCACATGGTGATATTGAAGTTGTAGATGACCATGATGGTATGATGAGTTTAATGAAGAAAATGGCAGGTATGGAACATGGGTCAGATGACGGTGATTACCGTGATGAAGAACACCATGACGATCACGACCATGAACAAGAAGGACCATGTAATGAATGTGGTTATATGGAAAGTGACTGCCAGTGTGATGAAGAAATGGTTGAAGATGAAAGTTACGACCAAGAGGAAGAAATCGCGGCAGAAAGTGATGAGTTAGCAGAATTAAAGAGATTAGCTGGTCACAATACAGCACAGCCTGAAATTGCTAGCAGAGAAGGCATGCAGGAAGCTAATCCTCCAGACAGTGGTGCTAAAGATACTGCAATAGCAGTACAAGATACAAAACAAGCTAACGATAATGCTACAGACAAAGAAGAAACTTTTGGATCTACAATGGAAGATGGAAGTGAAGCCAGTGAACAACCAGTTAAACCAATGACTGATGAAGAACTTGATAAGGCAGAAAAGCATAAACTTGATGAATGGGCAAATAACGCTGGACAAAAAGGCACTGACACAGTATTTGTTACAAACGATGAGTTTATGATTGATACTATTACATCAGGATTGAACAAGCGTAAAGCAACAGGTCAAGCAACCATTCCTGTGATTGCTAGTCAAGGTGCTAGAGATGGCAACGAAGACATTGGTGCTTGGAAGAAATTAGCTGGTTTAACAAAATAACTAATTTTGTTTGAAAATTATACCCGACACAAGTCGGGTATTTTTTTGGATACACATGTATAATAAAAGTAGATAAATATAGTATAAGGTAATTAAACATGGCCCAACAATTAATCGACTTCGGTTCTTTTCCTGATGATCCAACAGCAGACGCTATTAGACTAGCGTTTCAAAAAACACAACAAAACTTTGCGGAATTGTATTCTGGTGCTGCTGGACAAGCAGTTTATAGTGTTAATAGAACACCAGGTGCTGGTATTACAGTTAATGCCCCAACAGGTAACGTTGTTGTTACAGCTAATATTGCGTGTGTTCAAGTTGAAACAAGTACATTAAGTATTGGTATTACTGCTAATGGTGGGCAAAACGCAGTATATACGCAGTCAAATCAAGTGTTGGTTATTGATTTACCAAATGAAGTTATTAATATTAAAGATATTACAATATCAGGAAACTTAACTGCCAATAGAGTTACTGCTAATAATGATATGTACACTGGCACATTGAGTGCTACAGGTAATGCTAATGTAGCAAATCTAAATTCTGCTAATAATGTTACAGGCACGAATCTAACAATTACTAACGGAATGATGAGTGGTAATTTAACATTAGGTAATTTAACAATGGCTGGTAATGTAAAAAGTCATTTATTGCCCACACCAACTAATACACAGAATTTAGGAAGTTCAAGTCAAAACTGGAGTACTTTATATACACAGGATATTATATTAGCAGGAACACCTATTTCAGGAATAGGAAAGGTTGTCCCAAGTTTTGGTAATGTTTATTTACCAAGTAATGTCACAGTATCAGGAACAACATCAGGTACTGCCACAACATTGTTAACATTTACATTCCCTAACTCAGGATATTATAGAATAAACACTGTATTAATAGCTGAGCCAGCAAGTGCTGGTACACCTCCCGTAACATATGCATTATTTGATGACACTGGCACATTAGTAGCAAATAGTGAAATTATGCTAACCACAGCAACAGGTGGAATTAATCAAACATTAACAAGTGGTGGTGTTATTGATATTCAAGTAAGTGGAGCAGTATCATATACAGTAAGAGCATGGGGAACAAACTCTCCTAAGATTGTTACTTACGGAGGTAATGGACGTAGCAGTGTTAACTGGTTAAAACTTGATCCACCTGCTACGATATCTACAAGTGGAAATGTAACGTATGGTAATTTAACAGTTACAGGACAAACAAGTCTTAATACGCTTAGTACAACTGGTAATGCTAATATTAATAGCAATTTAAATGTTTCAGGTAATGCTATTATCTCAGGCAATCTTACAGTAGATGGTAATATTGTTTATGTTAATGTAGAAGATTTATCAATTGAAGATCCTATTATCAATTTACAAACTGGACCAAATGGTAGTCCTCTTATAGCAAATTCAGGAAAAGATGTTGGTACAGCATTAAATTATTTTACAAGTAGTCCTAAAGTAGCTTGGATGGGATGGGATAGTAGCGCAGCAGAAATTACGTTTGGCGAAGATGTTACAATTACTAGTGAAGTAGTAAGTTATACCAAATACGCAAATATACGAGCAGGTAATATTATGGGTCCATTAGCTAATGGATCATCAAATATTACAATTGTTCAAAATGCTAATATTAATTTTGCTATTAATGGAAATGCTAATAGAGTAGAAATTGGAGAAGCAAATAGCTATTTTAATAACCAACTATGGGCTAACTCAAATATATACATAAAAAATACTGGAGCATTGGTTTTCCAAGACGATGAAAGTAGCACTTTAGATACATTTTTACAATATAACAATGCTAACAATAGTGTTGTATTAAGTGTAAATGGAAGTACTGTTATTGAAAGTGATATATCAAATACATATTTTAACGGTCCGATATCTGCTAACGCAAATCTATATATTCCAAATGGTAATCAAATCGTATTTGTAGATGATGTAAGCACCAACACTGATACAAGTATAAGCTATGTAAACGCTAGTGATAGCATTGTTGTAAAAGTTAATAATGTTAATAGCATTCAAAGTAATGCTCAAGCAGTAGCAATTACAGGCAACTTTACTGTGTCAGGTAATACTGTATTAGCTGGTAATTTAACTGTTGATGGTAATATAACTTACATCAATACTGAAACTTTAGCAATTGAAGATCCTATTATACAATTACAAACAGGACCAAACGGAGCGGCTCCGACAAGTAATTCAGGAAAAGATATTGGTACAGCATTAAATTATTATGATAGTGCTGCTAGAGTAGCTTTCATGGGTTGGGATACTTCAGGTGAAGAATTTGGTTTCGCAAGTAGAGCAACTATAACAAGTGAAGTTGTAAATTTTGATGTATATGGAAATGTCAGAGCAGGCAATGTTATTGCTAGATTAGCAAATGGTACTTCTAACATTTATATAGAACAAAACGGGCCTATCTTGTTTAGTGCTCAAGGAACGTCTAATGTAGTAAATGTGGCAGCAGCTATCACAACTGTTAATAATCAGTTATATGCTAATAATAACATGTTTATCAACAACACAGGAGCAGGAGCGTTCTTGTATTTTGTTGATAATGTTGCTCCATCGTTCTTTGATACTTACATTCAATATGATTATACTAACCCTAACTTAAGATTTTTTATCAATGGAAGTCAAAAATTTAGTTTGAACTCAGCTGGTGCTAATGTTTTAAACGGAAATCTTACCATTGATTTAGGTGATGCCATCATTAATGGTGGTGACATACTATCCAATCAAGCATTATTTAACATTTTACCTGCCAATGCTACTACAGTAACATTAGGCTTAGCAGCAACAACCATCGATATAGGATCGGCATCTGGAACAACCAATATCAATAATAACTTAGAAGTAGATGGCGACATATTATTAAAAGGTGGTGATTTTGATGTATCAACATCAAGTGTTAACTTATGGACAGGTAATGCTACAACTGTAAATGCTTTCAGCGTAGCTTCAACATTAAACATTGGAGCTACTGGTGGCATCATAACACTGGCTAATCCAACATTACTTGGCACACAAACATCTCAAAATGTTTACAACACAACTGCTACAACTGTAAACGCTTTCGGTGAAGCTGCTACATTAAACGTTGGCAATACATCAGGTACTGTTACATTACGTAATCCAACATTAGTTGGAACTGAAACAACACAAAATGTATACAATACTGTGGCAAATACAGTAAACGCTTTTGGTTTTGCTAATGTAGTTAATATTGGTAAAGACGAAGGAACAATGACATTACGTAATCCAACTATAGTTGGAGCTAATGTCACACAAAACTTGTTTAATACAGTAGCTACAACAGTTAATTTTGCTGGCGAAGGAACAAATGTAAACATAGCTAGTGCTACCGGTAATACAACTGTTAAAAATAATTTAGTTGTTAATGGAAATTTAACAGTTGACCAAGATATTATATTCAGTGGTTGTGATATTGATGCTAATTGTGTAACATTAAATGTATTCAATAATATTCCACAAACTATTAACTTAGGCGCCAATGCTAGCACACTTAATATTGGTAATACTACGGGAACAGCAACGTTACGTAATCCAACATTAGTTGGAACTGAAACAACACAGAATGTTTATAATACTACAGCAACTACAGTAAATGCTTTCGGTGATGCTAATTCAATCAATATCGGTACTACAACATCACTAACTACATTACGTGGAAACTTATTAATTAACAAAGCATTAAATTTTGTAGATGCTAATGGAGCAAACACGTTAGATACCTCATTCTATTACACAACTAGTGTAGCAGAAGGATTGTATTTCGCACTAAATGGTAGTACAAGATTAGTTTTAGAAAACAACAGAATTTTGGAGTATGGTGATATTGTTTTTATAGGCGGTAATCTTGACACTACAGCAACTTCAGTATTAATTGCTAATGCTAATAGCACAACAGTAAATGCTTTTGGTGTAGCAAGCACACTAAACATGGGTGCTACTACAGGCACAGCAACATTAAGAAACCCAACATTAGTTGGAACTGAAACAACACAAAATGTTTACAATTCAACAGCAACCACTGTAAATGCGTTTGGATCTGCTAGTACATTAAATGTAGGTGTAGATTCAGGAACAGTCACATTACGCAATCCAACACTTGTAGGAGCAAATGTAACACAAAATGTTTACAACACAACTGCTACTACTGTAAATGCGTTCGGTGCTGCTAGTTCACTAAATTTAGGAAATAATACTGGTACAGCAACATTACGTAATCCAACATTAGTTGGTACTGAAACTACACAAAATGTTTACAATACAACTGCTACAACAGTTAATGCTTTCGGTACTGCGGCTACTTTAAATGTAGGTGTGGATTCAGGTACAATAACATTAAGAAATCCAACATTAGTTGGGGCCAATACTACACAAAATGTTTATAATACTACAGCAACTACAGTAAACGCTTTTGGAGCAGCAGGTACACTGAATTTAGGTAATAACACTGGAACTGCTACATTACGTAATCCAACATTAGTTGGTACTGAAACTACACAAAATGTTTATAATACAACTGCTACAACTGTAAATGCTTTTGGAGCTGCGAGCAGTATTAATATAGGAGCAGCAGGTTCATTAACAACATTACGTGGTAATTTGTTTATAGCCAACGCAATTAATTTTGCTGATGCTAATGGGGCAAATACTGACACAGCCATTTATTATACAAATGATTACCTAGCTATTACATTAAATGGGTCCCCAGATAAAATAACAATTGAAAATACACAAGTTAGTATCAACGATGATTTAGTAGTAAAAGGTGGTGATATTATAACCAATCAAACTACCTTTAATATAATTAATACAACTGCTACTACCGTAAACGCTTTTGGAGCTGCTAGTACATTAAATTTAGGAGCAACATCAGGTACAGCAACTATTAACAATCCCACAATAGTTGGTACGCAATCTACACAAAATCTATTCAATACAGCAGCCACTACTATGAATTTTGCTGGTGCTGCTACAACTGTAAACACTGGCGCAGCAGGTGGCGGTGGAACATTTACAATAAGAAATGATAATGTTGTAATGAACGGTGACCTACAAGTACAAGGTGGCGACTTAACTACAACAGCAACAACATTTAATTTATTAAATGCTACAGCAACAACAATTAACTTTGGTGGAGCAGCAACAACTCTAGAGATTGGAGCAGCATCAGGTACAACAAATATCAATAATAACTTAGATGTTGACGGAAATACATTAGTTAATGGTAATTTACAAGTTGATCAAAATGCCACAGTTACTGGCGATTTAGCAGTTAATGGTGGAGATTTAACTACAACCTCTGCTAGTTTCAATTTAGTAAATGCTACTGCTACAACTGTTAATTTCGCAGGTGCTGGCACAACTGTAGGTATAGGCGCAGCTACTGGTAATACTACAATTAATAATAATTTAATAGTGAAAGGAAACATTACATTAGATGCTGATATTATACTAGCAGGATGTGATTTAGTAACAGATTGTTTAACGTTTAATTTAATTAATACAAATGCTACAACAGTTAATGCGTTCGGAGCTGCTACCACATTAAACATGGGCGCAAGTGGCTCTACAATAAAAATGCCTGGCAATGTTTATATAGATGAAGCATTGATATTTGATGCTCCAACTTGGACATCTGGACTATACTATACTGCTAGTCCACAAGCGATTTCTGTTGCTATAGCTGCCAATACTATTTTAGAAGTTCAGGCTACAGCAGTTGTTAGTAGACAAAATGTTGAAGTTAGAAGTACTGATTTTATTTCAAACTCAGCAACATTTAGTTTAGCAAATACAATAGCTACAACAATAAATTTTGCTGGAGCAGCAACTGCCTTAAATGTGGGCGCTGGTACTGGCAATACAACTATTAATAATAACTTAATAGCTAATGGGAATATTGAAACTAAGTTAACAACATTGAATTTAGCAAATGCTAATAGTACTACAATTAATTTTGGTGGCGCAGGAACACAAATCAATGTCGGAGCAAGTACAGGCAATACAAAGATTAATAATAATTTAATAGCTAATGGTAATATTGAAACTATATTAGCTACATTGAATTTGGCAAACGCCAATTCAACTACTGTAAATTTTGCTGGAGCAGGCACAGCAATAAATGTCGGGGCAGCAACAGGTAATACCACAATTAACCATAATTTGATTGCTAATGGTAACATTGAGACTAAATTAACAACATTGAATTTAGCAAACGCTAATAGTACAACAATTAATTTTGCAGGTGCTGGCACAAATGTTAATATCGGGGCAAGTACTGGTAATACTACAGTTAACAATAATTTAATTGTAAAAGGTAACATTGAACTTGATGCTGATTTGATATTAAAAGGTTGCGATTTTAACACTAATTGTACTAGTTTCAATTTAGTAAACGCAAATGCTACCACAGTTTATTTCGCTGGAGCAGGTACTACGGTTGAAATTGGTGCTGCTACTGGTAATACAAATATTAATAATAACCTTGATGTTGATGGTAACTTAAACATTGATGGCACAAGTTTAACTGTAACACAAACAACATTTAATTTAGCAAATGCGAACGCTACTACAATTAACTTCGGTGGCGCTGCGACGAATGTAACGATAGGTACAGGAACTACTGGATTCAATCTCAAAGGCAATCTTTCTATAACAAATGCTATTAATTTTAATACACCTACGTCAGTTAATGATAGTTTATATTTCCTCGCAAGTACATTTGTTATGGCAATAGGTGGGGTTGACAAGTTTAGCGCAAATGCGTCTGGCATCACTTCAAATGGTAATATTTATTTAACTGGCACAGATATAGTAACTACAAATAGCACATTAAATATTGCCAATGCTACTGCTACAACAATTAATTTAGGCCGTGCTGCTAGCCAATTAAACTTTGGAGCAGCTAGTTCAAACTCAGCATTTAGTGGTAATATTTATGTAACTGGTAACATTAATGTTAATGGTGGCGGTGTAGATGGTCCTGCTACAATGAATATTGGTTCAACTTCGTCAACAATTCAAATGGGATCAAGTGGGGGCGTTGTTAACATGAATGGCAACGCCAATATAACTGGCAACGTTAACGCAACACAAAGTGTAATAACATCTAGTGGTAAATTAAAAGCGGGAGCTATTGAATTATTATCAAGTAATGGTTTTATATATACTAGTGGTGATATTACCGGCAACACTATAAGTGCTAGTGGTGTTGCTGTCATGTATAGTAACGGGTTAATAACAGGGACTTCATTCAGTACTCCTACTGGTATTACACTATTTGCGAATGGAACTGCTCAAGCAACCTTATTCTCAGGAAGCGGAGCAAGTTTATCCAGTTTAGCAGGTGCTAATGTTACAGGAACTGTAGCAAACGCTACTTTTGCTACTACTGCAGGAACAGCCACTTCGGCAACAAGTGCTACTAATGCTACTAATGCAACCAATGCAACTAACGCTACTAACGCAACCAATGCTGGTTTTGCTACAAACGCAGGATTCGCAACAAACTCGGGATATGCTACAAGTGCAGGTAGCGCAGGTAGCGCAGGTTTCGCAAGTTGTGCTGGAGCATTAGTTGGAAGTGGTTGTGACGTTGCTGAATTTTATGCTGCTGATGATGAATATGAAGTTGGAACAGTTTTAGAATTTGGCGGTGATTATGATGTTACATTATCTAGTAAATACGATTCACACAAAGTTGCCGGTGTAATATCAACTGAACCTGGTGTTACGCTTGGCGAATATGTTGATTTTGATAGCGATAATAGAGCATTATTAGCACTTATTGGCCGTGTGCCAACAAAAGTTATTGGTCCAGTTGATAAAGGCGATTTAATGGTAAGTGCTCCTGATGGTTATGCTATAGCTAATAACATAGCACGTGCGGGCACGATTATTGGTAAGTCATTAGAAAACTTCTATGGTGATAGAGGAGTAATTGATATTGTAGTTGGAAGACATTAAGGAATAGTAATGATAACATTAGATTTATTACAGAAAATAGCACCAAAAACAAAAGTTGCTACACTTGAAAAATTTGTAGAACCCATGAACTATGTTGCTGAACATTATGATATGCTTGAAAACAAAAAGCGTATAGCAGCATTTTTGGCACAAACAGCGCATGAGTCTGGGGGCTTTAGTGTAACACAAGAAAATCTTAACTATAGTGCAAAAGGATTAATGGGTATTTTCAAAAAGTATTTTCCTAATGAAGAACTTGCTAAACAATATGAACGTAAACCTGAAAAAATAGCAAATCGTGTATATGCTAACCGTATGAAAAATGGTCCTGAGGAGTCAGGTGACGGTTATGCGTTTCGTGGTAGGGGACTGATTCAACTTACAGGACGAGATAATTATACAAGATTTGCCAAATCAGTTGGTAAAGAATTAATAGAAGCAGTTCGTTATTTAGAGACACCAGAAGGTGCTGTAGTAAGTGCTGGTTGGTTTTGGGATACTAATAAATTAAACATCTATTGTGATAAAGATGATTTTACAGGATTAACAAAGCGTATTAATGGTGGAACGATTGGATTAGCTGATCGTAAACACCATTATGAAATCGCATTGTTAATCCTTAAGGATTAATATGGCACAACCAACTTGGAATACAGCTAGTGGGTCTATAGGCACTTTTCCAGCTACAATAGCTATGACTTACGCATTTAGCGCAAGTCCTGTAAGTCCTGCCAGTTCTGTCACTTATAGTTTATTAAGCGGTAATTTACCAACTAATTTGTCACTAAGTACGGCAGGTGTATTAAGTGGAATAGCAACGACTGTACCAAATGATACAACATATACGTTTGTTATACGAGCTACCGATAATTTAAGTAATATACGTGACAGAACATTTAGTATAACAATTTCTAGTATAGCAGTACCAAAATTTACTACACCAAACGGGACATTAATTAATTTAATAGATAGCGAATGGTTAAGCTTTCAAGTAGCATATAGTAATCCAATCTCAACAAATATAGTAACAATAAGGAAAGTTCAGGGAGTTTTTCCACACGGAGTGGAAATAAATGATTATGGTATAATAAGAGGGTACCCTCAACCACCTGTACAAAATGTGCCATATTCTAGTGTAACTACAGTTGGGTTACAAACTACCACAGAAAACAAAATACGTTGTCAAACTACGAGTGGTTTTGTATCAGGTAGACCAATTATATTTTATACTACAGCTTTTGGCAATATACAAAATAATGTCTACTACTATATACGTGAGGTATTTGATAGCACTACATTCAGTATAAGCACAAGCGTAGATGGACCTGAATTTTTATTAGCAAATGCTACAGGCACTATGGTGATTGAGTTACCTACAGTAAGCCCATTACAACCAACAAAGAAAAGTTATAATTTTACGCTAAAACTTGATAGCGAATATGGAGAAGATTTCGCTGAATATACAATTACTGTAATTAATCAAAATCTACCAAGTGCTCAGGGTGGACCAGGTAATCCTCCAAACACACGTTATCCTGTTATTTTTAATACTAGACCAGATACGTATAATATACAAGATACATTACAATATAGATATTATGTTTTACCAAATGACACTGGGGCTACCTATCCTCCAAGCACTTCAGCCAATATTGGGCAAATTTTAAGTGATAACTATTTTAGTTTTCAAATATTAGGTCATGATTTTGATAATGATACCCTATTATATGAATTCATTGATTTACCATCAAATTTGTCGGGAGATGGGTCTACGGGCTGGATCACTGGTATACCTAATTTAGCAGCCAATAGTATAGCAAATTACAACTTCGCCGTAATATGTCGCAAAGTGATTGACACATACTATTATAGTGATATTATAAATTTTAGTATACAGGTTACAAATAATTTATCTGGCATAATTACATGGGTAACATCTGAAGATTTGGGGAATGTTGATAATGGTAGTGAAAGCATTATACAGTTTGTAGCAACTAGTGATGTAGATTTAATTTATAGATTATCATCAGGAACACTACCACCAAATACTACGTTATTAGATAATGGTGACTTGATTGGCACATTTAGCTATGAACCAAGTACCACAGTAACTCCTCAAAATGAATCAAACACTTTTACATTTACGATTGAAGCACTTAGTCCTGTATATCCTGTCATTAGCGAAACTAAAACTTTTACAATAAACGTATTTCAACGATTCGCTGACCCGACTGATACGCTTTATATACAGGCAACTCCCAGCTTAGTTGATAGAGTGCTAATTGATTCATTATTAACTAATACTACAATTATTCCTGATAATTTTTTATATAGAATTGACGATCCTAATTATGGGAAAGCGACTAGTGTTATTTATGAACATGCCTATGGAATTGACCCTGCCACAATTTTAGATTATGTAGCAGCAGTCACCGAAAATCATTATTGGCGTAATATTATTTTAGGTGAATTAAAAACTGCTGTGGCACGTGATGATAATGGCGTGATTATATATGAAGTTGTATATAGTCAAATAGTTGATAATTTAATAAACTCACAAGGAATAAGTGTAGAGCAATCAATAAATTGGCCAGTACCAATCGACTTAAATTTGGGTCCATGGTATACGAGTATAACAGACATTTACACAAGTTGGGATGATGTTTTAGGTACATTATATTATACAAGTTTAACTCCAGGATATGCTCAAACACTTTATCCAAATAGTTTAGTTAATATGAGAACTAGGATACAAGATGTGATTGGATCACAGAATGATTATAGATTATTACCTAGATGGATGACAAGTCAGCAATTAAATGGCAGCACATTAGGTTATACTCCGGCTTGGGTTATATGCTATACGAAACCAGGATTCAGTGAAGTTGTCAAAGACAATATTAACACATTATGGACTGATAGTAATGGTAATTTGTTAACATTAAATAAGATTAATTTTCAAATAGATAGATTTACAGTGGATAAAAGTTTAACCTATAACTACGATACAACAGTTAGTCCAAACACTTGGGTAAGCTTACCTGGTGGTGATCCTGTACCCGATCCAATCAATAGTAAAAACTTTAGTGTATTGTTCCCAAGAAAAACAATTTTACCTAACACGCCTCAAAGCTACTAAATACATGTGAGAATATTTTTATGAGCCAAATTAACACAAATAGTATTGATGTAAATTATCCGATTCCAGGGCAAAATAATAGCAGCCAAGGATTCCGTACTAATTTTACAAGTATTAAAACCAATTTAGACACTGCTGGTAATGAAATAACTGACCTACAAAACAATGCTGTATTAAAGTCAGCATTAAGTGGGCTAACACTTAATAATGATATGGCAAACACATTGATTAGTAATGCTGCTGTAAGATCATTTCGTCATACTACTTATAATTTAGGTAATGCTTTGACAGGTACCGTAGTTGTTGATAGCAGTGTAGCAGACTATAATTATGGCAATGTTTCAGGTAATATAACACTACAGTTTAGTAGTTGGGCACCAACCAATACATCACAATCAATCATCCTGCAACTTGGTAATTTGACTGGAAAAACAATAACTTTCCCTACAGCAGTAAGTTATGCGAATGATAATGCTGGATTGACACTATTAGAAAATTATCAAGGTTCGGGCGTTGTCAGCGCTCCATTTAATACTGATCAACTTACATTTACATTAACAACAGTTGATTGCGGTAATACATTATATATTGAACCATTGTATAGGTCACAACAAACAAGTCAAATTGTAAAACGTGCTCCTCCAAGTACAGGTCAACAAGGTGACAGAGTAGGTACAGTGTGTGTGGATATGGCACTTGACCAACTTACTATTACAGGATCAAACGCAGCAGATTATTTGGTTACATCAGGTAATACTTCTCAGCTTTATCCTGGTATGGCAATTAACTTTACTGGAACTAGTTTTGAGGCAAACATTACCATTGGTACAACATATTATGTTCGTAATGTTGTAAGCTCTACAACATTTACTATAAGTACTGACAATGCTATAACGAGTAATGTAGATTTAGCAACACAAGCAGGTACAATGTATTGTAATCCAGTAAGTTATATGTTTGTCGCTACTGATAATTATAGTGCAAATACGTTTGATAAAAACATTGGTTCAACAACTGCTCCAAGTACGATAACGATTAGTTCAGCGATGAGTAATGTGGCAGTAAATCAACCAATCATTTTCACGGGAACAGTTGGGGGAAATACTGGTCTTACTACAAATTCAGTCTATTACATAAAAACAGTTGTTGCTAGTGCTATCACAGTTAGTCAAACACGTTATAACGGTGTTGCTGGTCCAGTTTATACTGGTGTGGTTACAACTTCAGGGGCTACTACAGATATTGATTGTACTGTTTATGAAGGCCCAGATATCTTTAAACGTATTACATTGAATCCTTATTGATATGGAACATCCATTTATTAATGATATCTCAAACTTAACACTAGAACAATTACAAGAAAAACTAACGGACATATCAACCAAGCTAAACTTCGCTTATAGAACAGGCAATGGTCCGTTAATACATCAATTACAAATGGTATTTGAAAGTTATAAAAAAGAACATAGTAAAAAGCTTGATGAGATTATAAACAAGCAAAAAAACAAAACAAAGATTGATATAACCAACAAATGAGTACAAGAATAGAAAAAGACTGTAGTTTTCATAGTGCTGTACACTTTAACGAAAAGTTTTACATCAATAGTTTTAAAACCACATTAAGTATAATGGTTGAAAGTGAAGATATACGTGAACAAAACGTGGCTATGGATAGGCTTGAATATTTCTTCCATGAAGTATTAAACAATAGTTTGTTTATTGATGAAAATTTAACCGAATTGATAAAAATATATAAGAACGCAGGGATACGTGTTATAACATTGCCTGAAGATCCATATGACCAAATGATTGGAATGGTTTTATTGCTTAAATTAAACGCAATAATGGAAGGTAAAATGCATATTACTGACCTAAATATAAGTAGTTATTTAAGTGATGAAGTAAGATTTACTATTGTAAGTGAAATAGCAGAACATTTGTTTGAAGATAATCAATGGTTTCAACGTAATTCAATAGAAACAGAAAACAACATACCTAATGAATCAAAAGTGGTAAAGTTGTTTGAAGACTGTTGGAGCGAATTGGGTTTAAGTTGGAAAGATAAACCAAAAAAAGGTAAAAGTAAAACTTGACTTTGTGAGAAATTAATGTATACTAAAGTGATGTATACTGACAAGTTTGGTCAAATTGTATTAACTGAAGATGACGTTTGTGATATATTTTACAATAATCCTAACGCCAAACCAAAATACATATATACTGAAAATTTAATAAAAGATGGTATAGATTTAGAATATTTTCCTAAATTATTAGTATATAAACCAGATGTTGAGTATGATAAATTACATCAGAAAGATTATTTTATACCAAAAGAATATGTAAATTTTGACATAGCTAAGTTTGTTTTGGATAGTTGTAGTACAAATAGTGAATTACAACGTGCTGGCGAAGAACTATTATTATTTCAGCAGCATAATATGTTAGATTTATTAGTTTATTTAAAGTATTTGGTAGATACACTGCGTAAAAACAATACAGTTTGGGGAGTGGGTCGTGGTAGTAGTGTAGCTAGTTTTGTACTTTATTTGATTGGAGTTCATAAAATTAATTCACTATATTATGACATACCGATTACAGAGTTTTTTAAAATATAAATAAGGTGTAAAGGAGATATGTATGAAACATAAAACAGCATTAGGAAGACAGCTTGATATGGCAGCATTAATTGCCAAAAATGAAAAAGTTCGTGCTGTAGGTAATATGGGTGTTAACGCAAGAGGTGATCAAATTGACAGCATGGGAAGAATTGTTAAACCTGCCCCACAGCGTGTTAATGACAACTATACAAAAACTGTAGGTAACAAATCAGCACAGGTGAGAAAGTCAGGACCTGTTATGCCAAAAGAAAAGCTTGAACCTGTTTTTAAAGAAGAACTTACAGAATACGAAAAAGAGTTACAAGAAGATTTAGAACAAGATGAAGTTGAAATTGAAAAAGTAAAAGGAAAAAGTAGAAAAACTTATGAGTAATTTAGCATATAGCGCATGGAAAGTTAACAAAATCACTCCATTACATGATAATGTAATTGTTAGTGATATGAATTTTGATGAACGTATTACTAACAATGGGTTAGTTATTATCAGTGATGACATGAAAAATTCAGGTATTCGCCCACGTTGGGGCAGAGTATATGCTGTAGGCCCAGAACAAACTGATATATGTGTAGGACAATATGTATTAGTAAGTCATGGACGTTGGACAAGAGGTATTAAGATTGAAGATAATCAAGGTGAACTTACTGTTCGCCGTGTTGATACTAATGATATTTTGTTAGTAAGTGACGAACCTGTTGTTGATGAAACAATGGGTGAAAAAACAAGTTAATGGAACAAACATGAACTGGTTAAGAAAACTAATCAACTTTAGAGATAAACAAAATGCTATATCACCTGTAAAGGAACAAGGGGTTCTTGTCTCAAGTTCACCTAGTATTGATAGTCGTGGAATGAATTTTACAGTTTATCGTGCTGATGGTGGTTATGTCCTTGAAAATCGTGTGTATGATCACACACATGATAGAAGCAACAATAAGTTATATATTATAACAGATGATAAGAATCTTGGTGAAGAAATCGCTAGAGTTATTACTTTTGAAAGTTTAAGGAGCTAAAATTATGTATACAAATTCTATAACTGAGCAGTTTGAGTACCCTAAATACCGTAGTGCTAGTGAAATTAATAGTGCTATGGCTGGTGTGTATAAAAACATGGGTTTGGCAGTATTAGTTAGTATGTGTGTAAGTTATTTTGTAGGTACAACGCCTGAACTATTACAATTCCTTTTTACTGGTATAACTAAGTGGATTGTAATCTTTTTACCTTTGTTAGCAGTAATCGGTATAGGTTTTGCTTTGGCAAGTAATCCACCTAAGCCAATCGCAATGGGGTTATTATTAGGATTCGCAGCATTAATGGGTTTAAGTTTTGCTACTATTTTTGCTGTATATCAAATGGGTAGTATTTTCACAGCATTTATGAGTGCTGGTATTTTATTTGGAGTTATGAGTTTTTATGGATACTTCACTAAAAAAAGCTTGGATAGTATCGGAAAGTTTATGTTTATTGGTCTTATCAGTATTGTTCTTGCCAGTATTGTCAACATTTTCATTGGTAGTAGTGTATTCAGCATGGTTATTAGCAGTCTTGCTATCATTATCTTTATGGGACTAACTGCTTATGATACTCAAAAAATTCGTGAAATGATTATGGAAAACAATGATAGTGATGTGGAAGTCCAAGGAGCATTGACATTATATCTAGATTTCATTAATATATTTCTTTCTTTACTACAACTATTTGGTGACAAAAAAGAATGAAAAATAAATTATGGGTAGAAAAATATCGTCCTAACTCTATAGACGAGTATGTTTTTGTTGACAATAATCAAAAACAACAAGTAACAAGTTGGATTGTTGATGAAATGATTCCGCACTTATTACTAAGTGGTGAACCAGGTACTGGTAAAACTACATTAGCAAAAGTGTTAATAAAAGAACTTGGTATTGACGAATACGATGTGCTTGAAATAAACGCATCACGTGAAAACAGTGTTGAAAATGTTAGAACCAAAATTAAAGGTTTTGTTGAAACAATGCCTTTTGGTAAATTCAAGATCGTATTGTTAGATGAGGCAGATTATCTATCACGTGATGCCCAAGCTACATTGCGTAGTGACATGGAAACATATGCTGATACGGCTAGATTCATATTAACATGTAATTATGAATACAAAATTATTCCAGCATTAAAATCACGCTGTCATCAATTTCACATAGCAAAAACAGACATTACTGAATTTACAGCACGTGCAGCCACTGTGTTAGTCGCTGAAAATATTGATTTTGATTTGGATGTATTAGATAATTATATTCGTGGAACATACCCTGATTTACGTAAATGTTTAAATCAATTACAAGTCAATTCAACCACTGGTAAACTAATTTCTACTAATACGTCTACTAGTGATGAAAATGATACATTAGTTGAAGCAGTAAAACTTTTCAAAGCTGGAAAAATTATTGAAGGCAGACAGCAAGTATTACAATATATCAGTTTGTATCCTACACGTATTGAAGACATTTATCGTTGGATGTATAACAATTTAGAATTGTGGGGTCCAACAAATGAAAAACGTGATGCTAGTATATTGATTATACGTAATGGTTTGGCTAACTTGTCACTAGTGGGTATTCCTGAAATTAATGTAGCAGCAACATTAGTTGAATTAACCAACTAAATACTATTTTAGGAAAAACAAATGTTTAAAACCATTATGTATGTACATAATTACACTATGTATCAAATGGAATATCATGATAGTATTGCTGGACACGGATTGTCAGATGATTTTAGTTTAAGTTATGTATTTGTGATTAGCGACACTGATGTAAGTAATGTTTATACTATTGATAATTTATTTGAAGGTAATCCAGGATCGGCAACAGAACCACATTACAAAATCATAGCTAATGATACCTATTCAGCAAACTTTAGGTTTGAGAAAAAAGACATTACAGAAACAGTTGGACAAGGCACAGTGACATTAACACCCAGTGGATTAACTATTGATCGTGGTGACTTACCCGAACAAATTATTGCTATGACTGTAAACTATGATGATAAAGAATTTGTACAACATAGTAATGGAAATACTTGTTTTATTCCATATAATATCTTAAATAACAACATAATTTACGTAAGATTTGAGAGCAGAACCTAATGCGATATTTATTAATTACATTTATCCGTAAACCAAACGGGCAAATTGATGAATTAGTTAGTGTAAGTAAAAAGATTAAACAAACTGACTTACAAAGTTGTAATGTAATTTTAGACTATGCTGAAAATAAGATAATGAAGTGTGTTATTGAAGGCAAAAAACAAGACACAGATTGGGTGCGAATGAATACCTATTATAAAAAAGTATATCCAAAATTAATTGAGCAATTGGAAAAAGAAGCTGTTATAGATGCCAAGGTTAGTAATGGATGAGATTGAAGAAAAAAAGTTACGTGAAATCTTAAATAATGAAAAAGTATTCATAGATAGTATTAATTATAGTGACGAGCCTGTTATTCAGTCAATTGATACATTGAATGGATATTTACTATATAATGTTCCTGAAGATATATTAAAAAAACTAGGAACACAACTTGAGAAAATAAACATATCTAATAATTCAACAAACTATTTAGGTAATTATAATGAAGATAAATCATACACTGCAGGTAATGTAGTTACATTTCAAAATAAAAACTATATATGTGTTGCTAATACACCTATTAAAAATAAACCAACAGACACTAATTTTTGGCAGTTGGATACCAACCAAAATCCTAAAAATATGGGTAATATACATTATTCATTAGCAGGACACATTAAGAATCAATATTCCCTTTATTTGGATAAAGAACTAGAAGATTATATTTTCTATCTTTGTAATAAGTACTTTGAAAAATATCCCAATTTTGTTTTTAGTATTTTTAAGCATAATGCGATTGAGGAAAATACAAATTTAAATTTAAAAATTTACGCATTATGGGCAAATTTTATGAAAAAACATGAATTTAATCCGATTCATTCTCATTCAGGTCGATTAAGTTTTGTTATTTGGTATAAAATTCCTTATTCTATTGAAGATGAAATTAGACATGGGCCATGTAAAAGAGTGGATGATAGTAACTATACTGCTAATTTTCAATTCGTACATCCAGCAACTGATGAATCAGGGATAGGATTTACTAATCTTAGAGTAGACAAGGCTTATGAAGGTAAAATTATTTTGTTCCCCTCCTACTTATGTCATACTGTTTATCCATTTTATACTTCAGATGAATATAGAGTTAGTGTAGCAGGTAATATAAAATATGTAAACGGGGCATAACCCCGTTTAGTATCAGCCGTAAAGTTTTAGTACATGTTCAATTATAGTATGTCTTTTAATATCAGAACTGTCAAATTGACAGCTTGCCATACCAGGAACACTACGTGCTTGTAACTTATGTACCAAATCTAATAAGCCATTTTGTGCTATACGTCTATCTGTTTGCTCAATATCTCCTGTAATAACAATTTTACTATCAAAACCAATCCTTGTTAATAACATTTTGTATTGACTAGGAGTAGCGTTTTGGCCTTCATCTAAGATAATCCAACTATTCTTAAATGTACGACCTCTACAAAATGCCAATGGAGTAATTTCAATAATTTGTTCTTCAAACATGTGTTTAATATCTTTTGAGCTATAATACTCACGTAGTATATCAAGCAATGGTCTTACCCATGGTTCCATTTTTTCATGTAGATCGCCAGGTAAAAACCCATGTTTTTCATCATCAACTGTGACTGCTGGTCTGGTAAGGACAATTTTATCACAATTCCGTTCTCTCAATTGCTTTATAGCAATAAGCATAGCCAAGTAAGTTTTACCAGTGCCCGCAGGTCCTGATACGACCACTATATCCTTTTCTGGGTCGTTTAAATAGTCTAGGTAAACTTGTTGATTATCGCTTAATGCGTTTACAGTAACAGGTCGTCTATTGTTAACATTATAGTTTGCTACGTTGAAATCTATGGTTTTAGATTCATTCATATAGAACGTATTACTTTCATTGAGTTGTTGAATGTTGCTTCTAGTGTCTTTACTACGTAATGCTCCAGTCTTTCTTTTACTCAAATTTATTCTCCCTTGTTTTGGATCTGAGATATTAATCTCAAATTTATTTAAGGAAAAACAATTAATAAATGTTATACACATTATAAGTAAAGATAATAGATAAATATTAAGCTCAGAGGAAAGAATGAACAACGTAAAAGATTTTGGTGCTGTAGGCAATGGTAGTACCGATGATACAACATCTATTCGTGATGCTATAGCATATACTAAAGCACAAGGCGGTGGACAAATATATTTTCCACCTGGAGTATACAAAGTAACTGATACAATTACAATTGATAGCGCAGTAGGTGTGGTTGGCGCAGGGTCTAATTGTTTGAGTATTGAAGAAAATGGAACATATAGTAATGTTACTTCTGTGATAGCATGGTATGGCACCAGCACTGTATTATTTGATTATGTTGGTCGTATGGATGGAGTAGTATTTTCTAATATAGCGTTGGACGGTAGAAACGTTGGGACCATAGCAATACGTTTAGATAGAGTTCGTAATAGTTATTTTCAAAGTATACAAATACATAGATTTACACAATTTGGTGTTGATATGAATCCCCAACCACAAGCAGGAGTAACTAATGACAACTGTATGTTTAACAACTTTCAATCATTGGTTATTTGGGCAGCACAAGTTGAGGGCTCAAGTTGTTTAAGATTAGATGGCAACGCACTAGATAAAAATAATATTAGTGCGGGAGCTGGTAACACTTGTCACAATACATTTACTAATACGCAACTTTGGACTGTAATGAAAAATTACAATTTACAAATGTTAGATTGCGATAACAATAATTTTACAATGCTATATTGTTTTAGAACAGATTTAACCACTAAACACATATATTTTGGTTATAACCCTGATTATTATAATCAAACATTATATCCAGGTCATGGAGTATGTCGTAGTAATTATTTTTACCATACACAGGGATCAGTATATGCTACAGCAGGGCCTGACAAGACCGCGCCTGAAATGAAGAATTATGTATATGGATACGATACAGCTAATGGTCAAAAACTTCCTGTTACTATTAACAATTCTAAAGTGGTTGTTGTCTTATTAGATACATCTATAAATACTTTATAAGGGGTAATATTGTGAATAATGTAAAAGATTACGGAGCAGTAGGTGATGGCATACATGATGACACATTAGCCATTAAAGAAGCTATTTTAGCTACAAAAGAACAAGGTGGTGGACAAATTTATTTCCCACCTGGGGTTTATGTTGTCACTGATACACTAACTATTGATGGTCCAGTTGGTTTCGTAGGTGCTACAAGTAATAGTCTAAGCTTACAATTAAACGGTAACTATGATAATGTAGGCACAGTATTAGCATGGTATGGTCCAAATAAAATAATGATTGATTATGTAGGACGTATTGATAATGTTGTGTTTATGGATATTGCTATTGATGGTCGTAATGGAAGCACAGTAGGACTACGAATTGATAGATTACGTCATAGCTATTTTAGATGTGTTCAACTAGCAAGATTTACACAGTTTGGAATAGACATTACTCCAAGACCCGAAACAAACTTTATGAACGATAATGCCATGTTTAATCACTTCCAATCAACGACAATTTGGAATGATTTAGAAGGTAGTAGTTGTTTACGATTAGATGGCACAGTAATTGATAAAAACAATATTAATGCTGGTGCTGGAAATGCTTGTCATAATACATTTACGAATACACACTTATGGGTAAAAAATAACTGGAATGTTGAATTCTTAGATTGTGATAACAATAGTTTTTACATGTTATATTGTTTTAAAGTTGATAACAAAACCAGTCAAATATACTTTGGATATAATCAAAATACATACAATGCTAGTTATATTCCACGACATGGATGTGCTAGAAGTAATTACATTTATCATTGTCAAGGGTCAATTTATGCTAGCGCAGGTCCAACAAGTAAATCGCCAGAGTGTAAAAACTATATTTTTGGATATGACAGAGAAAATGGACAACCATTACCAATCACCAATAACAACGCAAAAGTTATATTAGTAGGCGAAGAATGTAGTAAAACTTCAGTTTTTAGTAAATTATTTAAGTAGGTTTTTGATAAATATAATATGAACCTTAGACGAGCAGACAACTTTTTTAATGATGTTGATTTTGTTAGCATTGTTAGCACAATAAAAGACATTTATACCAGTGATGGTACAATGTCTACCTTACTTGATTTTGAGCGTGTTTTAGATGAAGCAGATTTATATGCGTTTAAAAATTGGGAATTAGGTGAATTAGTACAAGGCCCCAACGTAGGACGCTATAGCGTTAATTGCGTTTTTATGTGGCCAAAGAATTTAATGCCTGATCCACGTGGTAGTAAAAGATTATTAAGCATTGGTTGTAAATTAATTTGGGCTAAGTCAAAGATTATGGTCCCGATTGAAGTAAAAGATTATGAAGATTTTGTTCCAGGTACACGTTATCCTAA
>Ga0172367_10000952_pt1 | contig 43418 bp, 45 predicted proteins | sample Lak10m_FD_114542 | JGI IMG/M metagenome (GOLD analysis project Ga0172367, IMG submission 114542) | Freshwater microbial communities from Kabuno Bay, South-Kivu, Congo - kab_022012_10m | ecosystem: Environmental > Aquatic > Freshwater > Lake | place: Democratic Republic of the Congo: South-Kivu...
CAAACTGGAGAAATCTGCAAATAAACCATAAAGATAAATACAGGGGCTAATGCGCATAAAGAGGCTGTCACTGCATTTACCCACATCACAAACCATGTATCCTCATTAGCTGTTAAAACCCCCACTGAAATCCAAGTAAACCCATCTAAAAGATAGTAAATAAAAACTCCAATAAGGGTATATCTCAACATACTTGTAAGGAGTATAAGATCTGTTTGAGAGGTTTCCTTTGATAAAAATTCTGAAATAATAGGCTGTGGATAGCCCACTAGAATAATTCCTAATGGAATTGCTGAGAGCATCAAAAGTTTTATCCCTGAACTCCATGTTTTAAATATCCCCTCACTTTTTAGCGCTCCGATGCAATTTGAGGCAATCGTTGTAACAGCTTTTTGTACCCCTTCAAACCCAAAGATCACAAGCATATAGATACTTAACCCAACAGTAGCTACTGTTAAGTATAACTCTCCAGCTTCAGCCATTAATCGTAAAGAAATAGCCCAAGCTCCCCACTCTATCATATGCCCTAGTGCACTTGGGACCCCAATTTTTGTGATGTAGATGAAAAGGGGGAAGTCAAATGTCCACGTTCCTGTTCCATATTTATTTCGGTACTTTCGACTTAAAAAGATCGCCCCAAATAAAAGCAATTGGACCATCAAAGAAATCCCCGTCCCTATTGCAGCCCCTTTAGTACCCATTGGATCTAAAATCCCTTTAATTCCAAATATCAAAATTATATCAAAAAGAATATTGACACAGTTTCCAATCACCGAAATAATCATCACATATTTTGTTTTTCCAATCCCTATAAAAAAGCCTGTAAGAGCGGCAATTGCTGGTGCTGCCGCTCCAAAATAAAACATCCATTGAAAATAGGGTAACCCAAATTCTGCGTAGTGATATTCTGGAAGTAAATATGGCCCTCCCCATAGACCAATTGAAAAAAATAAAATTTGCATCATGGCTGAAAACCACAACATTTGCCACGCAGGCCCACCCACTTTCAAGTACTCTTTAGCCCCGTTAAGTTGGCCCACAAACACAACCGAAATTGAGGTGATAGTGGCTGCCCCATATTGAAAAACAATAGCCACCATTCCTGAAGCAACCGCTGCATTCATAGCATCAATAGAAAAATTAGCAAGAAATAGACGGTCGACAAAAAGCATCACATTTCCTGAAAAAAATGCAAGGACCATTGGGTAAGATAGGGCCCAAAGTTCTCTAATCCCCCCCCTTTTGTATTTTGTCAAATTTTCTTTTGTCAAACTCAAAACCCCATATTTCCTTCATACATCATCAAAATTGTAAAATCAACTCCTATTTGAGAGTCGAACTGTTGCCCATAGCCGGTATACTATCGCTAAAAATCCCTTCAAAAAAGGTCCATTACACACAATAGCTAAAAAAGGAAGATCTGTCCTTGCATAGAGTTGATGAAAGACCTCAACCCCTTTTAAAATAACCCCTTCTTCAGTAATTCCATGAATTTCTTTTAAAACATTTTCGTACTTTAACTGTGGGAAATCCTTTTCAAATTCCTTTTCTGTGGTTATAAAATAGTAGCAAACAACCCCTGTTTGTTTTCTTTTTTGCAAAAGGGTTGATTCTCTAAAACACACTGGACATTTTCCATCAAATAACACTGTGAGTTTTTTTTTCAAAGACATAGGGGACAAAAGGGTTTGGATATCGTCAAGTAAAACTCTTGATAAGTACAAGATAGCGACAAGATAAAAACCCCAGACAATAGCTATAAAACCATATCCCCAAGGGGTAATATTTTTTAAGGCTTGAAGGTAGACCCCACTTTTATAAGAAAAATAGGCTCCAATACAACCTAAGGTAAAGAGGAGAAAATACCGCTTTTTAATAAGTGTGGTAAATTGAACAAGAGAGGGAATAAATAAAATCTGAAGACAAACGATCCAAAGGGGTGGAAAAATAGAAGAAGGGGAAGAAAATGGGGCATAGGAGACAACTTTTGAAATAATAAAAAGCATATGCATCAAAAGACCTAGAACCGCTCCATAAATAAGGAGAAAGAGGGTGTGGTAGAATTTTTCTATCGATTGCTTTTTTAAGGTGACCAAGAGAAACCCTAAGGTCAGAAAAGTAAAAACAAGTGGGGGTAAAACCCAATTATATACCCCTGAGTAGACACAAATAAACCAACCTAAAGTATAAAGAAGGGAAGAAAAAAGGGTATATACTTTCATTAATTAGACCCCACCATCTACCCCGATCACTTGTCCTGTGATAAAAGAGGCTTTATCCGAAAGTAGGTATTGAGCCATGTTAGCCATATCTTCTGGTGTTCCCAAGCGCCCTAAAGGGTGCTTTTTAATCGATATTTCCTTTTTTTTTGGATCAGAGGTAAGAAATGTGGAAAGAGGAGTTTCTGTTAAAGAAGGGGCTATAGCATTGATTCGAATTTTTGGAGCCATCTCTTGAGCAAAAGAATGAACAAACCCCTCTACAGCACCTTTTGCACTTGCTATTGAGCTGTGGTAGATAAACCCTTTCCTTGCTGCAACAGAGCTAAAAAGGACAATACTTGCTCCTTGGGATACTATTTTTAAGTAGTTCTGTATCACTTTTATAGCCCCTAAAAAATTCACCTCTAGATCTTTTTGAAAATCATCAAGTGTAAGAGATGAAAAGGGTTTTAGATTGATCGTCCCAGGACAGTAGACAATCCCGTCTAAAGGGCCTTCTATTAAAGGAAAAAGGGGTTCTTTGAGGGTAACATCGACACCGGTTTGTCGGCAAAAGCTGATGACAACATCTCCTTTTTCTTCAAGGAGGGCTTTTAACACCTTACCAATACCAGAACTTGCTCCTACAATAAGAATTCTTTTCATCTTTTACCCCTTTTTTAACCAATGTTCAGCCTTTAAAATTTTTTCATCCAACCCTTTTTGATTTTTTTTAAAATAGGCAAAAAGCATGTTCAATCTTGGATTTTTTTTTAATAGGTTAAAGTGCTTTTTCATAAATCTCCAAAAAAGACCATCCCAAAGATCGACCCAATCCCCCTTTTTATAGTCACTCATTTTAAGGATATAATTTGAACCTGACATATAGGGTTTTGTTGTGATTACCCCTAAATTGGCATATTGACTCATATCATAAACATTTGGGACCATCACCCAGTCAAAGGCATCGACAAAGTAGGCCATAAACCAATGGTAGACCTTATTTGGATCGGTGTCACAAAGGAGTAAAAAATTTCCAAGAACCATCAACCGCTCTATGTGATGACAGTATCCACTTTCTAGCACCTTTTTGATCGTTTCATCAATCGGCTCAATCCCTGTTGTTCCATCCCAAAACCCCTTTGGAATGTCTCGATGATGTGAAAGTTGATTGGCAGTTCTATCCTTTTTGCCTGAAATAAGGTACATCCCCCTTATAAACTCTCTCCATCCAATAATTTGTCTTACAAATCCCTCAAGACTATTAAGGGGGACCTTATTTTTTTTCCCCCATTTAAGAGCTTTATCTAAGACCTGCTGAGGGGTTAAAAGACCCACATTTAAAAGGGGGGATAAAACACTATGAAAAAGAAAGTTTTCTCCCTTAACAATAGCATCTTCAAAATCTCCAAATAAAGAAAACCGCTCTAATAAAAAGGTATCAAGGCATGCCTGTGCTTCCTTAAAATTTGTTGCATAATAAAAGGTGTTTACAGTCCCAATACTATCGGAAAAGTTCTTTTCTACCCACTTTTTTGCCTCCTTTACAAAGGGATTTTCTTTAGGGATGTAAGGCTGCATGACAGGCTGATTTTTTGGCATTTTTTTTCTATTGTCACTATCAAAACTAAATTGCCCCCCTAAAGGGAGATCTTTATCCATCAAGACACCCATTTCCTTCCGTTGCTGGATATAAAATGAGGAAAAAAAATACCCCCTACTTTTTTCTTGTGAGAATTTTTTTTCTACATCCTTTTTACTCAAAAAAAATCCAGGCGATGGATAAAACTCAAAAGAAAAGCCATATTTTTTTTCACTAAAGGCTCTATCCTTTTCAAGCCACTCATCATTGATCTCGACCATATGAATTTTTTTGACACCCTTTTTAGCAAGAAAGTCAAAGACCTTTTTTCTTTGATCTAATTGAGTGCTTTCCACATAAGAAACTTTATGCCCCTTTTCTAAAAGATACCCTTTATATTGTTGTAGAGCAGCTCTTAATAAAACAAGTCTTTGCTTGTGAAATTGCTGTACCTTAAAATATAAAAACTCTTCAACAAGGGTGATTTCTCTCCCCTCAACAACCGCTGGATGATTTTCAAATATTTGATCAGGAAAAACAAGGGTGATCTCTTTCATCTATATATTCTCCTTGCTATTTACCCTTGTACAAATTATGAATATAGCAAAGTCTAAATTTAACGTATATATGGAGTCTTAAATGAAATTTTTTAAACTGTACCTTCTCTCCCTGGTGATCTTTTTTATCATTGACCTATTTTGGTTAGGGGTCCTTGCTAAAGATTTATATAAAGAACAATTAGGGTATATCATGGCCCCTCACATCCGATGGGGCGCAGCCCTTGTATTTTATTTTCTCTATATTGGAGGGCTTACCCTTTTTGTCGTTTACCCTTTATCTCAAGATGGAAATTGGATACTCCCTTTACTTTATGGAGGCTTTTTTGGTCTTGTTTGCTATGCAACGTACGATCTAACAAATTTTGCAACTTTAAAAGGATGGCCACTAAAAATTGTCATCTATGACCTATTATGGGGGACCTTTATTTCAGGAGTCACAAGTTTCATTGCATGCTACATAGGAAATATCTGGAAACAGGTGTTTTAAAAGCCCCTGTTATTCCAACCAATAATCCCACCTTGAAGAGAAATTACATCTATATGTGGATTTTGTTCTAAAAGCTTTTCACAAGCAAAGGCACTTCTTTTTCCAGATCTACAATAAATGACAATAAGCCTTGTAGTTGAGGGCAATCTATCGATACTTATCTCACTAAGGGGTATTAAAATCGATCCTTCAATCTTCTCTTCTGCATGCTCTTTGGGTTCTCTTACATCAATAAGGAGAACCTCATTGTTTTCCAAGCGCTTTTGCAGTTCTAAAGGGGTGATTGTTTTCATAAAGAACCAAAAATCAATAAAAAACCCCTGAAGTATTGAGATGTTCAAGGGTTTTTATCTATCAGATTGTCGGAAGAGGAGGGATTCGAACCCCCGGTACCTTTCAGTACTTCTGTTTTCAAGACAGACGCAATCGGCCGCTCTGCCACTCTTCCTTAATTTGAGTTCAAGATTCTACTCTTTCTCTCTCTAAAATGCAAGCAGATTTCTAATAGGTGGGAAAATTTTATGAAATCAAGGCTCAACGCCTTTTAAAACTGTCGTTTGAGAGGACCTCTGTTTCTATAGATTTTTATAAAAGTCTTTTCAACACAACAAATTTAAGGGAATTGCTTTAAAAATCTAAGATCATTTTCCATAAACAATCTGATATCATCAATTTCATGCATCAAAAGAAAAACTCTTTCGATACCGCCTCCCCAAGCAAACCCAGAATAGACTTCTGGATCAAGGCCCCCTTGTTTAAGAACCTCTGGATGGATCATTCCAGCTCCACAAACTTCCAACCACCCTGAGTGCTTGCATAGTTTACACCCCTTCCCCTCGCATAAAAGACACTTTAAATCCACTTCCATACCCGGTTCTACAAAGGGAAAATAACTAGCTCTCATCCTTAATTCCACATCCCTTCCAAATAAGAGCTTATAAAACTCTTTCTGAGTAGAAATTAAATCTGCAAAAGTGACATTTTTATCTATATACATCACATCACATTGATGAAATATAACATGGGATCTTGATGAAACGGTCTCATTTCGAAAACATTTACCAGGACAAGCCATACGAATTGGTGGTGAATACTTTTCTAACACATGCTGTTGAAAACTTGTAGTGTGAGAGCGGAGTAAAGTAGATTCATCTAAATAGTATGTGTCTTGCATATCTCTTGCTGGATGATCCTCTGGGTAGTTAAGCCCTCCATAATTATAAAAATCGCTTTCTATTTCTGGGGCAATAAAGACTGAAAAACCCATGCCAATCAACACATCAAGAACTTTATCTAGCATTTGAGATATAGGGTGGTAAGCCCCCACTTGTCGTTGCTTGCCGGGTAATGAGATGTCTATTGTTTCATTTTGAAGCTTTGCTTCCATCTCTTGCTCTTCTAAATCAACAGCTCTTGTCTCAATTTCTTTTGAAAAAAACTCTTTTAAATCATTTAGAAGCTTACCTGCTTGCGATTTTTGATCCCCTTGAAGATCTTTTAACCCTTTCATCAAATCTTGAATAGGACCTTTTTTTCCAAGGTAATGAACTTTCATCTCATCAATTTCTTTAACGGAAGAAATATTTTTTATTTCTTTTTCAAAAATTTTTTTAAGATCAATGATTTTATCTTCCAAAAGAAATCCCCTTTAAATTATTGGGAAAGAATTAAATCTTTCCCAATTTAAGATTACACAAGTGCTTTTTTTGCAGCAACAACTACTGCTTCAAATGCTCTTTCGTCTTCAATAGCAAGTCTTGCAAGGTTCTTTCTATCAATTTCGATATTGGCTTTTGTAAGGCCGTCAATAAACTTGCTGTATGAAATACCATAGCATCTGCAGGCGGCATTAATTCTTTGAATCCAAATAGCTCTAAAATCACTCTTCTTCTTCTTTCTTCCATTAAATGCATTTGCCCATGCTTTCATCAAAACGTTTTTTGCAATGCGGAAATGGTTGCTTCTATCTCCAAAAAACCCTTTCGCTTGCTTTAATAAACGCTTTTTACTTCTTTTTCTAGGTACGCTATTTGTTACTCTTACCATGATCTCCCTCTCTTATAATCCATTCATAATGCGTTTAAATTTTTTAATAAAACTTTTCGCAACAAGTACTGTTCCTTCCAATCTTCTTTTTCTTCTTGAAGATTTTTTAGTCATAATATGACTTCTATTTTGCTGGTTTCTTAAAAGTTTTCCAGTTCCAGTTAGTTTAAATCTCTTTTTTAATGATTTATTCGTCTTTGCTTTTGGCACTTTATCACTCCTCTTTTGGATCGCCCACATTCATTTCTTTAATTTTAACTTTCTTTTCTTTAGCACCAGGGGTCATAAGCATTGTCAACATTTTCCCCATCATCTTAGAGTCTCCATCAGAAGTGGCTATATCCTGTAAGGCAACAGAGACCTCGTCCATGATCTTTTTACCGTTTTCTGCAAAAACAATCTCTCTTCCTCTAAAAGTACAACTAAATTTAACTTTAAACCCTTTTTCCAAAAATTCTCTAGCACGTTTAATTTTAACATTCAAGTCATTGGTATCAATATTAGGTTTAAACTTAACCTCTTTTACTTTACCCTGTACAGTCCCTTTCTTCTGATCTTTTTCTCGTTTTGTTTGTTGGTAACAAAATTTTCCATAGTCAATAATTTTACACACCGGAGGATCTGCATTAGGGGAAATTTGAACTAAATCAAGCCCCATCTCCTCAGCTTTTTTTATAGCCTCAGAAGTTAGGTAGATGCCCATTTGTTTTCCCTCTTCGGAAATCACTCTCACTCTAAGAGATTTAATATCTCGGTTGATCTTCAAAATCTATTCTTCCCATACTTTGCATTTCAAATGAAAACATTTTAGCAAAGAATACAATTAACTACCACAAGTTTATTGCATTGTTTTCTCTAACAAGAGGGCATATATGGTTTGAAGGTTCATTTGTAAACTAAATTCTCCATTACTATATTCTCCTTCCCCAACCATCCAAGGTATCCCTTTATAGTCAGTGACAAAAACACGGGAGTTTTTATCCATTTCACCTTTTAGACCTAAATTTTTCAAAAAATCTATACATTTTTTTAGTAAATCTTTTCCAGAAAAGGAAAAAGCACAAACCATTCTTGCAAAGAGCCCCTCTTTTAAACCGTACTCAATTCCATTAAAACTCCCATCAGAAATTTCATGACAATAAAAATCTTTAAAACCAGAAAGTACAGAAAAGCGCTCTGGACTCATATTCAGAAAGATTTTTTCCCCAAAATAATCTGAACAAGAAGAAAACAAGAGATCGAACTCCTTCTCTCCTTTGGATGAAAAGGCAACACTCCCCTCCTTAATCCAAAACCACCCCTTTTCCTCTCCAATCTTTTGATGGAACTGTTCCATTGAACATCTTTTTCCATCTTGAGATAAAAACACAAACCCTTCAAGAATGTAATGATGAATTTTTTTACCCAGGATCTTACCTTCCCCTTTATCCATTAAAAGACACTCAAAGCCTTTAAAACTGACTTCTTGCTCTATTTCTAAAGTCAAAGGAGCGCTATATAAATCCATACAAAACATTGGAGTAAAAGGCTCTTGTTTGTCAATAAGTTGGGTTAAAAAAAATTGCCGTTGATGAACAAGCATATCACAAGCATTTTTTGAAACCATCTCTCTGATTGCTCCTTTTTCTTTTTTTTCAATTTTAAGGAAAAAGCGCTCTTTTAACATCTTCATTTCCTCTAAAGAAAGGGTTCTAGAAAAAGAAAAGTGTACATGAAATCGATCTGGGAAAAGCTCAAAATCAAATAATTGGAGCTTAGGAAAAAGCTCAATAAAACAGGACGCTAAAAGATGCATCGCATAGTTTAACTCAGGTATTGTCGGATATCTCATTGGGCCATACTGGGGTCGAACCAGTGACCTCTACAATGTCAATGTAGCGCTCATACCACTGAGCTAATGGCCCTCTTCTAAAAAGAAAAAAAATTGTAACCTACGTTATGATTTTTCTTCAAGCAATATCAGAAGAGTTCTATACTATTTTCATGAAGCCCCTTAAAATAGCCCACACCCTTTGGCAAACCCATCTTTTAGGTAAAACGTCTTTCGTAGTTGATGCAACCTGTGGAAATGGGTATGATTCCCTATTTTTAGCCTCCCTCCCTTGTGTCACACTTTATTGTATTGATATTCAAAAAGAGGCTATTGATCGGACTAAAAAGACCCTTTTGCATCATCAAAATTGCACATTTTACAACACCTCTCACCAAGACCTCTCCTTTATTCAAGAACCTATTGATTTAATTGTTTATAACTTAGGTTACCTCCCCCATTCTGATAAATCTATTATTACCACTCCAAAAACAACCCTTTTATCTCTTAAATCAGCGCTATCGATTTTAAAACCTGAGGGAATGATTTCTTTAATGATCTACACAGGTCATCAAGGGGGCAATGAAGAAAAAAAGGCGATTTTCTCTTTTATAGAAACCCTTTCCCCAAGGTTGAATATCTCTTATATCACCCACCCTTTCAAAACAAATTGCCCTGAGATTGTCCTTATCCATTAAAAAACTCTTTATCTCAAAATAGATTCATGCTACACAAGGTATTTATTTAAGGGGGATAGGTGCAAATAAAATTTCCAGTTACTTCTACCGATCTTTGTATTGATAGACTTGAAAGTTCTGTGGAATGTAACATTTTTCTTTCTGAAAAGAGCCTTGAAACTTTCATTTTCCAAATGCCCTCTCTTGAAAAAATGGATCCTTCAAAAGATCTCACTTGCCCCTATTTTATCCTTTCGAAAAAGCAAAAATGGGTAGAAGAAATATCTGTTCGTTATGATCGTTTAAAAGAGCGTTGGATAGTGATTGAGTTTGTCCAAAAAGCTCACAATTTATTAGATCCCCATCTTTTTTTATCCCCTAAAGAGGTTCAAAAACAAGCTCAAGATTTACAAGCTGCTATTGATGGCTATGTAGAAAGCTTTCGACCCTCCAAATCTCATATGAAATATTTAAGATATGCAAAAAGGCTTATTCTAGAAGCTCTAAACGATGAGGCTTTTTTTATTCAGAGCCCTTCAAAAGAAGAGATCGCCACTTTTAGAGAAAGGGTCCCTAACGAAATATCCCTTGAAACGTTTGCTTTCGCTGAAAACCTTTATGAACTTGCCTCATATTTATTTCAAAAAAATATTTTAGCTTTTGAATCGATGCTTGCAACCCACTTTTCTGAAAACGAGATCAAAGAATTGATATTTCATATCACCCTTTGTGAATCCAGTTTATCAAAAATCTCTAAAGAAGGGGAGCGATTAAAAATTATTCAAGGAATTTTAGGGTTTGCTCACAGTGTCACAGATTATTATGTAAATGAAACACCCTACCCAAATATAGAAGAAATTAAGGTTCTTTTTTCTACTGAAATTCTTTAAAAAGAAAAGTTTAGATTATATGCAAGAACATAAGAATCCGTGTTACTTGGTGCAGCAATTGCGACAACCCTCCGTTTGTATAAAAAGCAGAGATCTCCCCAAACAGAAAATTTATATCCATACCCTAATTTTATATCCATGGAATTGTGGTCAATATCTCCATAGCCATTAAAATTATCAATATCTACAACCGTTTGAGAACCAAATCCAAAAAAACCATCAACGCCTGCAGTAAGAATATGGTGTTTATAGACAACTGCTTGACCTACAATATCTGCTAATATCCAAGGCATTCCAACGGTTGCAATACCCACATCAAACATGGCAAAGATTTTTCCTAATAGATTTTCAGAGGGTTCATACTCTTTTCCAATAGATAAAAGAAAATCAAAGTTATAAGATCCACTATACTCTGTAGCCACATCAACAAGGCGGTTTTTTGGTACATATCTAAAGTATGTCCCTATTAAAAGGGCTATAGGATCTCCAACTAAGTCATTCATTAATTGATATTTTATTGCCGGAGCTACAGATAGTAGATTAAAGTCCACTTTTTTTGAATTATCAAATTCAAGCTCACATTCGAAAAAGAATTCTGGGGTTAAAGAACCATTGATTTCAAACGCTAAAAAATTTACATAGGAAGAGTAATTAGGGGGATTGATCGCATTTGCAACACTTGGAAAATAGGAAAAAGCATACTCTACCTTTGTTTCAAATTCATATGGAGGGGGGATCCATGGATCATTTGAAAGGGCAAAAAGAGGGAAAACCCCTCCTATGAAAACAGAGACTAGAAAAGGATATTTCATCAATTCTACACTTCCTTTGCAGCAAGAAACTTTTCTGCATCAAGAGCCGCCATACACCCCATTCCCGCTGAAGTAATTGCTTGCCTATACCTTTTATCACATACATCACCTGCAGCAAAAAGTCCAGCAATAGATGTTTGGCTAGAAAATCCATTCACCGCAATATACCCATGTTCATCCCTCTTAAGATTGCCTACAAGAAACTCTGAATTAGGGCTATGACCAATTGCAAAAAAGATCCCTGAGACATCAAGAGACTTTACCTCTCCAGCCTTTGATTGAAGAAGAGCTTGATGGACAAAATCTCCCCCTTTTACCTCTACTAATTCATGATTGTAATGGATGGTTATTTTTTCGTTGCTAAAAAGCCTATCCACCATAATTTTTGAAGCTCTAAATTGATCCCTTCTTAAAGCAACATGGACCTTAGATCCAAATTTTGTTAAAAATATAGCCTCTTCGCAGGCAGTATCCCCACCCCCAATAACCAAAAGTTCCTTATTTCTAAACAAAGGCAAGGCTCCATCACAGACTGCACAAGCACTGATTCCTTTATTCCAATACTCTTCACTTCCAGGAACTGTCAGCTTTTTGGCATAGGCACCGGTTGCAACAATCACAGATTTTGCCTCTATATTGCCCTTTTTTGTCTCAGCTATAAAAGGATATTTTGACACATCCATTCTTTGAACATCTGTTTCTAACACCCTTGTTCCAAACCGTCTTGCTTGCTTTTCTAAAATGGCCATTAAGGCTTGCCCATCTACCCCATCGGCAAATCCAGGGAAATTCTCCACCTCCGTTGTGGTCATAAGCTGACCTCCCCTAACTCCACCTTTTAAAAATCCAGCCACTACAAGGGGGTTTAAATCTGCTCGTGCAGCATAAATAGCTGCTGTCCAAGCCGCAGGACCTGAACCAATAATTAGAATGTCTACACTTTCTTTCACAATGACCTCAGAATTTTAAAATAAACTATTTTTAGCCATTTCTTTGAAAAAAGCAAGGGTGTTTTTCCTTTTCGCATTAATAAGAGATTTTGTTATACTCTTTCAAGTGTTAAAATGAGGGAGGGTTATATGGATAGATCCATACGCTTTGAAAATGTCTCCAAGTCTAAAAATGGAGTGTCCATCATAAAAAATATGACCATGACCATCCCCGGAAGTCTATTTTTTGCTTTACTTGGCCCTTCAGGGTGTGGAAAAACCACCCTTTTAAGACTTATTACAGGTTTAGAAAAGGTCGATTCCGGTAAAATATTTCTTGGAAATATCGACATTACAGATATGCCTATTCATAAACGGCCTATCAACATGGTTTTTCAAAATTATGCACTCTTTCCCCACCTTTCCATATTTGATAACATCGCTTACAGCCTTTCTATCAAAAAGGTCCCTAAAGAAGAAATTAAACAACGCGTTTTAAAAATTGCAACTTCCTTTCAATTAGAATCTCAGCTTTATAAAAAGCCTTCCATGCTCTCTGGGGGGCAGCAACAACGAGTGTCTATTGCCCGAGCAATCATTGAAGGGCCTCAAGTCCTCCTTCTTGATGAACCTTTAGCAGCCCTTGATTTTAAACTTCGTGAAAAACTTCTCATCGAATTGATTGATTTGCAAAGCACCCTCAACATCACCTTTATTTATGTCACCCATGATCAAGAGGAGGCTCTTACTGTTGCCGATCAAATGGCTATTATTAACGGTCGGGGAGAACTTGAGCAAATGGGAACTCCTAAAGAGATTTACGAATTTCCAAATTCAAGATTTGTAGCTGAATTTGTAGGCAACACCAATATTCTAGAAGGGAGGGTAAAAAGTCATCTAGAGCAGCAACACCTTGTAACCCATCTTGGAACTTTTTCTCTCGACCATGAAAAAATTGGACCGTGGGCAATTAATGATGTTAAAGCCCTTTTGGTGATCCGTCCAGAAAAAATATTGATCACAAAAAGGAGCCAAACAGGCTTTTCCAACTCTTTAAAAGGAAAAGTCCTCTCAATTATTTACACAGGAAGATCGACCTTTTACGAAGTCTGTGTAGATAGCACACTCATTAAAGTATTTGAACAAAACGATGAGCACGTTGAAAAAGAAGAAATCGATTATGAAGATGAGGTCTACTTATACTGGCAAAAAGAAAACACCCTTACCCTAGAGGGAATATGTTAACTCTGCTTCTAGAAAAAACAAGGGTAAAATCCCTTTTTAAATCTTTAAGCCTCTCCTTTATAAAGAAAGAGGGGATTAAAACACTATGTTCTTCAGCAATTATTTGGCAAATTCTCTTCTTTTATTTCCCCCTTCTATTTCTTTTTTTAAGGAGTTTTTCTTCCCTTGATGGAGAGAGCCTTACCCTTAGCTATTTTAAAGAAATCCTGACAGCCCCCTATTTTAAGGTTCTATTCAATTCATTGGGACTTGCCTTTATTACAGCGGTTGCTTCCCTTTCAATTGCCATTCCTTTAATGGTTTTTATAGTCTTTAAAACAAACAAGTGGAAATACCCCCTCTTATTTCTCCTTATCATCCCATTTTGGACAAATTTTATTTTAAATATTTACGCGTGGTTTTTTATCCTTGAAAAAAACGGCCTCTTGAATCAATTCCTTTTATATCTAGGTATAATCGATAGACCCATTCATTTTCTCTATAACCCTTTTTCTACATTGATTTTAATGGTTTACTACTACCTTCCTTTTGTCGCTCTTCCCCTATTTTCCGCATTAGAGCGTTTTGATCTCACCTTATATGAAGTTTCCCTTACCCTTGGAGCAGGAAAGTATAAGACCCTTTCAAGAATTGTTTTTCCAATGATAGAAAAAGCCATTATTGTCGGTTTCTTCCTTGTTTTTGTCCCAGCTTTTGGGGAGTTCTTGGTTCCAGAATTTATGGGGGGAGATAAAATATACTATGTGGGTAATGTGATCTCTTTATATCTTCTTGGAGGGGCCACAGCGGGTGTAGGGATTGCTTTTGCAACCTTTTCTATTGCCTTTTTGTTGATCGCCTCTTCTTGTATTTTTTTAATCTTTAGATTGTTATTCCAAATGTTGCAAGGGGGGATAAATGATCAGCCATAAAAAAAGTTTTCTTTCCCCTTTATTGCTTTCTCTCCTCTACATTTTTCTCTATCTACCCCTGCTTGTGGTTGTGATTTACTCGTTTAATAAAACCCCTATTCATACTCCCTTAAACTCCCCATCCCTTCACTGGTATAAAGAACTTTTTTCTAATGGAGAAATTTGGGTTGCCTTTTTTAACTCAATGATTGTTTCATTGAGTTCAACAGCATTAAGCATTCTCCTTTCTTTGCTTTTAATTTACTATAAAACTGTTGGAGGTAAGATTCAAAAATGTATCCCCCTTTTTTACGGCAATATCATGATTCCAGATACCCTTCTTGGGATTGCCTTACTTAGTTTTTTTTCAATGATGAATATTTCTTTAGGACTTACCACAATTATTATCAGTCATACGGTTTTAGGGTTGGGCTTAACAATTCCTTTAATTTCAATGCGCTTTAAAGATCTTTCTCCCTCTCTTTTAGAAGCATCGGCTGTTCTTGGAGCCTCTTCATGGACAACTTTTAAAAAAATTGTCATCCCATTTATGATGCCAGCCCTTTTTGCTACCTCCTTAATTGTTTTTATCCTCTCTTTTGATGACTTTGTCCTTGCTAATTTTTTTGCAGGCCCTTCAGCACAAACTCTCTCTCTTTTTTTAGTTGGCTCTTTAAGATTTGGGATTTCCCCTGTAATAAATGCCCTTACCACCTTTATCCTTCTTTTTACAACCCTTATCATTGCCTTTTTATTCCTATTTAAGAAAAAGGAGAAGCTTCAAACATGAGACACCCCATTAGAATTCTTTTTACCCTCCTTCTTTCATTTTTTATCCTTGCATCTATTCAATTAATATCAAACTTTTCCCCTACATCTAAAAAAAATGAACTCCATATTTCTGTCTATAATGACTATCTTGATTTGGATATGATTGATGCATTTACTAAAGAAACGGGGATAAAAGTTCACCTCCATTTTTTTAATTCTAATGAAGAACTGATCACAAAAATCCAATTTTCAAAAGGAGAAGGGCTCGACCTTCTTATTCCTTCTGATTACACTTGTAAAATTTTAGCCGATAAGGGGGTTCTTCAACCTATAGATAAATCAAAATTAAATTTTCTTGATAGAATCTACCCTTTTCTCCTTAATAAAGATTTTGACATAGGAAACAACTATTCTATCCCTTACACATGGGAAGCCTATGGAATCCTTTTTGATCCTAATCAGCTACAAAAGAAAGAATTCACAGTAAATGATTATTTTAACCCCTCTTTCCAAAAGGTGATGACAGGGGATTTAATTGAAGCAACATCGATTGCTTCCTACACCCTTTATAAAGATAAAAGAGATTTATCCGAGGGTGAAATTGAAGAACTAACCTCCTTTTTGAAAACTCAAAATAAGAGTGTGAGAGCCTATGCCGATTTTCGAGGTAAAGATATTGTTGCATCGACAAGCGCTGCCTATGGGATGGTAAAAACCTCTTTTTTAGATGCTATCCATACAGAAAATCCCCACCTAAAGTTTTCTCTTACAAAGGACACTTTTTTTACAAGCATTGAAAATGTGGTGATCCTTAAAAAGTCAAAAAACCTTGATCAGATCTACACATTTTTAAATTACATCTACAAACCTGAAAATTTAGCACTTACTGCAAATCTTTTTCCTTGCTATCCAGCATGCGAAGATACCTTTGCTCATCCAAATAACCACTGTGATCTCTATTTTGATACTATAGAGGAAATAAAGTTACGCCCCTTACAGATGCAACTTTTCTACTACTGCTCTGATCCGGAAAAGGTGCGCAATATGTTTATTAAATCAAAAGTGTAATACGGCTTTTTCAAGCCGTATTACCTATCCTCACTACTTTTGAAATAGCGATTGCTTACTGATAATATAAGAGATGACATCTCCTACAGTTTTTAAAACTTTTGACTCTTCTTCACTAATTTCTATATTAAGTCTTTCTTCAAATGTCATTATCAGTTCTGTTAAATCTAAAGAATCTGCATTTAAGTCCTCTACAAAGGATTTATCTCTTGTCACTTCAGCAGGGTCAACACCAAGTTGCTCCACAACGATATCAATCACTTCCTTTTCAATTTCTTTTTCAATATCTTCCATATTTTTCCTTATGTTTTGTTTTTTTTCCACTATGAAGTCATTCCTCCATCTACAACAAGAGTATGCCCCGTAATATAAGAAGCTTGCTCACTTGCCAAAAACAAGACTGCATCGGCTATCTCTTTTGGTTGTGCACACCTTCCAATAGGGATCAACTCCTTTATTTTCTTTTTGTCTTCTTCACCTAAAAAATCAATCATCTCTGTTTCTGTATACCCAGGGGCAACACAATTAACCGTCACTTCCCTTCTAGCAAATTCTTTAGCTACAACTTTTGTAAAACTCACAATAGCTCCCTTTGACGCACCGTAATGAGCTTGACCAGGATTTCCTCCCATAACACCGCCTGCTATAGAGGAGAGGTTTACAATACGCCCCCCTTTATTCTTAATAATATTTCTTGCAAATGCATAGGTCATATTATACACAGACTTAAGATTTGTATCCAGAACATGATCCCAATCCTCCTCTGTGATTTTTAAAAGCAAAGCATTTTTTGAAATTCCAGCATTATTAACTAAAATATCTATGTGACCCCATTGTTCCAGTAAATGAACTGAAAACTCTTTCACCTGTTTATGGTCACTTACATCCACTTTGTAAAAACGGACATCCCCCTTAAGTTCTTCAAGAACCAAAGCTCCACGATCTCTCGATCTGCCTATAATAGCAACTGTTGCCCCCTCTAATAAAAATTCCTTTACAATAGCAAGCCCAATACCCCTTGTTCCCCCGGAAACAACCACCTTTTTATTTTCAAACCGTTTCAAATAAATTCTCCATATCTTTTACCTCTTGAATACAAAAAGTTTCCCCTTTCAACCCCATTTTCTTATTCATTGTACTTAACTGAGCAGGTCCTATTTCTATATAGTCGACATTTAACCCCTCCATTGTATAGACACAATCAAGCCACCTTGTCCTTTGAGTCATTTGATCGATTAAATGTTGTTTGATAAAATCCACCTTAGTTTCCCCTTTGCCTGTTAGATTCATTATACAGACAATATCTGAATCTATGAGGGGACACATCCAAATCGCTGGGGCTAATTTTTCTTTCGCCTTTTCCATATAGGAAGTATGAAACGCGCCACTTACATTAAGAGGAATGACCCTTTTTGCCCCAATTGCCTTTAAATCGGTCTCTACATCTTTTAAATCCATTTTACTCCCCCCAAGAACAATCTGACCTGGGGTATTTATATTGGCAATTTGATATTTTTTAGGGATGGCTTCTTCCTTTAAGCCAATGACAGCAACCATTGCTTGAGCAAGATCCATCGTTGCTTCATCCATATAGCGCCCCCGAAGAGAGATCACCTTTAAAAGATCTTCAAAAGTCCCTTTTTTTGATGCGACAAGACTTGCATATTCTCCAAGGCTTAATCCAGATGTAACCGAGGGTTTGATCTCCGGGTTTTGAGACTCCAAAACCTTTAAAATCGCAATCGATGTAACAAATAAAGCGATCTGACAAAAATCTGTTCTTTTTAAACTCTCTTCATCTGAAGAAAAAATCTTTTTTGCAATATGCATTTTTAAAATCTCTTCAGACAGTTGATATATTTCCTTAGCTTCTACATAGGTATCATAAAATGATTTCCCCATAAAAGGCTTTTGCGCTCCTTGTCCAGGAAATATAAAGGCCTTTTTTTTCACCATGTTTCCTTTTTAAGAGCTATTCTATCCGATGTTTACCAAAAAATTCACGATATTTTTTTTCAATCATTGAAGAATATCCTAAAAGACTCTACTCTTTTGCTCTAATTAAAAAAAAATAGGCCCTCTTATGAAATATCCAAAACCCCTCCTTACCCTTATTAGTAACCTTCAAAAACTTCCTGGTGTAGGAAAAAAAACTGCCGAAAGATACTGCTTTGATATTCTTTCTTGGAGCAAAGAAGATCTTGATACTTTTGCCTACCACCTTTTTGAATTAAAGAAAAAAATTGGGACATGCGATGTATGTCAAGCCCTTTTAGACCTTTCTGATCAAAAGGGGTGTCCATTTTGTGACGAAACAAAAAGAGACAAAACTCACCTGTGTATCCTTTCCTCTCAAAAGGATCTTTTTGCTGTAGAAAGCACTCACATGTTTCTTGGGATGTACCATATTTTAGACGGCCTTCTTTCTCCCTTAAACCACTTCTCCCCAAAAGATCTTCATCTAGATCGTTTAAAAGAGCGCATTTTAACCCTTGGAATCAAAGAGGTCACTTTAGCCCTTGATGCCACTTTGGAAGGCGATGCAACCTCTCTTTTTTTGAAAAAAGAATTAGAACCCCTTAATATAAAAATTTCAAGACTTGCTCTTGGAATGCCCATTGGAGCTTGTTTGGACTTTATTGATGAAGGGACCCTTTCAAAGGCTCTATCAGAAAGAACTGTATTTTAATAAATCAACCTTCTACAATGTAAAAAAAAAACCCACTTTTAAGAGATCCAATGAAAAAAACCCTCCTATCTTTACTTCTTAGTTTTTGCTTATCCCTTAATGCTGACCTAACAAAATATGATTCTTTTGAAAAGGTTCACGTTGAAGAAATTACTGTTACAATCACAAATAATTCAGAGCCAAATTCCCCTGTAAAAGAAAAGGTCTTAACTCAAATCGCCCTAAAAAAAGGGGACCTTTTTAATCAAAGTGAATTTGATAAAGATCTCCATCTTTTGTCAAAAAAATATCAAAGCGTTGATCCAGAAATTAAAAAATACAATGGAAAACTCTACATTCATCTAAACATCACCTTAAGACCTACAATTGTTAAATTTATCGTTAACGACACTGTTTATAGCACCAAAAAGATCCTTGATAAGGGGGATTTAAAAGCACCTATGGAGTACAATAGAGCTCAATTCTATCAATCCATTACAGATATTAGAGACTTTTTGATTAAACGGGGTTATTTTAAAGCAGATGTCTCTTATAAAGTTGAAGAAATCCCAGGAACTCAAAACGCTATTGCTCACATCACAGTCAATGCCGGTCCTTTGGGTCACATTAATGACATTGAGTTCATAGGGTTTACAAAAGAGGAAAAAAGTGCCGTCTACGGGATGATCAAGACCTCTAAATTTAACATTCTTACAAACTGGTTAACAGGAAGTGGGATACTTCGTGATGCAGATAAAGATCGCGATCAACAAGCCATTACTCAATACATACAAAATGAAGGGTACATTGATGCAAAAGTCGAAATGATCCTTAATGAGACTGAAAAAAACAAGCTTTCTCTTACCATCTCTTTACAAAGAGGCCCTCTTTATCGCATAGGAGCTATTAAGATCAAAGGTAATACCCTTGAATCTTCAGAAGCTTTGAGCAAAAACCTCCTTATTAAAGAAGGGGATGTTTTTTCTGCTGTGAAGATCTACCACACACAAGAGCAAATTAAAAATGTGTACACTAAACAAGGGTACCTTGATACCAGTGTAAACTACGAGCTCATCCCTCAAGATGACCTTAAGTACACAGTTGTTTATACCGTAGAAGAATCTGAAAAGTACAAAGTGGGTTTAATTGTTGTTTCTGGAAACACTCGAACCGATAATAACGTCATCTATCAAAGGACTGATATAGTACCAGGGGAGGTTTTTGATGCCTCCAAGATGAAGTCAACACAACAAAGACTGCAGGCAAGTGGCTATTTTAAAAATGTCAGTGTCTATGCAATAAAAAGCGATCACCTTCAAAGTCCTGATAACCAATACCGAGATGTTCGGATTGAAGTAGAAGAAAATAGAACAGCTAATTTTCACCTATCTGCAGGGGCTAACTCTACAACAAATATCTTTGGGGAAATAAGCCTTACTGAAAATAATTTTGATCTTAGCGGCCTTACAACCTTCTGGACAGAAGGGGTCAATGGATTTAGGGGTGCTGGACAATATTTTGATCTCAAAGGGATGTTTGCTTCCAAAGAACAAAGCGCCACCCTTTCTTGGATAAACCCCTACATGAATGATTCTCTATGGAGATTAGGTATAGATGTCCAAGGAAAAAAGGATAGCACCGTATCGACAAATTATGATCTTTATTCAATTGGTGGGGGGGTAAGTGCCATCTACCCTATTAACCCTTACTTTTCAAGCGGGGTAAAATGGAGATTTAAAGACTCCCTTATTTCGATTATAAATACAGAAGAAACCATTGCTATAGAACAAGAACGCAATAGCGGAATTGTTTCTGGTGTCTCTTTAGTATTTGGATACAACTCAACTGATAACCCCTTTGTCCCAAGAAAAGGGCTAAAGTCAAACTTTGAAACAGAGTTTGCAGGTCTTGTAAGAAACAGCACCCAAATTCAAGACTTTCCTTTTGTAAAATTTTCCTATCTAAACTCATTATATTTCCCATTATGGCCCAATGCTACTTTTAAACTTCGTGGGGATCTTAAATATTCTCTTCTTTTAATGGATGGACAAAGTGATGAGCTTCCTTTTACAGAAAAATTCTTCGCCGGGGGTATTGGTACTCTTAGAGGGTACGCCCCTCAACAAATTGGACCCTATTTTAGCCCAAACAATCCTAAGGGGGGGATCGCATCAGAAATATTCTCTGCAGAACTATTACAAAAAATTATTCAACCTTTAGATGTTTTTGCCTTCTTTGATACCGGTTCTATTAGTGATAACCCTTTTAAAGATATCAAATTTTATAGCTCTGTAGGGGTTGGACTAAGACTAAACATCGGTCAAGCGATGCCTTTTGTCATAGGTTATGGCTACCCGATCAATCCAGATAACATCATAGATCCAAGTACAGGTAAAAATCCTCAGGTACAAAGAATTTTCTTTAGTATGGCAGGACAATTTTAATTCTAAAAAAATAAGGGTAGTATAAAACCTACTCTTATTGTAAAATAACCTTACTTTTAACAAATCAAAAACAAGGATAAACAATGTTTTTTCAAAAAAAGAATGCAATTATTTGCCTAGCAGTCCTCTCCTCTTTAACCCTTTCTCTTACCGCTAAACCCTCCAACACATCGGCAAGGGTTGTCGATTTCACTAAATGTTTCACAGATTCATCCTATGGAAAAAGAGAACAAGCCAATTTCAATCAGATGAAAGAGCAAATGGAAAAAGCAATTCAAGATTTAAGCGAGCAAATGAAAGAGTCTGCAGCTAAACTTGATGATGAGTTTGTTCGTGATGCTTTAAGTCCAGAAGCTGAAGCTGAACTTCAAACTAAACTTCAAACTCTTTCAGGAGAATTACAACGCTATCAACAACAGTATTACTACATGCTTCAACAAGCCAACATGAAGACCATGCAAACAATGTCTGAAAAAGTAAAAGAAGCCTCTCACTCTATCGCACAAGAGAAAAAATACCCTCTTGTCATGAATCAAGAGCAAGTTTTTCACTACACATCAGATCTTGATATCACAAGTGAAGTGATCTCTAAACTTGATGAAATGTATGTCACAGAGGAAGCTGCTCTTGCAAAAAGTAAAGAAAATGCCACTACTTCTAAAGCTGCAACCAAATAAGGGGTTATTTACCCCTTCCTTTTAACCTCTATTTTCTAAAGTAGAGGTTAAAAAAACCTATCCATCCATTCAAAGGAATCCTCGATGTCACAAACTGATACTCTCCCTATTAAATCGATCACTCTTAAATCTCTTTCAAAAACCCTTTCATGTGACTATGTTGGAGACCCTCTTAAAGAAATAAAAGGTGTAAACAGTTTAAAGAACAGCTCCTTTGACGACATCTGCTTTTTTCACAATGAAAAATACACCTCGTTATTGCTCACAACACAAGCTGGCGTTATCTGCGTGAAAAAAAATACTCCCCTTCAACAGGGAAAAAACTATCTACTGTGCGACGACCCTTCCCTGATCTTTGAAAAAATCACACATCTTTTCTTGGAAAATCATTCCAGATCTGGATTTACACATATTCATCCCACAGCAACTATTCATCCAACGGCAAAGATCGGAAAAAATCCTGAAATTGGCCCTTATGTTGTCATTGATAGAGAGGTTATAATAGGGGATAATGTTATCCTCTATCCCCATGTGACAATTGGTCCTAAATGTGTCATTAAAGATGACTGCCTTTTTCATGCAGGGGTTGTGGTTAGAGAGGATTGCTTAATAGGAAACAGGGTCATTTTACAACCTAATTGCGTCATCGGAGGGTGTGGTTTTGGTTATAACTCTTGTAAAAAGACAGGGACCCATTCAAAAATTACCCACCTAGGGAATGTCATTTTAGAAGATGATGTAGAAATTGGAGCTTGCACAACTATTGATCGAGGAAGGTTTAGCTCCACTTTAATCAAGCAAGGGACAAAAATTGACAACCACTGCATGATCGCTCATAATTGTGAGATTGGGGAAAATAACCTAATTGTCTCTATGTCAGGAATTTCTGGATCAACAAAAACAGGTAAAAACGTCGTTATTGCCGCTCAATGTGGCATTGTTGGCCATATTGAAATTGGAGACAATGTGACATTAGGGGCTCGAAGTGCCCCAATTAAATCGCTTAAAAAACCTGGAGTTTACCTTGGAGCCCCTGCCCAGCCAATAAAAGATGAGGCTATCCAAATGGTCTGTTTAAAAAGACTCCCATCGGTGTTAAAAAAATTAAAGGGAGCTGAAAAATTTTTAGAACAATTTCAACACACAGAGCCCGAAAATCTATAAAAAACCCTTTTTTTAGTTGGTTCTTGAAATCATTGCTTTAAAAGTGTATCATCTTGTGCTATGTGAATAGATAGTATCTGAAGAAGGTTTTTTATGCTTAAATATTTTTTTAAACCTAGTGGTGAGAAATTATTCACAGAGCTTGATACCCCAAGAAAAAACACATGGATCCACTGTCATGATGCAAGTGATGATTCCTTAAAAGAGATTGCTACCCTTTTGATGATCGACTATGAAGAGATCACCGACTCCCTTGACTTAATGGAAATTCCAAGGGTTGAAAAAATTGAAAACAACACTTTAGTTGTCTATACAAGATTTCCAAATTTCGAGGAGACAGGGATTTATACCTCTCCCCTGACAATTATTTTATCTACCGATTATTTTGTCACCATTTCCCCAACAAGCTGTGATTTTATCGATAAGATTTCTGACTCTATTTCCCCAAATAGCCCTTTTGAAAAAACAGAATTTCTTATTCATATTCTCTTAAAAATCATTCAAAGCTATACTCGTGTGATAAAAAAGATTCGTACAGAGGTGGTTTTACATGAAAAAGACCTTACAAAAGTGGACGAAAAGGATATCACTGGGCTTACTCAAAAAGAGGAAAACCTTAACCAATGTTTAAATGCACTCCAGCCTTTAAATGAGGTCATTCAAAATCTTTTAACAGGCAAGCACACCCCTTTAAGTGAAGAGGATCAAGATCATTTAGAAGATTTACTCCTTGGTTCTGAGCAAGCTGAAGCTTTATGCCAATTAAGTTTAAGGATCATTACATCGTTAAGAAACTCTGTTCAGGTTGTCATCACCAACGAATTTAATAAAACAATCAAGTTATTAACAGCGTTAACTATCATCTTAAATCTACCTACGACCATTGCAAGTATTTATGGGATGAATATCCCTCTCCCCTTTGCCTCCTCAGAGTGGGCATTTTCGATTGTGATGTCCTTTATTGTCATTTCCTTTGTAGGTTCTTTTTACTTTTTTCAAAGAAGGCGTTGGTTGTAAAAAATTCCTTGAATTTAGAGAACTAAACTTGTTGGATTCTCAAGGAGAAATTTTAAAGTGTTTAAAAACAAAGCCCCTGCAGCACCATCTATCACTCGATGGTCTAAAGAAATCGATAGATTTAGCCTATGACCTGAAACGATCTTTCCATTTTTGGAAATCGGAGTTTCAATAATTCCACCAACAGCTAAAATGGCTCCTTGTGGAGGGTTAATCACCGCCTCAAAGGAGGTGATTCCAAACATCCCCAAATTAGAAATGGTAAATGAGCCCCCTTGGTACTCAAAAGGCTCTAATTTCCCCTCTTTGGCCTTCATAACAAGTCTTTTTGCTTCCATTGAAATCTCTTTTAACGACATACAATTTGCCTGCCATAAAATCGGGGTAATAAGTCCATCTGGGATGCTTACCGCTAATGAGATATCCACTGTTTTAAATTGAATCATCACATTTTTCTTTGAGTCATACCCCATATTGATCTCTGGGTGCTTTTGCAAAGCTAAGGCGGTCGCTTTAATAATGCAATCGTTAAAACTTACATGAATTCCAAGATCTTTAAGCTCTGATCTAAAGGCCATCATTTTATCTGCTTCAACACTTTGAGATATGACATAATGAGGGATAGTCATCTTTGAAGCCTGCAACCTTTCCCCAATTACTTTTCTCATAGGGCTAAGGGGGACCTCATCAAAAGTCCCATCAGGAAATTCTATAGACCTTTGTTCTCCCCCAAAAAGTTGTAGTAAAGGGGCATTGGCAAGATCTTTAGAAATAATTCTCCCCGACGGGCCGCTACCTTTAACAGAGCGTAAATCAAGCCCTTTTTCCTTAGCTATTTTTTTTGCAAGAGGGCTTGCAGCTACCGATGGTTTTATTGTCGATCGTATTTTTTTTGAAGGGGGTACTGGAGAGAATTGGATCACATTTAAAGAGTTGCTTTTTTGCTCGCCCTCTATCTTTTTTTCGTTTGCACTCACCCCCTCCTCAACCTTTTTTTCCTCTTCAAAGGTTGGGATTGAAAACTCCTCATCAAGAGTTTTTGTAATAATTGCAATCGGAGCATTGACTTTTGCTCCCTTGCCTGCAGGGACAAGGATTTTTCGTATGTATCCACCATCAATTGCTTGAAATTCAACAGTAGACTTATCTGTTGCAATTTCACAAATTGGAGAGCCATCTAAAACTTTGTCTCCAACCTTTACAACCCAAGAGGTGATAATTCCCTCATCCATAGTTGGGGATAAAGCCGGCATGGTTACAATTATTGGCATCTATTTCTCCTCATTTAACCCCTATAAGAACTTCCTCGATCACTTTTTTTATCCTTGCTGGATTTGGAATTGTTTCAGCTTCAAGCGGTGGGGAATACGGTAACGGAGTTTCCATTTGACACACTCTTTGAACAGGAGCATCTAAATCATCGAAGCAAAACTCTTGAATAAGAGAAATAACCTCTGCAGATATCCCAGCATACTTATGCCCTTCTTCAACAACAACGGCGCGATGAGTCTTTCTAACAGAGGTGACAATAGTCCCCACGTCTAAAGGTTTTATAGTTCTTAAATCAATAAGCTCAATAAAAATCCCCTTCCTTTTAAAATCTTCTACAACTTCCCTACAAAAATAGATCATCCGGCTATAAGAGATTAAAGTGAGGTCAACCCCCTCTTCAATAACCTTAGCTTTTCCTATTTCTACTGTGTAGTCATGATCGGGAACCTCTCCCTTAATGTTATAGATCATTTCATTTTCTAAAAAAAAGACAGGATTATCATTAAAAATTGCTGCCTTTAAAAGCCCTTTTGAATCATAAGGGGTTGATGGAGCAAGGACAATACAGCCAGGCAAATGAGCATATAAAGGTTCAACGTTGTGAGAGTGTTGACAAGAGACCCTAGCTGCTGCACCATTTGGTCCTCGAAATACAATAGGGACTTTAAAGCGCCCCCCTGACATATAGTGAATTTTTAATGCGTTGCTCACAATTTGATCAAAAGCGACAAAGGAAAAATTAAAACTCATAAACTCAACAATAGGACGCAATCCAGTTAAGGCTGCTCCAATTGCAAGTCCTGTAAACCCCCCCTCAACAATTGGGGTATCAATAACTCTTTTCTCTCCATACTTTTCTAATAACCCCTTTGTAATTTTGTAGGCACCATTGTATTGAGCCACTTCCTCACCTAAAATAAAGACAGAGTCATCCTTTGCTAAGGCCTCATCGATTGCTTCTCTTATAGCTTCTCTTATAGAAATCTCTCTCATGGGATAATCACCCCCTCTTCAAGGGTATGAACATCTGGAAAGGGTGCTAGATCAGCCTCTACTACAGCTTTAACAACCCTTTGCTTTTGGACCTCGCTGCGCGTTTCATATTCTTGATCGGTAAAACCACAATGGTTCTTCAATAGTTGTTTAAACGATTCAATAGGGTCTAATTTTTTTATCCTCTCAAGTTCCTCTTTTGTCCTATACGTTGCCGCATCACTGATTGAATGCCCTTTATATCTATAACAAAGAACTTCTACCATAATCGGTTGACAGGTTTGCTGGACCTCTTCTTTAATTTTTTTAAAAAGATCATAGACCAAAGGCAATTGCATTCCATCCACAGAATAGGATTTAATGCCATAGGCTTTAGACATATTTTCGACAATAGGGGGATTGGCAATGGTTCTTTCTAGTTGCGTTCCCATAGAAATCCCATTATTTTCAACCACAACAATTAAAGGAAGATTCCATAATTTGATTAAATTCATCGTTTCATGAAAAGTCCCTTGGGGAACAGACCCATCACCTCCAAAGACCACAGCTACTTCGTCTTTGATCCCTCTATACTTTAAAGAAAATGCAAGCCCTGCTCCAAGGGGCCACTGACCGCCAACAATTCCAGAACCCCCATACATATTTTTTGTATACATATGCATCGATCCTCCCCTACCAAGAGCTATTCCAGTTTGCTTGCCAAAAAGCTCCGCCATTCCCTCCTCTGGAGTCATCCCAAGAAGAAGGGCAAGGGCATGACATCTATAGGTTGTAGCATAGTAATTTTTATCGGCACCAAGAGCATTGACAATCCCAGTTTGTACCGCTTCTTGCCCAATATATGAATGATAAAACCCCCACACCTTTCCTTGCTGATAGCTTTGCTCACCCCTTGTTTCAAAATGACGAATCAAAAGCATCTCATCTAACATTTTTAGTGATAAATGCATTCCCATCTCAGCTATGACTGCAAGAGGATCGCTTTGGTAAAGTGTGGGTTGTTTAATTTCTTCAGTTGTCATCAATGGTCCAATATTTTCTATTGTAATATCTTTTCTCTTATCAGCAAAGGATTTGTTTTACTACCAGAAAATAGAGCAATGGCCTATACTTTACCCTTTATGGGAAGAAAAGCAATCTACTACGATACAGAAACAACAGGTCTTAAATCAGATACAGACCGCATTATTGAACTTGCTGCCTATGATTCTTTAGAAAAAACTTCTTTTTGTACATTTATTAATCCAGGAATACCGATTCCTAAAGAGTCGATAGAGATTTGTGGAATTACTGATGAGATGGTAAAAGATGCCCCAGATTTTAAAACTGCAGCTAAAATGTTTGTTGAATTTTGTAAGGGCGAAGTGGTATTAATCGCTCACAATAACGATAATTTCGATAAACATTTTCTCCAAGCAGAGTTTTCTCGCTGTGGTGTCCCCCTTCCCAACTATCCTTATATTGATACCTTAAAATGGGCAAAAAAGTATCGCCCCGATCTTCCTAAATTCTCTTTACAATACCTTCGAGAAATCTATGGGATTGAAGCAAATAATGCCCACAGAGCCCTTGATGATGTCATGGTTTTAAAAGATATCTTTGAAAAGATGATAGGGGATTTAACTATTGAAGACGTTTTTATTTTGATGAATAAAAAGCAAGGGCCTATTACCCAAATGCCTTTTGGAAAACACAGAGGAGAGCCCCTTGAAAAGGTTCCCAAAGCCTACCTTTCATGGCTATCAAAATCAGGGGCGTTAGACAAAGAAGATAACCTTGAGCTTAAAAAAACCCTCACACACTTAAGTTTGATTTAACTAAAAATTCTTATTAATTAAGTTGCGATGCGGCCCACATCGATGCAAACCCCTTAGACTGGTCTAAAACTTCTTCAACGGTTCCACAGGAGACAATTTTTCCCCCCTCTAGAAACAAGACTCGATCTGCATGTTGTATTGTCGAAAGTCTATGAGCAACTATCACTTGAGTGACCTCCCCTTTCATATTTTCTAAAGCCATTGACACCGCTTTTTCATTAACAGCATCTAGCGAGGAGGTTGCTTCATCAAGAAGAAGTATAGATGCTTTGCGAAGCAAGGCTCTTGCTAATGCAAGGCGTTGCTTTTGCCCCCCTGAAAGATTTTTCCCCATTTCTTCAATGACTGTATTGTATCCTTCAGGTAAACTCATTATAAACTCATGAATACAGGCTTTTTTTGTTGCTTGAATCATTTCACCTTGAGAAATAGGCTCCTCAAAAATAAGATTAGATTTAATCGTATCGTTAAAAAAGAAGGGCTCTTGAGTAACCACAGCAAACTGTTTTCTTAATGACTCTAATGAGATATTTTTAATAGAGATCCCATCAAAGAGGATCTCTCCACTGTCAATGTTGTAAAGGTTTGAAAACAGCTTTAGTAGGGTAGATTTACCAGAGCCGGTAGACCCAGCAATAGCTAAGACCTCCCCTTTTTTTAATGAAAAGGATAAATCTTCTAATATTTTTGTATCGTTGTAAGAAAATTTAACTTTTTCAAAGAGTATTTCTTTTGAAAAATTGTTTTGCAAAGGGACACCTGAAGGGTTTGATTCAGACTCTTTTCCTAAAATATCAAATATGCGCTGAGCGGCAACAACCCCCTTTTGTACATTGGCATTTTCATCGGAAAATTGTTTAAATGGAGTATAGAGCATATGCAAAACCCCACAATAGACAATTAAATCAGGAAACAAAATATGAAGTCGATGGATCCCAATATAAAGAATTGAAACAAACATGACCGTCATCATAAAATGAGTGATGGGACGAGACATCATATCATACTTTTGAATCTTTTCATCAAAAGCCACCATCAATGCATTTTCCTCTGTATATTTTTTAATAGAGTATTTCTCCAGCTGATACGATTTAATAGTAAAAATTCCCGATAAGTGGTCAATAATCACAGAAGTAAAAGACTCTTGCTTTTGTTGCATGGACAACGAAATTTTTCGAATTTTTTTAGTGATCCACTTTAGAGGAATGACCACAAGGGGTATTCCTAAAAAAAGAACTGCTGTAAGCTGCCAAGAGAGAATAATACATAAAAAAAGGGTCGATCCTACAATAAAGGGCATGTGAATGTAGTTAGTAACAAATGAATTAAACGAAAGAGCTATTTGACTTGCATCACTTATGACTCTTGTTGAGAGCTTTCCCCGATCATATTTTGAAAAAAAGGAGAGAGGAAGGGTTTGTAAATGGGCAAAGCATTGATTTCTTAAGTCTCTACAAATGCGTACCGCTAAAATTTTTGTGAGATATCTACTAATAAAAAGTGCAATCGCTTTAAAAACACCGACGATAAAAAAAAGGATCACAAGAGAAGAAAAGGCATTTACATTTAAGCCCAATGCATTTTGTACCCACAATATTGCCTTAGACATCACCCCACTATCAGGGGTAAAGTGATCTCCACTTTTAGCGACCGCTCCAAAAATAATCACCTCAAGTTGGTTAAAAATTGTAAGAGCAATGAGCGCCACAATGGAGGAAATAAATAACGATACGTGGGATTTTACACGAAATAATGCAGCAAATAGGTCTTTCATCCCCTTAATATAACAGAAAAAAACTTAAAAGGATCGATATTTTTTATACCGTTCTTCTATAAGGTCTAAAACAGGAATTGCTTGGACCGCTTCTATCCAAGACTCTATTTCTCTTTGTATATGCTCAAAAACAGCTTTTTTGTTTTCATGAAATCCCCCTTCTCCCTCAGGGATTACCTGATCAACCATCCCAAATGAAAGAAGATCCTCTGATTGCATCTTTAAATGCTTTACCATCTTGTCCACTTTGTGGGAATCATTAAGCAATATAGCAGCACACCCCTCTGGCGAAATCACTGAAAAATAGGCATGCTCAAGAATCAAGGTTTTATCACAGACCCCAATACCTAAAGCGCCACCGGAGCAACCCTCTCCAAGAATAAGGGAGAGGATAGGGGTTTTTAATACACTCATTTCACTTAAGTTACTTGCAATCGCATTTGCTTGGCCACGTTTTTCTGCATCAAGACCTGGATAGGCTCCAGGAGTATCAATAATGGATAGAACAGGTAAATGAAATTTTTCTGCAAGCTTCATAAGACGAAGGGCTTTTCTATAGCCATCTGGAAGCATCATCCCAAAATTGCGCTCCACCTTCTGTTTTGTTTCTTCCCCTTTTTCTTGTGCAAGGATCATAACACCCCTTCCACAAATAGTTCCCACACCACCAATAATTGCTGCATCATCTCCGTAAAGTCTATCCCCATGAAGTTCTTGAAATGAAGAACATATTGCTTGTATCACTTCTAACCCTTTAGGTCGACTTGGATGTCTAGCAATACTTAACCTTTCCATCAAGGAGAGCTCTTTACTGCTTTTTTGAAAAGATTCTGTGATCACTTTCCACTTCCTTTGTGATTTCAACAAATGTAGGTTTTGTAATGATCACAGCAAATAACTCTTTAATATCTTCAGAGGATAAGCGAATACACCCATTGCTTTCATACTTTCCTAAAAGAGAGATATCCTCCTCATAGACCCCTGTCTCTTGATTAAAGGTAAGGGGTAAACCATGCAATCCATAACCTTTGGCAATATCAGTACAATTTTCAACTTCTTCAGCAAAAGGGATCCATCTATTTCCAAATATCTCAACCGCATTTCTCTTTTGATTTTCAAAATAGGTGATTGAATCAGGGGTGTAAACCGCTACTTTTGACCCTAATTTGTACGTCCCAAGAGGCGTTAATGAGCCCGATGGAGAATAGGGGTCTTTTTTTCCTAAAGAAACTTTATACTGCTTAACCAAGACCTCTTCATTTGTATCCTCATCGACATAAGAAAAAAATAGTGTGCACCTTGAAAGATCGACAAGAAGATGAAAGGTGATATGCTTATTTGGAGAAAGAATGTTGAATTGATCCCCTGGAGAAACTTTTTGCAACTCGTAATCGGCTTTTCCATTTAAGCTTCGTGCAATAAAATGTCTTGATGTTTCGTATTTGCTTGCATAATCTGAAAGCCAAGCTGGTCTTCCGTTAAGCCATGACACCCTGCTTGTGTAGGTTATTGTCTCAACGATAGGAAACTTTTGAACCCCTTTTGCAAAAAAGCGATGAATTTGGTCAACACACTCCTTTTCTTCATGTAACAAAGGTGAATTTTCTACTGACATTTTCACTTCTTGCGGTCTGTTTGAAACAATCGCTTTTTCCTCTGATGGCTTTTTATAATAAGCAAAAGAAATTAGGAGTAAGAGGGTTAGTGAAACAATTAAAAACATCCTTTTTGAAAACACGAAAAACTCCCCTTTTTACTCCTATATTAGAGGAAAAAGCAGTTTTAATCAATCCATAACGAAATCAATTCTTAAAGGACGATCTGAAGAAAATGGAAACGAAAGGAGAAAATCACAATTAAAGAAAAATTCCCCTCCAGCTAAAGGGATAATTTCTATATCCATTGCCTCTTTTAAAGAACAACAAAGGGTTTTACCTCCTGTCTCAATATCAATCTTTGATGTATGAACAAGTACTCTTTCAAGACCTGAAGGGAAGTAGGTTCTATTTTCCACTTTAACAAAACCTCCCCTTACAAAAAAGACTAATGAAAGTTTTTCTTCATTTACTTCAGACCAAAGTAGCGATTCTATACTCAAAGAATTCTCTTTGGCATCGATGTTTGAAAATATCCAATGTTGGGCATAGTCTGAATCTGAATAGACCCTATTCCACATAGAGATCTTAGAGCCAATAGAACCTGTTTCCTTACATATTGGGGCGCTTAATCCATAAATATCATTTTTTCCCAAAGGTAAAAGATGAGGGCCAAAGGTGGGAATAAGAATGTGATCTTTATAGCTGATACTTCCAAGACCCACCTTTTTTTCAGTAATCGATGAAAAGGTAAACCCCTCCTTCCCTAAAAGGATGCGTCCCTCTAAAAAGCCTTCTTTCCCCTCACTTTTCTCAATCGTAAAAGCCACTTCTTTTACTTTTTTAAGAAGTCTACATAACAACCTGCTTTCTACATCTAAAGTTTGAAAAAGCCCCCCTTCAAAAGGGTCTAGCTTGTGATTTTTTTGTTCTATGAACTCATTTTTTGTAATCATAAGATACAAAGATGAGAGTATAAAAAGGATCACCCTATAGCTATCTTTATTGTATTGACCTGCTCGAAGCAAAAATAAAAAATCTACCTCCCCATTTTCTTTGATGAATATGTCGATAGATTCAGTAATTTCTCTCCCCTCATTCATCTCTTCTGGAAGGTTTAGAAAAATCCCTATAAAGAAACAAAGAGTTGCATAGTGACTTAATTCAACAACAGAGGAAAGACTTTCTGTATATAAAAAGCTTTTCTCTTTTTTTGAAATAAAGCTCTTATCTCCACAAAGAATTTTTCCAAAAAAATACTTTTTATAGGCTAATGCACCCCAGACTGTTTGCATATCTAGTTCTTCAAGACGACTTTCAATGACTTTTATTGCTTGCTCCAAAGAGTTAACTTTTTTGAAGGGGGAAAGATAATGAACGATGGATAGCAAATAAAATTCTTCAATTAGACAATGAAGATTGTTGATAAACTCTAAAGCATAAAGGGGCTCTTGTAAATCTTTATCATCGATAGATTTTCCATCCATAAATAGGGCTAATAAAGCTTTTGTAGAGACACTTTCTTGAAAAACATTGACCGTCATATCTATCCTTATAAAAAAAAACTAGGAACAAAATCGTTTGTTCCTAGTTATACTTAAACACCTTTAAAAAGTCTACTAGACCATTGCTGATTCTTCGCTTTCTACAACCTCTCTCATTTTTTTCCCCGCTGTAAATTTTACAGCCTGTCTTTCAGGAATAACAATAGCAATACCTGCTTTCTTTGGATTTCTTCCAATCTTTTGCTTTCTTGTCACCACTTCAAAAACCCCAAAATCACGAAATTCTAAACGATTGCCCTCTGATAAACAATCTGTAATTGAATCTAAAAATGCCTGTACAATCAATCTCACTTCATTTGGATGATGATTAGTGCTCGAAGCAATTTTTGCAATCAATTGCTTTTTTGTTTTAGTTGTCATATCTTCTCTCTCCTTTTTTGCTCTTACCATATACATAATGATAAAAATGTGTTCCCCTACAGAATCTATTTAAGGGTTTGCGTATTTCACCAAACCTTTTAACTGTAGATCTTTTATCTCATTAGAAAGGTATACAACTTTTTTTACAAGAAAAGAGTTTAAAAAAAATAGAAAATGACAAAAAAGCGATTTTTTTATTTAAAATAGGGAAAAAAAAATGGAAAAATCAGTGAATTTGTACAACCAATGATTTCTTTTTTCCACTACTTAGAAGTAATAAATTCCCCTCTAACAAATCAGATTCTTTGATTGTTAGAAAAAGATCCTCCACTTTAACGCGGTTCAAATAGGCTCCATTATTTTGAACAAGACGCTTTGCCTCTCCTTTTGATGGAAGCAACCCGCTTGAATAAAGAAGATCTACATATAAACTCCCTATCACTTTATTTTTTTCCAAAGTGATTGTAGGAAGAGTGGATAAACTAGCTTTTAAGCCCTCAATATTGACCTCATGTGTCCCTATTGCCATTGCTTGAGTTGCCATTTTTGCCTCTTTAAGCCCTTGTTCACCATGGAGATATTGAGTTAAAGAATCTGCCAACACCTTCTGTAGATGAAACGGTTTTAGCTCTCCTTGATGAAATTTTTTTTCTAAAAGAGCAATTTCATCTAAGGGGATAAAGGTTAATTTTTTTAATAAAGAGATCATATCTGCATCAGGAAATTTTAAAATGTGCTGATAAAACTCAAAAGGGGTTAAACACTCTTTATCAATCCAAATCGCTCCCTCTTCACTTTTTCCAAATTTTTTTCCATCACTTCGTGTTAACAAGGGAAAGACAAGACCAAAAACACTTTTCCCCCTCTTCTTCCTCGTATATTCAATTCCCGCTGTGATATTTCCATATTGATCACTTCCCCCAATTTGTAACTCTACACCATGGGTCTGAAAAAGATGACAAAAATCATAGCCTTGTAATAATTGATAGCTAAATTCAGTAAAACTCATCCCCTCTTGAGAATCAATTCTTTTTCGAACACTTTCTTTTCCTAGCATAGGTCCTAGTCGAAACATTTTTCCCACATCCCTTAAAAAGGATGTGACATTCATTTGATTATACCAAGAGGCATTATTAACAATAATAGGCATTGTCGCTGTAGTTTCAAAATCAAGACACGACTTTATAGATTTTTCAATCCTTTCAATATTTCTTTGAACCTCCTCTTCAGATAAAAGAGGTCTTTCTAAACTCCTTTCAGAAGGATCGCCAATCAATGAAGTGGTCCCACCAATTAAAATAACAGGCTTATGACCAAAATTTTGAAACATTTTTAACACAATAAGGCCGAGTAAATTTCCTAAATGAAGACTTATTGCTGTCGGATCAATCCCTAAATAAAGGGTTTTTGGGGTAGATAAAAATGCAGAAAGCTCTGAAGAACTCATTTCTTCAACTAATTCACGAGACTTAAGGTAGTCAATTATATTCACTATTACCTTCTTTATTACTTATCGACCATAGAGTCTGCTAATTTTTGTAACTTTGCAGACATTTTTGCAGTATTTTTATTTCCATCAAAAAGAGAAAAAGATTTTTCTTTCAAGACCACACGATTATTTGCATGTTTAGAGATCCAACACTCAATTTCATTTGCCTTTTTCCCAAGGGCTTCTTTAGTAATTTTTTTATCCAGCATACTTAAACGTTTTTGTAGCTTGTTTCTAGCTCTAATTGTCTTATCAGTTTCTTTTGCTAAATCATCCTTCACGTATACCTCCACACGTCTTAAATATCGGATTTGAGTATAGATCTAGGGTCAATAGAATGCAAGAAATTTCTACAATAAAACTCTTCAATAGGGTTAAAATGAATGTATGAATGAGAATGCAAAAAAAGCTGCTGCCCTAGAGGCTTTGAAGTATGTTGAGAATAAAAGTGTTATCGGTATTGGAACAGGATCGACTGTTTTACCTTTTATAGAGGGTTTAAATGAACGTGTTGAAAAAGAGGGATTAAACATTTCAGCCATCCCTACTTCAAAAAGGTCAAAAGATCTACTTCATAAGAGTATTAAGATTTTAGATCCAAGTTTGAGTGAAAAAATTGATCTTTGCGTAGATGGAGCCGATAAAGCATCGGAAGATTTTTATCTTATTAAAGGGGGTGGCGGAGCCCTTCTTAAGGAAAAATTTGTAGCCCTATCAGCAAAAAAAAATATCACCATCATTGATGAGACAAAAATAGCCACCCCTTTATTTGGACATCCCCTTGCGGTTGAAATTGTACAATTTGGGTGGCAAATGACCCTTAATCATCTAAAAAATTTAGGGTTTGAAGGGGTTTTAAGGATGGACAAAACAAATCCCATGATTACAGAAAATCATCATTTTATCTTTGACATTATCCTTAAAGACCCTATCCACAGACCTTTTGAGCTTCACAACACCCTAAAAAACCTATCTGGGGTGGTTGAAACAGGGCTTTTTTTAAAAACATCAGATATAATAATTGTTGGCAAAAATGACCTTTCTGTAGATGTTTGGAAGAAAAGGTAGTGAGTATGAGAGAAAAAACCCATAAAATTCAATTTTCAAAAATTGTGCAAAGTAATCATTATAGTGCATTTATACTTGAAGCAGAGGGAAAAAAGTTTGCCATCTACACAAAACCTGATGCCGGTGTACACATTGAAAATATCCTTGAAAAAAGAGAATATCGCCCTCAAACTCATCAGTTTATAGACACCATTTTTTCTGGGTTTAATATTTCTATAAAAAAGGTGGTACTAACAGGTGTTAAAAACAATGTCTACTTCTCCTCTATTTTTCTCTCTAAAAAAAATGAAGGGCAAGAAGATATTTTGGAAATTGATGCAAGGCCCTCTGACTCCCTTCTTTTAGCATTAAAACATGATACCGAAGTGCTCTGTACTCAAAGTGTTTTAGACGCCTCTCCACCTTATATCGATTAATACTTCATATGGAATTTTAACTCTGCTAAATCAAGGAGGGTTTGAAGACACTCCTTAGCATCTACCCCAGTGACCTCCACATTTACTGTAGCGCCACATTCAGCAGCAAGCATCATAATTCCTAAAAGAGATTTTCCATTTACGGTAAGAGGACCATACTGCAAGGTAATATTTGACTTAAACTTTGAAAGACATTTAACAATTTCTGTTGCAGGCCTTGTATGAAGACCTTTATCATTTTTCACCACAAACGATTTCTTGATGGATGTTTTAGCTGACACTGTCTACTCCTTATATAAAAGCGTATCATTTTTACCTTTTTTTCTCTTTTATCTCAAACTCTTTCTCCAATTTTTCTACTAAAAATGAAAAGTATTCAAGGGTTTTATTTATTGGATCTGTCTGGGTCATATCAATACCAGCTCTTTTTAAAATTTCTATAGAATAATCACTGCCTCCTGCAGATAAAAACTCCATATAGGGTTTTACACCCACGCTCTTGACATGTTTAACAAGAGATAACGCAGCGGCAATCCCTGTTGCATATTGGTAGACATAAAAATTATAATAAAAATGAGGGATTCGTAAAAACTCCCCTTGAGTTTCTTCTGTAACTGTAAAATCCTCACCAAAATACTTTTTCGTTAACTCTGTATAAAGATACTTCATTGCCGAAGGGGTTAATGGGATCTGTTGCTGAGCCATTTCATGAATTTTTAACTCAAACTCAGCAAATAGACATTGCCTAAAAAATGTAGCTCTGATGGCATCAATTTCTTGATTTAAGATGTAAATCCTTTCATCAGAATTTTTCGCATGAGCAAGAAGATATTCATAGGTGAGTTGTTCGTTAAATGTTGAGGCCACTTCAGCAACAAAAATGGTATACGAAGAATCTTGATAGGACTGCTTTTTATTGCTTAAAAAAGAGTTCATGCTATGACCCACTTCATGGGAAAGGGTTAACACATCATTTAAAGTACCATGGAAATTTAAAAGGATATAAGGGTGAGAAGTATAACACCCAGACGAGTAGGCTCCACTTCTTTTCCCTTTATTTTCAAAAACATCGACCCATCGATCCTCATAAAGCCCTTTTGAAAGGGTCTCTTGATACTCTTTGCCAAGGATAGAAACTGACTCAATAACAATCTTACACGCCTCTTCAAAAGAGTATTTTTTTTCTTCTATTTCTATCAAAGGAACATACAAATCACACCCTTTTAACTCCTTTAGACCAAGAACTCTTTTTCTTAAAGAGATATAGCGGTGCAAAGGTTTTAAACCCTTAGAAACAGTTGTGATTAATTGATGGTAGACTTCTACTGGAATATGGTTAGGTTTTAAAGCTGCCTCAAGACAAGAGGTATACCCTCTTACTTTTGCATTAAATAGATGACTTTGCACCTGCCCATGAATGAGCTCAGCAATGGTGTTTTCAAATTGTAAATACTTTTGGTGGAGCCTTTCAAAGGCATGAATCCTTAAAACCCGATCTTTACTTTTTAAAAAAGTAGAAAAATTTCCTTGAGTTAAAGGGTGCTGTTTTCCATCTTTATCAGTAATTGAGCCAAAATCAAGATCGACATTTGAAAGGGCTGAAAAAGCCCCACTTGCTGTACTTTGTATGCGCGCACTTAAAGCCATTATCTGTTCTTTATCGGCACTTAAAGTATGTTTTTTTCTATCTCTTAGTTTTGTAAGGTAAAATTTATAAGGCTTTAACAAGCTGTCGGCAAGAAGTTGCTTAAAATGAAGGTCATCGATTTGTAAAATGGAGGGTTCAATCCAACTTGAGGTATCACTAAATTGGTGAAGTAACGATCGAGCCCGTTCAAATCTTTGTTTGTTCTCTGCTAAAGCAATATCCTCATCGTGCTTTAAATGGGCAAAGGTGTAGAGAGAATCTAACTTTAAACAATAGTCAAAGTAGTCATCTAAGAATTTTTTTAACTCTTTTGGGGATATTTTAAGGGTAAAATGATGGGGAGCAATTTTTTTAAACCCCTCTTTGCTTTCATTAAGGAGTGTTTGAAAAAAACCCTCCCAAACAGATGTGTCTTTAAAAAACGAAGTTAAATCCCATTTTTTTTCTTCTGCCACCCTATTTCTTTCCATAGATCCCCCATTAAAACTTTGTAATAATGGGTTGGATGATATAAGAAAAGGGAAAAAAAAGGGAATTTTTTCTTTTTTTAGCAGAGTGAGCAAAAAACTGCTAATCTTCTTGCCCTTAATTCGAATTTTTTGTAAAGTGGTCCTAAGTTCAATAGAACGCACCAAAAAAGAAGGAGAAATTCTATGACGACAAAAACAAAGACAAAACTTCGTCCGCTATCGGATAGAGTGCTTATAAAAAGAAACAAAAGTGAGGAGCAACAATTTGGGGGTCTTATTCTTCCAGATTCAGCTCAAAGCAAGCAAGATATGGGAATTATTTTAGCTGTTGGACCGGGGAAAAAAGACAAACAGGGTCAAGTGATTCCGATAACTGTTGCAGTAGGTGACCACGTGATGTGGGATAAATACGGCGGACAAGAGATTAGTATAGATAATGAAGATTATGTCATGGTGAAATTTGATGACATTATCGCAATTGTAGAATAACAAATAAAAATACATATTTAGGAGAAATCGTTATGGCAGCAAAAGAGATAAAATTTAATGAAGATGCACGTAACAGAATAAAAAAAGGGGTAAACACCCTTGCAAACGCTGTAAAAGTAACTTTAGGACCCAAGGGTCGTAATGTGATTTTATCAAGGTCCTATGGCTCCCCACACATCACAAAAGATGGGGTATCTGTAGCAAAGGAGATTGAGTTATCCGATGCGTATGAAAATATTGGAGCACAAATTGTTAAAGAGGTTGCAAGCAAAACAGCCGACAAAGCTGGAGATGGAACAACTACAGCTACTGTTTTAGCTGAAGCTATTTTTATGCATGGATTAAAATCGATTGCATCAGGGGCAAACCCAATTCAAGTTAAGCGAGGTATTGATAAAGCTATTGAGCACACAGTAAGTGAGCTTAAGAGAAAAAGCAAGTCAATAAAAGAGAAAGAAATTGAACAAGTAGCAACCATTTCAGCAAATAACGATCCGGAAATTGGAGCGTTGATAGCCACAGCAATGAAGAAAGTGGGGAAAAATGGAGTTGTCACAGTTGAAGAAGGAAAAACTTTAGAGACAGAACTGATTGTTGTTGAAGGGATGAGCTTTGATAGAGGGTATACAAACCCCTACTTTGTGACAGACACAGAAAAGCAAGAAGCTGTCCTTGAAGAGGCGTGCATTCTTATTTATGAGAAGAAGATCTCTTCAATGAAAGAACTTCTTCCGATCCTTAAAACGGTTGCTGAATCAGGAAAAGCACTCTTTATCATTGCAGAAGATGTTGAAGGGGAAGCTCTTGCTACTCTTGTTATTAACAGATTAAGATCAGGTCTTAAAGTCTGTGCGGTAAAAGCGCCAGGATTTGGAGATCGAAGAAAAGAGGTGTTAAAAGATATTGCAATCCTTACAGGGGCAACAGTGATCTCAGAAGAGTTGGGAATGAAGCTTGAAACAGCTACTGTGGACCAACTTGGAACAGCAAGAAAGATTGTTGCAGGAAAAGATGAGACAACAATTATTGATGGAGCAGGACAAAAAGCGGCTATTGAAAATCGTTGTGCATTGATCAAGCAACAAATTGAGACCTCAACATCTGACTATGATAAGGAAAAGCTTCAAGAAAGACTTGCCAAACTCACAGGTGGAGTTGCTTTAATCAACGTTGGAGCAGCAACAGAGATGGAGATGAAAGAGAAAAAGGACAGAGTGGATGATGCTTTACACGCAACAAAAGCAGCTGTTGAAGAGGGTATTCTTCCAGGTGGAGGATCAGCACTTGTTCACTGCCTAGAATCTTTATCTAAGTTTGTAGAGACTTTAGAAGGAGATGAAAAGCGAGGTGGAGAGATTATTAAGTCAGTTCTTTCTGCCCCAATTTGTCAAATTGCAAAAAATGCAGGAGAGCCGGGAGTTGTGATTTTTCATAAAGTAGTGGCAGGCAATGACACCTTTGGATGGAATGCACTCACAAATGAATTTGTAGATATGATTGAGGCTGGAATTGTGGATCCAACAAAAGTTGTAAGATCTGCCCTTCAAAATGCCGCATCGATTGCATCTTTACTTCTGACAACAGAAGCTGTGATTGTAGACCTTCCATCTGAAGAAAAAGCAGCCCCTGCACCTATGGGTGGAGGGATGCCACAAATGGATTATTAATCTAGAAGTGAGCTTTTTGAAAAGGGTAGCTAGAAATAGCTACCCTTTTTTATTGCTTTTATTTTTTTAATGTACTTTAGTGAAAAATATGAGAAAAGCAACCTTTATAACCACCCTTATCTTTGGACTCCTTATCCTGTTGACTTTGTTGGCTTATATCTTTTCATCAACGATTTTAAGCCATATTTTAACCTCTTCCCTTGGAACTAAAACAACTGTTACAAATACAGTGATCTCCTTTAACCATCTACGTTTCTGGCAAATTAACGTTGCAAATACCACCACATCAAAAAATCCATCAGCTCTAACAATTGACCGGATTGAAGTCTCAGCCCCATTGACAGCCTACTTTAAAAACAACATTGAAATTAAAGAAATTGAGTTAAAGGGGTTAACACTTGTTATTGAAACCCTTCCAGGAAATAAGAAGCTGACAAACTGGGATGAAATTGTCTCTCACATGAATAAAAATGTGGGATCCTCTACAAAAAGCACCAAAGACACAGTGATTGACACATTAGTTATTAAAGATTTAACTATTAAATTTGTTGATCCAAACGGCAAAATGACAGTAAATACGATTAAGGAATTAAAGTTTAAAAATTTAAGTACTAAAGATGGAAATATTACGAGTCAAATTACAAAAGCTGTCCTATTAAAGTTAATTCTGAATGTGAATACACTGATTGAAATTCCAGTAAAGCTTTACAAAGACAATGTAAATGATTTTATCCAAAAGAAACTTTTTGTCCCGAACTCTTAAAGCGCTTGCTTCAAAGGGGTATTTCAAAAAATTTAATGATTCTAAAAGAGGGTAAAATAGGTTGTTGAAAATCCCCTCGGTCTTTATGATTATAAAGGTCATGTAAATAATGAGGTGTAGTTTTTATGAATCTTAAAAAAATTATTATTCTTTCTTCTGTTTGTCTATCCTATTTATTTGGGGATGCGACAATCTCTTCATATAATTGTGGAGGGTTAAAGGATCATTATGATTATCTTCGAGCAGTTGCAATGCATAAGGTTTCTAATGAGCGATATAATGTTGAGCCAACGTTGATGGCTGAATATGCAAGAATTCAAGAGTTATACTTAAAAATTTTATTTTCAAAGGATCCAAAAGAACAAGCTTTGTTGCTTGAAACATGGAAAGAAAGAAATTATGAGGCTCTTTATAAAGAGCTTACAGCTTCGCCAAAAGAGCAAGGAAGTGTGAATGCTAAGTGGTATGAATTTGTGAATCAAGTGATTACTCCCTATAATATTCGTCCTGTAGAGATCTATGATGAAGAAGTGAATGAGATGTTGTATAATCACCTCCTTGACCTGACAAAGGGTCAAGATATCACCCTTTCAAAAGAAAGTTCGTTAAATGAGTGGTTGGATATTACAAGGACGATTATGGCAGAGCGTATTTTTAAACATGAGTTAAAATATGATATTATTGCCCTTCAAGAGGCTGATTATTTGAAACCGACAATGTTTCCAGAACATTTTGAAACCTATATCCCCTCTCAAAAGTCTTCGGTAAATGGATTTGCATGGAATTCTAAAAAGTTTGAGTTTGTAAGAGAGTTGGCTTTTTTGAATAAAAAAGCAGTGATTATAGAATTGTTAGACAAAGAAAGTGGAGATATTGTTGCAATAGCATCGGCTCATTTAACAGGATGTAATCCCTTTAAAGATGAAAATGGGGATAGTGTGACAGGGAATAATGAACTTGAAGAGATTCTTCAGCATTTAGAGGGATCAGAAGCAGCGATTAAAATTCTAGCTATGGATTCGAATGTAACGGCAAAGCATCCGAGGATGGAGCTGCTGCGAGATAAGGGGTACAGTATAGATTTCAACAACTATTTAGAAGGGACGTGCACAAGTCCACATCAAGTGATTGACACACGCATTGATTGGATAGCGATAAAATCGTCTAAGACTAAAGTGGGGATTGAAAACATCCCTGTTTTAGGTGTGCATCTAAATAGTCCGCAAAGCAATATGAGTGACCACACTCCGATTGCGGCAAAAGTGAGCTATTAGTCATTTTAAAAAAGTGCGAATAGAAAGAAACACCCCCACGTATGTGGGGAATAGTTTTATGCCTGTGCTTAAGTCCTCTAGTAAAGAGAAACACCCCCACGTATGTGGGGAATAGAGGAGCTTGCGACGACTTTTGGCTTTTCTTTTGGAAACACCCCCACGTATGTGGGGAATAGTCCCTTTTTAGCCAGTGAAAGGGTGAGTCCGGGGAAACACCCCCACGTATGTGGGGAATAGTCTCCGTTGAATTCCCAATCATTGTATTGTCCAGAAACACCCCCACGTATGTGGGGAATAGCTGTCCCACCCTCTGGAGCGATTACGTATGGCGGAAACACCCCCACGTATGTGGGGAATAGGAATTTTTGTGTTTATGTCAACCCAAGGCCAAAGAAACACCCCCACGTATGTGGGGAATAGCAACTCCGTATAAAGATATAGTATTTTCGTCAAGAAACACCCCCACGTATGTGGGGAATAGAAAAATAGGGGATAAATTATTTAAATTATGTGGGAAACACCCCCACGTATGTGGGGAATAGACACTTATACCAAAAGTATACAAAAAAAGCGTAGAAACACCCCCACGTATGTGGGGAATAGTTCCATCGGTTGAAGTAATTCCACGAATACCAAGAAACACCCCCACGTATGTGGGGAATAGCCCATTTTCCAAGACGGGGTCGTTGCTGGGAAAGAAACACCCCCACGTATGTGGGGAATAGGAATTTAAAATTGAAGTTGTTTGTCAAGGTTGGGAAACACCCCCACGTATGTGGGGAATAGTCGTACGAAAAAGCCAAAGAAAGAATGAAAACCA
>Ga0172367_10000953_pt1 | contig 43394 bp, 45 predicted proteins | sample Lak10m_FD_114542 | JGI IMG/M metagenome (GOLD analysis project Ga0172367, IMG submission 114542) | Freshwater microbial communities from Kabuno Bay, South-Kivu, Congo - kab_022012_10m | ecosystem: Environmental > Aquatic > Freshwater > Lake | place: Democratic Republic of the Congo: South-Kivu...
TACCATTGAAACCAACCATATGGATCTTGTTCATTAATCCATCCATTTTTTTCCCAAATTCTTAAATCACTTCCACATTTAATTTTATATTTGTTTACATTTTCATCATAAATGTTAGATTTATAAAAATTATCTGGTAAATTTATAATCCAGAAATCGGGTAATTCTTTCCATGTATCTTTATAATTTTGTTTTGTTATTGATGAATAAATATCTCTAAAATACGTTCCGCCAAAAATTCCTGCTTGAAGCATTTCAAATGGTTTTAAATTTGGATTAAAATCCGGAAAATCATAAAAAATAACTGACATTTATTTTTAAGTATTATTTAAAATGATTTTAATAATATAAATAAATATTTTTCTTTATATTAAAAATTTCAAAAATTCTATCTTCTTTTAAATAACGGAGTAGAAATCATTCCACTCCAAAATTTAGGAAAACTTATTTGCCATAACAAAATTAACAAAATAAATAAAACCAAAAAGCATAATATCAAAATAATTATATATGTTGGTTGAAATGTTGAGAAATTAAAAGGTATATTTTGAACAACTGGAGCTTCCGGAACAGTTTGCGTGGTTGATGTTGTCGACATTTTTATATAGAATAAAAAATATTATATTTTTAATATAATCTACTTAATAATATAACAATTACAAATAAAAATACCGTAAAAAATAAATCGAAAGTTAATATAGATTTATTTATTATTTTATAGTTTTTACTTGATAAGTAAATTGGAAAGGATGTCATATAAACATCTGTTATCGGCAAATCATAAATATGCCACCAACACATTACATAATATATAATTATAAATAATAATAATAAAAAGGAAGGCGTTCTTGGTGTAAAAACAAATAAAATTATTATAATAAAACTTATTGTAATAGAAGTGTAATCAATAATCATTTTTTAAAATTAAATTAAATTAATATCATCATATTCTTTAAAATAATATTTAACATAATTAATCAAAGGTCCATTTGTGTGAACTATTTGTTTATCTTTATCAATTATAACTTCATAAATATTATTTGGATTATTATAAATAAATAAATATTTTGGATAAAATATACTAGTAATTTGATTTATCGAAAACATGGGAACATCATATTTTGTAGTGTGTTTATAATTTATTATATTAATTTTAAAAATAAATGATAAAATATTATAATCATTTTTAAATTCTTCGGCATAAATGTTTAAAATATTACTTTTTCTTTTTTTTAAATATTCAACAATCTTTTCATTCGATAAATAAAATTCTATTTCTTTTGATTTATAGGCTATGGTATGCCCTTTAGTTTTTCGACTTAAAATTAAATCATTTAATTCAATATCAAAATTTAATATTTCTCTACCATGTTTGGAGATAATTAAAGAAGTATCCATTTTATATAATTCATATAAAATAGAATATAAATCTTTATATCCAAATCTTTTATATTCATTTCCAATAATATCAGAAATAAGATGAGGTAAATAACCAATTCTCTTGTCTTCAAGAACTTTATCTTCTTTTAGAATATGCGATAATAATTTTTGTGCATTTTTTAAACATTTTTTATCAAAACAACAAATAATATTTGTGTCGCTAATATATCCAGGAAATAATTTTGTAAGATTGCCCCTTAAACAAACAAACATTCTATCGATTCCATTAATATTTTCAATATGGATTAAATCATCTAGAGATTTAATATTTTTTGATTTAAAAAATTTTTTGATAATTAAATTATCTTCTTCATAAGGATAATTTTCATTATCTTTGTAAAATTTTTTTAAAGTTTCTGTTAAAGAAATAATAAATGCTTGACGATCTTTAACAATACTAGGTTGTCTTTTTTTTTGACATTGTTGAGAATATCTTGTTGATTTACCAAAAATACTTGGTTCTATTTCAACTAATTTAAATAATTCATGTTTTGTTTTTAATTTTTTTATTTCTTTATTTTTTATAATATTTTTATAGTGTTTTATGATATCATCTTTTTTATGTTCAAAATCATACATTAAATTATCTAAAACATTTTTAAAAAAAAATACATCTGTTGAAAATTTTAATGGAATTTTATTATAAAAATTTAAATAATTTGTAATTTGTTCAATTAAATAAAATTTAATATTATAAATAAAAATTCGATGTTTAAATTTTTCTGATTTATTAAAATTTATTTCATTAATATGAATATATTTTGCGTATGATTCATTAGTAAAAAAAATATCTTGGATAATGTACAATTCATTTGTCATAATTTTAACATCATTAACATAATAAAATTTAATGTCGGTTTTTGTTATCGCAATTATATTATAAATATTAAATAAATTTATTATTTTATTAATATTTTCATTTTGCCAAATATTTGTAAATTTTAGTTCTACTAAATTATGTTTGATTCTAATTTTACATTCATTTTTATTTAAAATTAAATTAATTTCGGTATGATTTATTTCACTTGCGACATATTTATATTTTTTGTATTTTTTATAAATGCTGTTTGTTATTTTTATTTCATCATCTAATTTTCTAAAAAAAATATTCGATGCATCATATAAAGTTAACATTTTTATGGTGAATTCATATTCGTGAATGATACTCGTATCATTGATATTTTCTACTTCATTAAAATTAACATTTAATATTTGTTTAACAATTGGAAAAAAATTTTCAACTGATTCCGGATGTAATTTTTCAATAATTTTTTCAGAAACATAATCGATTTTATTATTTAAATTTATATAAGAAAATTTTTTATTATAAATATTGAATAATCTTTCTGTATAATTTAAATAATCCATTTTTAAGTATCTTAAAAATTTAAAAAATAAATTTTTATTTTATCATGACATCTAATTTAATTATTTATTTTAAAATTCATTATAAAATAATGAATATTTTTTTATTAAATTGATAACATTCGCTGCCACCATGGACCTAAATTTGATATTTCTGATAAAAATTCTTCGGATTGAGGTGTAATTTGAAATTTATTATTTGGCTTGAGTTTTACACCATTTAAAATTCTTGTTGATGGTTCAGGATTCAAAAGAACCTCACGATAGGTTTTTTGATTAATAGGAAAAGAATTTACTTTAGGTATAGAGATTTTTTTCTTTGATTCTTTATCAATTGTTAAAGATTCGACTGGTAATATATCCAGTAATTTAAAATCATCACTTAAACCATTTAATTGCATTTCTGTTTCCGTATATTTATTTGATTCTTGAAGCGAGCAATTTTTATTTTTTGAATTTAATTTATTCAATATTTTTTCATGATTTTTTAAAGTAATTTGTATTTGAGTAATTTCTGTTTTTTGTGATAATAATAATTGATGAATTTGTTGTAAAGTGAGACGATCTTTGGGTGAAAAGGACATTTTTTATTTATATATTTTTTTTCAATTTTATAAAATAAATATAATTTTCAAAAAAAAAATTTTAATATTAGAATTATAAATAAATATGTTTTAAAATTGTAGCTTCTCTTTTGTTATAAAAATTTAAATGTTCATAAAAATGTTTTAAAAATATATAATCACAATCAATAAATTCAAAAATAATAATATCATCATTTCTACATCTTCCTTCTGCTTGAATGATATCTTTTTTATTATCTAATAAATATAATGCTTTAAAACAATTAGTATCTAATCCCACTCCCATTTTTGGATAAGTTCCAATAACGATCTGCTTTTCTAAATCTAAATTCTTCATGTTACCTTTAAAAGTAGAAATATCTTCTGTATTTAAATGTGTTTTTAAATAATCAACGGTAGAAATATTTTTCACCAAAATTAATGATTTTAAATGTAATCTTTCATTAATAAAATTAACAATTTTATACAACCTATCCGGATTGTTTATCAATTCCGACATTGCAAGCGTATAATCAATTTCCCCTCTTTTATTTTTTTTTAATGTACATTTAAAATTTAATTTAATTGGTTGAACAATATATTTTCGATGAACTAAAGGAATAGAAATAATCTTTTTAAATAATTGATCTATTCTTTCGTCTTTTAAAGGTGTCGCGGATAAACCAATTAATTGTTCAATTTCATATCTTTCAATTAATTCTTTAGATCTTCTAAATTCATGATGACATTCATCTAAAATAATCATATCATATTCTTTTATTAATTGTGTAAAAGGTTTATTATGTTCAGTTATTAATTTAACAACATCTACATAATCAATTTTAAATTCATTTATTTTCATCATCCATTGTTCATATAAAACATTATATGAAATAATAACTAAAGTTTTTTTAAAATAAGATGCTAAATATAATCCTATAATAGTTTTACCGAATCCGGTATATAAATCTAAAATTACAGAATTATTTTCTCTATGATTGAGAATAATATCTTTAATAACCTCATATTGATTTTTATCTTCATTTTGAATTAAAATTATATTAGATTTATGTATTTGAGTTAATTCTTTTTTAATTGGAATTGAAATACGAATTTTAATATGAGATGCATTTGTATTATTTTGAAAATAATTATTTTTTATTAAATACATTTTAAATTTATTTTTATATTTGAAAAAATGTTTAAGACAATCGAAATAATAGTTTTATTGATATTAATTATTGCGTTTATTTATTTTTCAATTTGTGGAAAGGGTAAATTTAATTTATTAATATTATTAATTATTATTTTTACAATTTTAATTAAATTACAAAGTAAAAGAATAGAATATTATAGTAATGAAAATGAAGTTATTAATGATCTTAAAATATTTGCTTTTAATATTCTACCTGAACTAAAAGATAAAATAACAATTAATATTGGTAAAAGTTCATTAACCGAAGGAAAGAAACATATATTTATTTGCATTTACGATGAATATAAAAATATTTATAATAAAGATATTCTTTATAATGTTTTATTGCATGAATTAGCACATGTAATTTCACCAACAATTTCGGGAACTAATGAAACGACTCACGATGAAATTCACTATAAAAATCTTATTAAACTAAATGAAATAGCAAAATCGAAAGGATATGCAAATATAAATTTTAATGTAGTACCAATGTCTTATTGTATAAAAAAAAGATAAATTTAACAAAAAAAAATTTTTTTAAAAAAATTTTTTTTAATAATAAAAAATAATTTCAACTAGAATATAAATATTTAAAAATAGAAAATAATATCAACTAAAATACAAATATTTAAAATGGAAAATAATTTTTATGATATTTTAAAAAGTCATAATTTTATTGGTTCTCTGATAAAAATTAAATTAATAATTATAAACGGAAATACAAAAGATGATACGGAAGAAATTTATATTAATGAAGGAATTGTAAAAAATATTTATTTGGATGAAATTATTACTATATCATTATTTAATTGTAAAATTAATAATATAAATTATATTGGAATTCAAATGTTTCAAATTATTAAAATTATAGAATTAATCGTTTTACGAGAAGGTACAGGTGAAATTGAAGATGATAGTTTTTATAAATTATCAAAACCTATGGGAAATAATTTAAAATTTAGAAGTAATAATAAATATTTAAGTTCTTTAATGCCGGTTCAAATGATAAAATTAATGCAACAAAAACAAATAAATATTCCCGTTTTAATCAAAAATAAAAAAACAATAAAAATATTTTACCCAAAACAAATTAGTTCAACTAAAGTAAAAAATGAAAATAAATTAATTTGCAATAAAATTTGGAATAACAATACACCACCAAAATTAATATATTATCCTTCAGATTGGTTTTATATTAAAAATGAAAAGAATGATGAAAAACTTATAAAATTCGCAATGAAAGAAATTTCAGCTCAGAAAAATATTGGTGTGGCTTTAAGAGGAAAAAATATTTCTCGTTGGGGAAAAGTAAGTTTAATTACTTTTTCAACACCAAAATTTGTTTTTACTTTTGATTTAATAAAACTCGAGACAAATTATATTTTAAAATTTAAAAATATTTTAGAAAGCGCTTTGATAAAAAAAATATTTTATGATAGCCGATGTCCTGCTGATTATTTTCTAAATTGTTTAAATATTAAATTATATAATATTTTTGATATTCAAGCTTCTAATATTTATTTTTTATTTCATAATTATACAGATGGATTACTTCCAAAATTTTCATATTCTTTACCTAATATAATAAATATGTATTTAGGAATCGATCCTTCTTTTTTATTTTTTGAACATCGAAGAATAACTCATTTAGATGAAGATACTTGCGCTTGGTTCGAAAGGCCGTTATCTTCTGAAATTGAATTTGGAATTTTATGTGATGTTATTTATTTATTAGATTTAAAATATTTAATTAAATATGCTATATTAAAACCAATGCAAATTATCACTGATATTTTTCTTAATTCAATCTGTCGTAAAAAATTTGATGATTATTATAATATTTTAGATGATACAATAACTATTCCAAATGAATCGGCTAAAATATTACCAATTTTAAAAAGCGAAAATGAATATGAAAAAATGGGATTTATTGATGAAAATGTTATTTATCAAAATATTAATCAAATTGATCCAAATGTAATTTATTCTAAAGATATTATTCATCAAAACATTGAATTATAAATTAATTTTTGAAGACTTCTACTTAATAAGTAGAAAAAAATTTAATTTAATTAAATAAATTTAAAATTTTTTCATAATTTGGGTTATTATTATCGGGATCAAATATTTTATTTTCTTCAATATATCTTAAAATAATATTTCTATTTTTTTGTTTTTCTAATTTTGATAGTTTAACCTTTGATAAAATATTTTTATATACTAAAAATAATCCAAAAATTAATTCATCCATATCAATTATGGAAAAAGTGTAAGATTCATTTATATCACCCGCTTTTTGTGGTTGAATAATTTCTTCATTAAAAATTAGTCTTGTTATATAAAAACATACTTCAGTTAAATTTAATTTTTCGATATTTCTAATCATATCTGATGCGGCTAATTTAGATCGTGTTATATTAACACTTTTATTTACTAAAATTTTAAGATTATTTTTTACTGTTTCATAAATTTTATCATTTTGTTTGTACATTTTTTTTATAACTTTATTTAATCGGAATCACTAAATAAATAATTTGGCATATAATTTATAACTTTACGAGATACAGTTTCTTCATCATTATTTTTATTAAAATTTAAATTTTCTTTTTCTTTAGAAATATTTGATTCAATATTTTGTTTTTTTTCTGAATCATCATCAGATTGTTTATGTTCATCTTTTAAATGTTCTTTATCAATTTTAATTATTTCATCATTTTCATTTTTTTCATCCTGTTCGGATTCTGTTTGATTTTCGGATTCTTGTTTTTCTTTTTCTTGTTTTTCTTGTTTTTCTTGTTTTTCTTGTTTTTCTTGTTTTAATTTATTTTTTATTGTTCTTTTTTTTAGTTTTTTTTGATTTTTTTCTGATTTTCGTTCTTTATTTTTTATAATTCGAGAAGATTTTTTTGAAGAAATTCTTTCTTCTTCAAAAAAATCATTCATATTTTTTTGCGAATTTTGATTATTTGAAGAAATATCACTATCATCTTCACTATGATTACTCAGGTCTGATAATTTATGATTTAATTTTATTTTTCTATAATTATTCGAAAGAATTTCTTCTTGATCCGATTCGGATTCAAATTCAGATTGTAATTCATTTTCAGATTCTAAATGTTTTTTTCGTTTTTTATCATGTTTTTTTTGATTGGGAATTTTATTAAAAATGGTTTGTAAGTTTTGTCGATCATAATCTCTAATTTTTTTCAAAATTATTAATTTTAATTTATCGTTTAATAATTCTTCCAATAAAATTTCTTGTGATTTTGATTTATTTTTAAATTTTGTTAATAATATAGATAAATTTTCACAATTTGATTTTATTGAATTTTGATTATAATATTTTAAGAGTAATTTACAAGTTCTATTTAAACAAGGTTTTTTAATACATAAAACATCATTAAAAAATTCATCAATATTTTCAATCATTGTTCTATAATAAGTTGTTTTTTCATTACACTGTTCTTGTAAAACAGTTAAACATATTTTTTTTTTATTTTCATCAATATTAATCGGATTCGATTCATCAATTGTTACTTCACCAATTAATATTTCACATAATTCATCAAAAGAATTTTTATTTGGGTTTAAACTAATTGACAAATCATAATATTCTTTCATAAGTTCATATATTTCCTGTTTTAAATTAAAAATAATTTCAGATAAATTTTTTATATCTTTTTCCATTTTATTTTATAATTCATTTAATTAATTTTTTTATTGCTATTTTCCCAATTTAAATATTCACAAATCTGTTCCCATTTTTTTTCATGTTCTTCTAATTTTTGATCTGTTTTTAAAAGTTCATTGATATCGCATTTAATATTTAACATTTGTAACAATTTATATAATTTAAATTGAACATTTAATGAATTTACTCGAATCGTTTTTACAAATCCATATATATATTCAATTCTAGAATGTAATTCCATTAATTCTGGAATTTTATCAGAAATATTTTTTAAAGGTGTCCCAATTAATTTATTTAAAATTACATTAATATTATCATAATATTTTGACATTTTCAAATCTTTTAATATTCTATAAATATGATCTCGATTTAATATTTCATTGGAAATATTTCGTCTAATAATTTCCAAATTAATGATTATTAAATCTTCTTCTCGAATATCAACTCCAATGCCTTGAAAATTATTAATTGCTTTTAAAAAATTTGATTTTAATGAATAATAAGTTTGTTTTTGAAAATCATTTTCTTTATTTGTTATTTTATAATTCTGAATCAAACAACAATTTTCACAAATGAATTCAGAATCATTATTTTCAAAAATTGTTGAAAAACAATTAAAACATGATAATTCTTGATTTTGAACTAAATCTATTTGAATATAATTTTTCGCGATATTATAAAATGAAATTATTTTATAAGTTTCAATATTAATTTCATCATTTTCTTTAAAAAAATCAAGTAAAGTTTTAACTTTTTTAAAATTTTTTAAAAAATCATATGCTCTTGTTATATAATAACCAAATTCTATTTCATTATCATTCAATTGATTTTTTATTTTATAATGAATATCCATTATAGTTGTTTTACTAATATTTCCATTTTTTTTAATTTCAATTTTCATTTTTTTTAGTATAAAATACTAAATGTTTTATTTTTGGTTTTTATTTTTAGTAAAATACTAAAAATAAAATACTTTTTGAATATCAATTATTTTAAGTTTTGTAAATATTCATCTCAATAAATTTTTTAGTGATAATTCCATTAATATTTCTTTTATCGGAATTCATATTAATTTCGGCCAATTCATTTAAAACTTTATTATAAATAATATTCTTAAATTTATAAAGATTCAATTTCGTCACTTGTTCTGTAATTGATCCTTGATTGATCACTTTCACCACCAAATTTTCAATTATTTGGTGGTTTGCGAATTCGGGATTACTATTATAATAAATATTCATACGATCCAAAGTATCGATATTCGATTGGAGTGATTTAGCTCGTTGTTCGAACATTAAAATTTCAATTTTTAGATCTCTTAGACAAGTTTTATATTCTTTGACTCGTTGTTTAATAAAATATAACGAATTTTCATTTTCAACAATATTTTTAAATTTCACACAAAATTCTTTAGTCGTTAAAACATAACCTTCAATTTCAGATTTCACAATCTTTTGCAAAAGATAATCATTTTTCAAAAATTCTTCAAATGAAAATTCACCAAATGTTTCTGGAGTTTTAAGACCATGACGATTAAAAAATTCAACCAAAAAATCATTTAAATACAATCTTAAATAATATTTTCTTGGTGAATTTGGATTGGTATCATTGTTATCCAACACTTTAAACACATTGTAGGAATTTAACATAAAATCGGTATGAATGAATTCTTCGTAATCATAAATTACCATTCCGTAATAATACATTTCTCCAGTTTCAAATCTATCTTTATTGTATCGTGCTTGTGCTTCGGATTGGCCTTTGGTAATAACTTCACCGACAATGTTAATTTTAAAATCTCCTTTAAAAGTGATTTTTAATTCATTCATCATAGATTCGAAAATTGGAACAAGTTTTTGTTTTTCGGGCAATAAATCAACACCATTTAAATTCAATTTTCCTTTTTTATCTAAACAAAGTTTATTCAATCTACTACAAACATCACCATTCGAGAAAAATGTAACATTCGCGCCATCAATTTTTTCACACCAGAAAAAAGGTTGATCTGTAAATTTTACAAAAACATTTTGCATTTTGGGAAAACTATAATCAAAAGTTGGTAATTTCGCTTCATATCGTTTGGACGCCATTTTTAATTTTCGTTCAAACTAACAAAGATTTATTGATGTATAATTTTTTAAAAAAAAAATTTTAGAACGTCATTTTTTATAACAATTTCTGCAATTTGGACAAACTAAAAAATTTGTACTACCTTCATCAGCACTTCTAGTTTGTCTAACAATAACATTAAAAACAGTATCACATTTTGAACATTTTATGCCATTTTCTTGTTTTTTTTCATTTTTATTTTCAATTATTTGTGATAATAATTTACTTGCTTCTCTTTGAAGTGGCGATAAATGATTCATTTTTATAAATTGAATATTAATTTTTTATTTTTTTAATCATTAATAAATATCCATAATATGGATCGATGATTTGTTTTATTTCATTTTTAACGCAAACTTTAAGTATATTTTCTAAACAATTTAAATTGTTATATTTTATAAAAAAATTTTTTGTTTTAAATTTTTTTACCACTTCTAAAATATAATTAAAATTAAATAAAATATCATTATTTTTAAAAGTAAAAATGATTATATTATCATTTTTAATTTTTATTTTAAATGATTCGTTATCTAATAATAACAATAATTCTTTTTCTATTTCGCTTCTGAAAGGTTCATACTCGAATGTTTCAGTTTTATATTTTATTACAAGTTTATCATAATTTTTATAAAGTACAGGTTCGTTATAAAATTTTTTATCATAATTTTCTACATTTTTAACAATTGTTTTGCTCATTTTTTAAAATGAAAAATTTTTATTTAATTGATATAAAATTTTTTTTTTGACAATATTATGATAAATAATTAGTATAATATTTTTAAATAATGGCTCAAAGAATAGTTATTCCAAATATTTTAAATTTAAATGACGAATATTTTAAAAATATTAAATTGTCTGATAAAACTGTTACTAAAAAAGCAACATTTATCAATCTTATAAAACCTTTAGATCTTATTTTGCCTGTTAAATTTTGTTATGGCGCTAGATTATTTAGCGCTTCTACAAAAGTTACAGAACCGGTTGGTAAACCTTCTTTGACGTATGATATTTATACTCTAGAAGACGCGCGATGTTTAAATTTGGAACATGATAGAATTGTATTCAAAAATATAAATAAAATAGCCGAAGCACTCAAAAAAGAATTTGAGTCGTCAACCAGTCCTGATATCGTTAACATCAGAAATAAAATTCTTAGAAAACATAAAGAAATTGTAATTGTCGGTTGTAAAGAAGTTATTCCACCTGATGAAAAACAAGCAACTGCGGGAAAATATGCGATTTATATTCCAATCGAAATTCAATCTCCTGATGAAATGGCACCTAAAAAATTCGTAACACAAATTACTGATTTAAATCATAAAAATCTAAATCCTTCTGAAATTATAAATGTAAATAATACATTAAATACAGGACTTTATAATCTTATGATTTCTATTACAGGAGTTACTATTGTAAATAACGATAAAATTACAATGACGATTTTATGTAAAAAATGTACATTTGAAAGGAAGAAAAATGCAAACCAAGAAGCTATTGATGAAGCATGGAAAGAAGAAATTGATAAAAGAAAAAAATTAAATTCCAAATCGTCTGATGAAAATGAAGAAAATAATGAAGAAGTTGTTGATGAATTTGCAAACATTGAAGATGGCGAAATTTCAATAGATGATTTAAAAGAATATGCGGATCAAATTAATTCTCTTTCTATTAAAAATTAAATAAATAATTCAAAAAATTTAAGATAATATCTTAAAATAAATTAAGAAATTAGTAATATAAAAATGGAGTTATTTCAATATTTGAATATATTTTTTAATACAGATAAATTCAATCAAGAAAACACATTTGTTTCAAAACCTAAAAATGTCTATTCAAAAATTAAAATACCAAATAAATTTAAACAATATTTTTATTTTTAAAAATAAGTTTATTATTTTAAAAAATGACAATTATCAATAAAATTAATTTAGACAAAGAAATAAAATCAAGAGAACATAATGTTAATTTTAATATATTGAATGATATGAAATTAGAAAAATTAGAGAATAAAATAAAATTACGAGAGTCAAATATTGATAAAGAAGAAGAAAATAAATATGAAAATGTTTTACATAATATGTTAAAAAAACAAATTGAAATTAATAAAAAAAATTTACAAGAAGATGTTTTAATGAAAAAAAATCTCCAATCCGAAAAAGATAAATTTGAAAATGAAGAAATAAAAGAGTTGGATATTGAAAAAATTAAAAATAATGAAATTGACAAAGAAGATGAAATCATCAAAGAAGATGATGAAGAAGAAGAAGAAGAAGGATATGAAGAAGATGAAGAAGATGAAGAAGAAGAAGAAGGAGATGAAGAAGATGATAAAAAAATTAGTGAAATTAAGAAAAATGAAGATAAAGATAATAAAAAAAATTCCGAAAATATTAAAGAACATAGTGAATACGAAAGCGAAGATGATTTTGATGATATTGAAACAGAATTCGAAGAAGAATTCGAAAGAAAAAAAGAAAAAGAAAAAAAAGAAGATATAACAAAGAAATGGTTAGACGAAGAGAGAGAAAAATATATTTGGGAATTAAAAAGACTAAAAAAATATAATCCAAACATAAAAATCGAATTCGATGAAATAATTACACCAACTATCGAATTAGTAAAACTTCAAAATAACATTAAAAGAGAAATGATTTTAGATAGAAATATTACATGGTGTAAAAGTCTTTTAATTGGATTTTGGTCATTTATTGAAAATATTATTGGGCCTTATTTTGGAAAAAATTTTGAAGGTTTTACTCAGTATCAACAAGAGCATATGTATATGTTTGAAGAATCATTAAATGAAATTTATGAACGAAATTATCTAACTTGGATAGATAAAATTCCACCTGAAATGAGAATTATGTTATTTACAGGCGTTAATTTAATGTTATTTCAACATCCAAATTTAAGAACATTTCAATCACTTTTAATTAATAAAAAATAAGAAAAAATATTTTTAAACATTGTTTAAAAAATTATTTTATAAATTATTTCATTAATTTATCGTATGCTTTTTCAAGATTATGTCTAAATCTATCACTATCTTTATCGTGATATTTATTTCTAATATCAATTTGTTTTAAATTTTCTTTTTTGGCTAAAAAGGAAACTAAACCAAGAATATTTCTTGGTCTAATAGGTAGATGTTTAACAGAATTATAAAGTTTAACTATTTCGCCTTTAGATTTCGAATTTAAAAATACTTTATACAACCATGTCCGATTCCAAATTTCTTCGATTAATCCTTTTTTAGTTTTCGGATCAGTTGTAAATATTTTTAAATGATGGTTAATGTTTTGGGAATTTTGTTCATTATCTAATTTATTTTTAATATAATTTAATTTATCCAATTTCGACAATTTAGTTTTTCTTGATCTAATTGAACCTGAATGTAATAATAAACCGGAAATTGCAGATTTATGAGATTTTAGATGATGTAAGTTATTAGCCATTACATTAGATTTTTTTCGTTTTGAAGTTTTTTTTTTATGTGAATTCAATATTTTTGAACGTTCTTTAATATATGAATCAAAATTATATCCATGCGCCTCTAATCTATTTAAAATATGGGGGGTTTTACTTAACATTTTTTTTTTTAACCTTGAAGGTTTTGATTTGCGGCTCTTACGTCGACCTTGGTTTAATGATTTAATAACTCGTGAACGTCGACGTCTAGATTTTCGTGTGCGACGTCTTCCATGACTCGAAATTTTTTTCGATCGTCTTGATTTTCTAGATCGTCTTCTTCTACTATGACGCGCAAATGGACTTTGTAATTTATTTGCTACTACTCTGGTTTTTCGGCGAATATTTCTGGGATTAATTAATTGATCTCTTCGTAAACTCATAGAATGATGTTTTTTTCCATGTGGATACCACATTTCTGATGCGAGATTTTTTCGATACCCAAAGGAACGTTTTCCGTGAGCTATCATTCGTGTAGTCGATCTACGAGATCGTTTAGAATGATGTCTTCGAGATCGTCTTGAATGACTCAAGTGACGTCTGGAATGATGTCTTCGAGATCGTCTTGAATGACTCAAGTGACGTCTGGAATGATGTCTTCGAGATCGTCTTGAATGTCTTTTTCCGTGTGGATACCACATTTCCGATGCGAGATTTTTTCGATACCCAAAAGATCGTCTACCATGAGCGATAACGTGTGTGGACGGTTTTCTTATTTGTCTTTTTCGTGAATGCAATCGCTTAGTACTTCTAGAAATACGCCTTCCATGAGGATACCACATTTCTGATGTTAAATTTTTTCGATGTCCAAAAGATCTTCCATGAGGATACCACATTTCAGAAGCAAGATTTTTTCGATATCCAAAAGAACGTTTACCATGAGCTGTTATTTTTTTAGATTGTCGAGATCTTAACCGTCTAGATCTTTTTCGACCATGTGAAAATTTTTTTTTTGATCTTCGTGAATGTCTTCTTGAACTTTTTCGTTTTCCATGAGCGGATAATTTTATTATCCTACTTTTAGATTTGCGTCGACGACGACCGGCCACAGAGGATAAAATATTTTTATCAATAGAATTAGGTATATTTTGATTACTTTGATTAGCAATAGATTCAATATCATAAAAAGGCGGAACAAATTCATCGCCTCCATGCATTAAATGCTTTTTTTTTGAAAAAATACTTTCATTGGGCATAATTAATCTATTATTAAATTTACGCCTTGAATGATTTCTGGCAGACAATTTTCTTTGGACCATCTTTTTTTAATAATAAAAAAAGATTTTAAATTAAATAAATATTTTTTTATTGAACATTATAAGCATTCCCTACTCTAAAATATTTATCTCCATTTGCAGTATGAAATGGGGTCATTTTATTTATATTTAAAGCTTGATAATGTTCTGAACCGGGTCCGGCCATTTTTAATTTGTTTGCATAACCTTCAACCGGTTTTTTTATTAAAATTTTATTATAAGCATTATCCCCCATACTTGCATATCCTTCATTAGGTTTAACAATTTTATAAATATTTTGCATCAATGAAACAGATAAAATTGTTCCATTATCCAAAAGAACTTGATGTAATAAAGTAATACTTTTTGGATTCGACGCACTAAATGGCATTTTAATTTTTGATGAATCACCATTAGTATTATCCATGGTATAAATAAAATTATTATCTTTATGATGAATTACAAAATTTGTTTTCCTTAAATAATCATTTATAACTTCGGATTTGATAATTGTATTATCTTTCATCACAACATTATTATTCGAAATTGAATGTGGAAACATTTTTTAAATATATTTTTTTAATTTTTTATTTATTTTATAAATAAAGTTTTTAAATTATTTTTAATTTTATAGTTTTTAATTATTGTATCTGGATCTGTATTCAAAATAAAAACATCATAAAGCGCTTTAATATATTTTTTTAATTTTTTTCTTTCGGAAATAATAAGAATTTTATTATTAAAAAATAATTTTGGAATAATTAATTTCAAATATTCCATTTGATAATCTTTAATATATAATAAATCATAATCTTTAAAAATTTCATTTAGTGATTCATTTAAAATTGGAATATCAGTTATAAAAATATCAAATTTATTTAAATTTTCATTTTTAATTTTATTAAGTGTTATATATTTATAAATAGGATTATTTTTATCAATATTCTCTACATGAAATAAAATATCATTCAGTCCGACTATTATTTTTTCATTTTCATTATTTTTATCTTTTATATTTAATATTGGTAATTTTGTAAAATTTTTATTAATTAATTTATCACGAACAGCCTCGGAATCGACTTTAAAAAATTTTACTTTATAAAATTTTTTTAATTTATTAATTATCTTGGTATTATTCAAAAGTTTAATACAATTAATACATTGTTTTTGATCAGAAAAAATAATATAACAATCCATATTTTTATAAATTAAAATCTAAAATGGAAATTGAAAATAGTTTTAATAATTTATTATTAATTTCAGAAACAAATGCAGAAAAATATAATTTTTTTGATTTTAACACAAAAATTAAGTATAATATTTTGAATACAAAATTGTTTTGGGAAAAATATAATACTTTACTGAAAGAATTTCAATTTAAAGATTTTTTTTTAGCTGAAAAATCAAATTTATATTATTCGATTTTAAGATTTGATATTGACATTTATCCTTGCGAAGAAACTGATGAATTAACTAGAAATGAAACTTTAAACGGAAAAAATAGATTATATGATAATAATTTAATAAATAAAATTATTATATTTTTATTCAAAAAAATTGAAGAATTAAAAAACGATCTTCAATTTTTAGAAGATTATGAAAAAATCTGTTGTGTTTTTTTAAAAAAAAAGTGGATAAAAAAAGACGGTTTTCATTTAATATTTCCATATATTTTTTGTGATAAAAATTATCATTTAGATTTTTATGAAAAACTTCAGGAATACGTTAATTTAGAATTTCCCGATAAAAAAATTACAATTGATAATGTCTTCAGCAAACCTTGGATTTTAATTGGTAGTAAAAAAAATGAAAATTCGGATATGTATTATTTAACAAGTGTTTATAATAGTTCTGTAACATTAATATCTAATTCAGATTATATCTATCCAGAACTTTATTCAATAAATAAAGAAGTAAATATTAAAAAAATTTTTATAAAAAACAATATAATAATGTCTAAAAGTATTAACTGGGTTAATAAATCAAATGTAAATGAAAATTTAAATAAAATAATCGGATGTAAAATGATGGAATTATTAAATCCAATTAGAGCTGATGATTATAATTTTTGGATTGATATTGGAATAACATTATTTAATATTGGTGAAGGTGATCATAGATTTTTTTCATTATTTGATAATTTTTCTCAAAAATCTAAAAAATATAATGAAAAACAAACAAAAGATTTATGGGAAAAATATTTTAAAGTTAAAAATAAATCTATTGGGTCTTTAATACGATACGTTTTAGAGGATAACAACGAACAATATTTAATTAATGCAAAACAATATTATAAAGAATGTCATTTTAATTCGATTGACGAAATTGATGATGAATTACATTTTTTAACTGTTCCTTTAAGAGGAAAAACTGTAACGAGAATATCAGATGAATTTTTTTGTAAAATGTTCGAATTAAAATATAATGGACAATTTGTTTATGCAGAGAAAAAATGGTTTAAATTTACTGGCTGTATCTATAAAATAGCTTCAAAAGAAAATATGTGTTTAAAAATTAATAATCTCAAAGAATTTATTATAGATATTTTAAATGATTTTATAATTCAATACCCATCTTATAAAGAATTGGTTATAAAAAAGAAAGAAAAAATGAAATGTACTTTAGAAACAACAAAAGATATTCTTGCCATTGAAAGTTTTCTAAGAATGAGATTAAATAATGACAATTTTATAAATTTATTAAATACAAACCAATCTTTAATGGTTTGTATGAATGGTGTTTTAGATTTTGATTCAAAAATTTTTAGAATAACAACCCCAGATGATCTAAGTTCCTATTCAACAAAAATTTTTTTCCCGATTTACACAAATAATCCATTGCTGGAAGCTGAACATGTTAAATTGAGGAATGAATTATATAATTATTTAGATAAATTATTTAATGAACATACAGAAGAAATTTTAAATTTATTAGCATTTTCGATGGTTAACAATAAAAGTAAAATATTGATTGTTTCTATGGGAGAAACAAATACAGGTAAATCTGCTTGGATTAATCTTCTTGAAAAAACATTTGGGGATTATGCATGTACCATGGCAAAAGAAAATATTTATGTTAGACAATCGGAAAGAGGTCGAACAAAATCGGATATTATAAATACAAAAGGAAGAAAATTTGCATTTATAAATGAAACATCCGGCACCGAATGTTTAGCAACTGATGAAGTAAAAACATTTGCTTCGGGGGGCGCGGATAAATTTCCGGCAAGAGATCTTTATGAAAAAAGTAGTGATTTTACTGTAACAGTAACTTTATGGATTACATGTAATTTAAATGAATTACCATATATTCCGGAGGTTGATGATGCGCTTTGGGGTCGAATTAAATGTATTTTTTTTTATTCTAAATTTGATCGTTATGCTCCAAAAAGTTTAGAAGAACAAATAAAAAAAAAGCATTATCCAAGGTCTGAACGAATTAATGAATTTTTTGATGCAGTTTCCGGAATTTTATTACATGAATTATTTGAAAGAATCAAAAAAATTGATTTTCAGAATCAAACATTACATTTGCCTAACTTAGATGAAAATACAAATATTTTGAGAAATAATAATAATTTTATTAGAAAATTTGCATTACATAAATTAGAAGAATGTAAAGACGCGGAAATATTTACAGCAGATCTTTACAGATATTATAAAATATGGTGTAGAGAAAATTTTGCAAATAAACGATATTCAATGACCAGAACAAGTGGTGATATATCATTATTTGAAAAGGAAATAATTTTAGTTTGTAATTTTATAGAATTGATTACAGAACATAGAACAAATAAATTTAAAAATGTTAAATTTATTGTTTAATAATAATAATTTCATTATTAATGAAATTTAAAAAAATTATTTTTAATATAAATAATTTATATTAAAAAATAATTATTTTTTAATATATAAATCATTTAATTTATAGTAAACAGGAATATTGTTAGGTAAATATCTTTTAATAGTATAATTTAATTTACCTTCTTTTAATTCTTGTTTTGCAATTTTTTTAGCTTCAAGAAAATTAATTTTTTTAAAATTTCTTATTTCAGCAACTCTTTTACTTATAATTTTTATATATTCATATTTAAACAAATATTTTGGCGTTAGATTATTTTCATCATATTTTTGAGAATCCGATTTTACCGATTCCACTTTATTAATTACTATTGTCTCTAATTCCGATTCCGAAGAATCCGAATCTTCGGAATCAGAATCGGATTCGATTATTCCTGATTCTGGTATTTTACATTTTGAATCCTGAATATTTTCAAAAAATTCATTATTTTCAAAATCGGAAAAATCATCTTTTAAAATTGTTTCGTTTTCGTATTCTGATTCCGAAGATGACATTTTTATTTTAATAAAAAATGGATAAATATAAAAAATTTTCGTTGAAAGGTTTAAAATTTAATGCGGAAGTATTATCCGTTTATGATGGCGATACATTTGACGCTGGAATATTATTTCTAGATAATTATTTTAGATTTAAATTTAGAATCTTAGAAATCAATGCACCCGAAATAATTTCTGATTATGAAAATGCAATAAAAAGTCGAAATAGACTTATCCAATTAATGGGAATTGAAATTGATATTGATTCAAAATTATCTAAAAAAGAAGTTAAAAATCTTTTGAATAATAATTTTGTCGATGTTGAATGTTTTGATTTTGATAAATATGGAAGGGTTTTATGTTATTTATATAAAGAAGGAGAAGATATTGGAAAAAAATTACTCGAAGAAAATTACGCAAAAAGATATTAAAATTTATTTTTTAAATAAATTATTATTAATTAAATTTTTCTTAAAATATGCAAAAATAATTGAATTTTAAGAATGGAACATAATTATGCAAAAAATGTTAAATCAAATTTAACATTTTTAAAAAATTTAAATAGTATTGATGATTATATAAAAACTGAAGAATTAATTATTGAAGATGATCTAGATATAGGTTTAAATGAAATTATTCCATCTTCAAGTTTCAATAAAACCGGCGATGTGATAATTGAAGATTTTAATTTAGATTTTATCAAAACTGAAGAGTTAATCATTGAAGATGAATTGAATTTTATTAAAACAGAAAATGAAATTATTGAAGATTGTGTAAATTTTATTAAAATAGAAAAAGAAATTATTGAAGATAGTGAATTGGTAATAAATATAACCGAAAATGAAAAAAATATCGAAAATCTAACTTCTTTTGTAAAGAATGTTGAAAAACCAACTTCTTTTGTAAAGAATAGTAAACCAACTTCTATAATTGTAAAAAATGTTGAAAAACCAACTTCTTTTGTAAAGAATAGTAAACCGACTTCTATAATTGTAAAAAATGTTGAAAAACCAACTTCTTTTGTAAAGAATAGTAAACCGACTTATATAATTGTAAAAAATGTTGATAAACCAACTTCTATAATTGTAAAAAATGTTGAAAAACCAACTTTTTTACAAAAAAATATTGAACCAACTTCTTTACAAAAGAAGGGTAAACCAACTTCTATTGCAATTGAAAAAAATGTCGAAAAACCAACTTCTATAATTGTAAAAAATGTTGAAAAACTAACTTCTTTTGTAAAAAATGTCGAAAAACCAACTTCTTTTGTAGAAAATGTTGAAAAACCAACTTCTGCAATTGTAGAAAATGTTGAAAAACCAACTTCTGCAATTGTAGAAAATGTTGAAAAACCAACTTCTGCAATTGAAAAAAATGTTGAAAAACCAACTTCTGCAATTGAAAAAAATGTTGAAAAATCAACTTCTATTGTAAAAAATGACGAAAAACCTACTTCTATTGCAATTGAAAAAAATGTTGAAAAATCAAATTCAAATTTTGTAAATGAAACAATTATTAAAAAAATAATTTCAAATGATTTTAAAGATGATATTTTCATAAATTACATTAAAATTAACGAAAACTTATTAGAAATATTTAAATCAATAAATCCATTTAAAATACATGTTTATATTATCAATGATTATAAAAAAATCATCGTTACAGTATTTTTTATAAATAATAATATAATTGAAAAAAAGAATATTTTGTTATCTAAAGGTCAATATAAAATTATTTCGGAAAAATATAAAAAAATAATAAAATTAAAATTAAATGATGATTTTAACTCTTTATATAAAATATTAAAAATAGTTTATACTTTTGAAAAAAATGATTCGTTTTTTTCGAAATTTCCAACAATAATACCCAATGATTTAATAACATCACAAACTAAAAATTCAAATCCAGTAAATTCTATGACTGTTGATTATAGCATTTCAAAAAAACTAAAAAATCAAGCAAATATTTATGTTAAAATTTTACATGGCGAAACGGAAATTAATCGTAAAAATATATTAAGAATTAATACCGTTTATCATTTTGAAATAAATAATATATTTCTTGAACATGTTGATATTATTCTTATTCGAAGAGAATATCCAATATATTCGATAGATTATTATAATACTATTAATGAAAATAGATGTCCTTTTAATATTAATCTTCCAAAAGATTTATTTCAATATAAAAGTATAGATTATCCGAATAAAAGTATTTCACATAATGGTGTAAGAGTAAGAGTTTTACCTTCAAATGGTAAATATTTAATCCCAATAACCTTTCCGATATTAAGTACACATTTAGAACTTGAGGAAAAAAATAAAATGAGACCTTATAAGGCCAAAAATCAACGTTTAGTATTTATAAATCCAGAAACAAACCATATTTTATCAGAAATTAATATTAGTGTTGTTTGTGTACCAAGAATAAAAAATATTTCTCAAGATGATAGCGATATTCCTGTAAAAAGAAAAAGATGTCAGTAACATTTCTTACCAAAAAATAGGCAAAAAATGTTTAAGTTAAAAACAATCTTCAAATCCAAATTTATCAATAATTTTTTATTAAATTTATAAAAATTTTTTATTTTTGATTTATTTTTATATGAAATATAAAAATGTCGACCATTAAAACTTTGAAAGATGACAGTAAATATGTATTAAAATTTATTAAAATAAAAGAAAATGCAAAATTTCCATCAAAAGGATCTCCTGGCTCAGCCGGAATAGATTTGGTTTCTGTAGAAAATATTGAAATTCAAGCAAATGGAAAAGCGCTTGTGGGAATAGGTATTAAAATACAGCTTCCTGATGGAACATATGGACGAATTGCTCCAAGATCGGGGTTGGCAATCAATAATTTTATTGATGTTGGAGCGGGTGTAATCGATGGTGATTATCGAGATGAAATAAAAGTTGTTCTTTTTAACCATGGATCCGAATCTTTTAAGATTAACGAAGGCGATAAAATTGCTCAATTAATTTGTGAAAAAATTTGTATTCCTGAAGTTATTGAAGTATCAGAACTCAACGAAACGATTCGAGGTACTCGAGGATTTGGATCATCAGGAATAAAATATTAAAGATAAATTAATTAATAATTTCAATTTATAATTGAAATAAACTAGAAATATATTTCTACATTTTCATTTTTAAAATTAAAAATTTTTATTTTATAAAAAGTATTTTTAATTATCAATAAATTAAAAAAAAGAAAAATGTATCGATTCGAAGTAAATCAATTCGAAGATAATCGATGTAAAAAATTTATTACGTTGAAGTTTTGGATATATTTTTCAATTATAATATGTTTTTTTATTACTTGTATTATCGTTTCATTTTTAGTTTTAAAAAATTTAAACATGAATAAGGGTAAAGAAGATTTTGAACAAATTGGAAACAAAAATGATTCCAGTAAAGAATATTCTGAACAAACTGGAAACAAAAATGATTCCAGTGAAGAAGATTCTGAACAAATTGGAAACAAAAATGATTCCAGTAAAGAAGATTATGAACAAATTAGATACAAAAATGATTCCGGTGAAGATGTTAACTTGAGGATAATATATTTAAAAAATGATAAAAAAGTATGGAACAAAGAGCTATTGTACTTCGATTTTTATGCATCAGTTAAGGCATGCCATGAACTCGGGTTTGAATTGTGGGATATTCAAGACGGTGAACCTGAATGGGATGCTGTTATTGATTATTCAAAGCAATATCATTTAGATAAAATTGTAAATGGATTTTGGATTAATGGAAAGGCTGTAGAAAAATGTAAAATTGGAGTTATGGAATGTACAAAAAACGCTTCAAATGGAAATGGGTTATATATCGAATGGCCAACGCCGCATCAAAATAATTTCTCCAGAACTTATTATTTAAATAATGTAAAGGAAAACTGTATTTATTATTCTTACAACTCTAAATATAATCATCTTAATCTATGGGAAATTTCCAATTGTTCTTACTTTATACCATTGATCATTTGCGTTAAGCGAGATTTATAACCAGAACAATATATTTTTAAATTATGAAAAATAACCTTCTGTATGTAATTTCAATTTATAATTGAAATAAAAAGTTTGATAATTAAATTCATAAAATATTATTTTAAAAATTTTTATTTTTATATTTTTTAAAAGTTATAAAATAAAATGGAATTCGAATCCATAGAATTCGATTCTATGGAATATAATTTAGATTTATTAGCTTCGGTGGCTTTATATAGTTTTAATATCGATAAATTGTTGACAACAATTATCAATTATGATAATAAAATGTTAAGAGATGATTTTATTAAAAGTTTTTTTACAATTTTAAATAAAACTTTTAAATGTGTAAAAAAAAAAAATAATAAAATAATAATTTCATTTAAAAATCCTAAAAGAAAAAAAATACAAAAATTAAATTAATAAAATATTTTTTAAATATTCAAAAAATAAATTAATAAAATATTTTTAAATGTTCAAAAATTAAATTAATAAAATATTTTTAAACATTTAAAAAATAAATTAAAAATATTTTTAAAATATTCAAAAAATAAATTAAAAATATTTTTAAAATATTCAAAAAATAAATTAAAAATATTTTTAAATATCATAAAATTATACAAAAATGGTTTAACTGTTTTTAAATATTAAAAAATTTTATAATATTTATAAAATAAATTAAAAATTAATTAAAAATTTTATTTTAGTATTTTATAACTTTTCAAAAACATATAAAATGAATAATTATTTTTATAAGATAATAATATCTTATATTAATATAATCGATTATAATTATTTAATTGATTTAAATAATGTAAATCATTTAAATATTTTAAATGATTTTTTAAATAATTTATTATATTTTTATTGTATAAATTATGATGATATTTATGAAAAAAATAGTTTGAATTTTATTGAATTAATTTTACAAAAAGGAGTAAAAATTAATTCAAAATTTGATGAAAATAATACTCCATTAATTATTGCTTGTAAAAAAAATAATTATTTTTTAGCAAAATTATTAATAAAAAATGGCGCGAATGTAAATTTGAAAGATCAATTAGGGAATTGTCCTTTATTAATTTCTTGTTTTAATCAGAACTTTGAATTGGCAAAATTATTAATTGAAAATGGTTCTGATTTAAATAATAAAAATAATGAATCTTTATCTCCTTTAATTTATTGTATTAAAAAAAAAAATTATTCCTTAATTAAATTATTGCTGGAAAATGGTGCTGATATTAGCGAAATTAGAAATTCTTTATATTCTTCATGTTTAGAAAATGATTTATGGTTATCTAAATTAATTTTAAATTTTGATATTGATATAAATTTTCAAACTATTTTTAAAAATAATGCTTTAATAGAATCTTGTAAAAATAATAACATAGAAATAGTAAAATTATTACTCGTTAATAAAGCAAATGTTAATTTAAAAAACAATTTTGGTGATTGTCCATTAATGTATGCATGTAAAAATAATAATTTCATATTAGTAAAATTATTACTTGAAAACGGTTCGGATGTTAATGTAAAGAATATTTTTAATAATACACCTTTAATGATTGCATGTGATAATAATAATTATGAAATTGCTCAATTGTTACTTTCATTCAACGCTGACATAAATTTTGAAGATAATTATAAAAATACACCATTATTAATATCTTGTTATAACAATAATATTGAATTTATTGAATTATTAATAAAATATAATGCCGATTTAAATTATGTTAATTTAAATAATACATCTGCTTTATTTATATGTTGTTCATTAAATAATCTAAAAGCTTCAAAATTATTAATTAATAATGGCGCGAAAATAAATTCAGATTCTATTTTAATTAAAGCTGCTAAAAATAATAACTTTGAATTAACGGAATTATTATTGAAACATGGTGCGAATGTAAATGTCTTTAATCAAAAAATATATTTAAAATTAAGTAATCAAATAAAAAAATTATTGATTACTTATAATTTAATTTTAAAAAATTGTGATATTTGTAATAATGTTTTTATCTATAATAATTATTATAGAAGGATTCATTATCTACAATTATGTGATAATTGTGATTTTAAAATGCCAATATTGATAGATAAAAATAAAGAAATTATTAAATTTAAATTTATTAAATGTGGATTTTGTTATAATTATGACTTGATTTTAGTAATAAACGAATTAAAATTTTATGTAAAATGTTTAAAATGTAAACATTTTAAATTAATAAAAAGATAAAGTATAAAAATTTAAATTAACAAAAAATAAAGTAATCAAACGTAAACAAAAATAGAAGAAATGGACAAGCATTTAAATACATATAAAATTGAACAGTATATTCAATTACTTTGCAATGAAAGTATAATTTTAAAATATAAAATACAAATATTATATAAATTAAGAAATTATATTATGGGTATAAATTCTATAAAAATTAGTAATATTATAATAAATATCAAAGGACAAAAAGATATATTTGATGTTTTTATATTTATAAAATTCCTATTTAGAAAATATTTATATATTGCATCAGATTTATTATATTTTACTTTATTTTTACAAATTTTTAATAAAGTTATTAAAAATTTTGATATAAATTATAAAAATTATATTATTTATAGAATTCAAAAAAATAAAATTATTGAAAAATTATTTTTTTATTGTACGAATGAAAATTGTGGTGATAATAATCTAAATGAATTTAAGAATTTAAATGCTAAAATTTTAATTAAATTAATTAAATATATTAATTTCAAATATTTTATTCATAAAATAGACACATCAGATAATAATTTAATGCCAATGTTTTTTTCGGAAAAAAAGAATGTGAAATTATTTGCTTTAAAAATATTTGTTTATAATTGGAAACAAAAACATAATTTAGCTATTCAAAATATTGTAATTTATAATTCGAATTTATTTTTCTGTTTGGAGATTTTTGAATATTTTAATAAAAACTTAAATTCTTTAGAATCTATAGAACTTCTTTATTATATGATTGATATTTTAGAAGAGCGACAATTAAAACATTTTTTTGAACAAATAAATTTAGATTATATATTATTAAATAGAATACATTTTTCACAACAAATATCTTTTTTTATCGTAAAAATTTTTCAAATAAAAAATGAAGGTAATTTATTAACAAAAAACAAATCACAAAATAAAATTAAAAATTCAAATATTTCAGATAATATTTTAAAGATTGATAATAATATAGTTTTTGATTTATATAATAATAAATTACATTCAAATATTAATGATAGAGTTAATGAATTATCAAATGATAAAATACTATTAAAACGTGGAAAAAAAATAAAAAAACATTTACAATTTAACGATCACTTTTTTTCGAATATTCCACATCAAGATATTTTAGGTAAAAAAATAATTGATATTTTAAATTCAAATATTTCAGGAAGAATAATTATTGGTGCCGATAAATCAATTATTGAGGGTATTTGGATAAACAGAATTAAAAGAGATTGTTTTAGATCAGAATTTGATCAAATTATTAAAAATAATATTATTCCTTCTTTATCACAAAATTATAACGTTGAAAGTCCAAAATTTTATTTTATCGAAAGTAATTTTATAATTAAAAATGATACAAAAGATTCAAATAATTTATGTTTAATAAAAATTATTATTGAATGTAAAGATGAAAACAATAAAATAAAATACAGTTGGATATAGTCTTTTTTATTAAATAATAAAATTAAATCTTTTTATCAAATAAAATAGTATAAAATTTTTTTTTATCAATTTTGAAAATTTTAAAATATTTTCAAAAATGAATTTAAGTAATCAAACTTTAATTTTACTTACTTCAATCACACCAGATCAAAAATATACAAATCTCGAGAAAATTATTTCAAATGGAGATAAATTTAAACATCCAATTATAACAAATAATATTGTTCATAATAAAGATGTTGATCCGTCAAAATTATTAGAATTTGCGAATTTTAGTTATCCAATTTTACCAGAAAAGGTAATAAAATTAATTGAAGATTTTTTGTTGTTTAAACGAAATAATGGAACAATTAAGGAGCGAAAAATTTATAATCAAATAAATATTATTGATTTTATTCAAAGATTAATTTCAAATCGCCCTCAATCTTTTTTTGGCGTTTCAGATAAATTTGTACTAAGAAATGGTTATCATGGAAATGGATGGCATAATATTGGTGAAGATAACGAATTATCCCATCTATCAATTATCGATTATTTAACTTATGATGAAATTAAAATTTCCGCTTTTCTACAAGTTTCTTCCCCCATTGCGCCGATCAATAACGGGCATCGAGGAAATCGAGGCAAAAAAGATATTAATCATATTGATGAAGCAATTTATGTTGGTGCCGTGGGATCGAGATTTGCCAAACCTAATCGAATGGAATATCAGGAAATAATTATTTCTAAAAAACAAAATCAATTAGAAAATGGATATGGCCCTTTAGATAAAAGAGTTAGACTTAATACACTTGACGTATTTACCGAATTTTACGGATTAAAATATTTTCCATTATTCAGTGAAATTTTTGAAAATAATTTCACTGAACATAAAAAATATCCACATATTAAGGTTAAATCATCAGAACAATTGATGTTTAATTCGGACGTATATGAACGTCGTATGGAAATTACAATTGAGACATTTTTAATTGAAGCAAATTATCGAGGAAAATGTCGCAGCAAAAAAGTTTATGTTCATGTGGTCGGTCTTGGATTGGGTGTATGGATGTTGGATCCGGGAATTCAAAACAAAATTTATCTCGATTGTTTTCGGAATATTCTTAATAAAACATCTTTTCCTTATATTTCCGATATTGATTTTAGTTGGGTTGAACCGGATGATATTTGGAAAAAAATATCTAAGTTAAAGGATTTTTCCGGTACAGAAGTAACCATTAATTTTACCCGAAATGATCCTTTTGAAAATTCAGTTCGAAAAAAAGATAAGCTTGTAGTTGCAATTTATGCATGGGATGGTAATTCGTTTCCCGGCAATGAATATTGGTATGGATATCTTTCTGGATCCGGGGATTCGGCCGCGGCATGTTCATCTCAAATTGCAGAATTTCAAAACGCTCACATTAATAAAAACAATATTAATGCCAAAAATCTCCATATCGCCAGTCCGCAATATGGACTGTTACATGTTTCTGTTTGGGCTGATAAATATTTAAAAAAATCAATTTTATAAAATAATTTTTGAAATAATATTTCAAAAAAAATAAATTAAAAAATAAAATGATATTTATTTTTATGTTAAAAAAAAATGATAATAAAAATGTCAATTTTAGGTTCTATTACAACAAATTTTATATTATTTTTTATTTTACAAAATATTTTAAATAAAAATCATCAAAGTGATGAAAATTATTTTATTGCCGAAAATGAAACAGAAAGTTGTAAAGAAGATGATTTTAAACTTTTAAAATTCGAAAATGAATTAAATGAGAAAATTTATTTAAAATACAAATTTCTCGAAAATCGTGATACATTTGAAAATATTTATAATGAATGTAAACAACAGGGAAGTACTATGTGGCAAGTTCTTGAAGGTAGTCCAGAATGGGATAAAATGTTTGCACTTGCTAAAGCAGAAAATAAAACTGATTTATGGATTGCGGCGGACGTTATGGGGGATTGTGTGGATGGATATAATTGTTTAGAAACTGAAGCGGAACAAGGAAATGGAATCAGTGTTAATTATCCTCCAAATGAAAGTGTACATTATAGCAGATTGCATCGTTCGCCATCAGCAGGTCAAAATTGTGTTTTTATTGAAGATAACGAACCTTATCTTTGGACCGTTGATTCATGTTTTTTCAAAAAATTTGGTCTATGTGTTAAAAGAAATTGTTTTAAAAATTTAAATTCAAGTGATATCAATATCGATTTAAAAAGTTTTTTTAATAAAAAAATTAATAAAAAAAACTTTAAATCAAAATAATAATTCAAAAAGACAAAATTTTTTTTTTAAAAAAAAATTATTATTTATTCTTTGAATTTTTATAATTTTATTTTTGAAAAAATGAAAAATATAAATCAAAATATTTTTTTATATGTATTTTTTTCTTCATTGTTTCCTTTAGTTTTTATGCAAAAACTAAATCGTTCATTATGTGAAAATATTAAAGAAGAAGAAATTAATAATGTTAAAATAGTTGTTCTTGGTCTTGCCGGATCTGGAAAATCTAGCTTAGTTGATGCTTTATTCGGATATGAAACTGAAACAAACTTTACTATCGGAATAAATAGTACAATTCTATCGACTCGAGGATCATTTACAACTAAATATTATTGTTACCAAGGAGGACTTTTTGGTAATAATAATCAACAAATTACTATTATGGATACACCAGGTGTTGGGAGTTTCGATATTAATGAAGAAGAATACAATACTCGTTCTTTAATAAGTAATTTAAAGAAAATTAGATATGTTAATGTTTTTTTAATTACTTTAAAACAACAAGATAATCGACTATCCAATCCATTATTTGAAATGTTTGAAACATTTCAAATAATGTTTGGTAAACGATTCTGGAAAAATGTTATTATTGTGGTGACACATTGGAAATATGATAAAACTAATATTAAAATTCGAGAAAAATCTATCCCGCCAATTTCAGAAGAATCATGGATAAATCAAATCAATTCCGTCTTTTTAAAAAGATGGAATATTTCCAATGTTCCGGTTGTATTTATTGATACTAAATTCGATGATAGTGATAAACATGAATGCAGTAAAAATGAAGAAAACCAATTAAAATTTATCCAAATTATGAAATCTCTAAATTTATATTATTTTCATTGGATTATATATAATCCACCAAGAATTCTTAAATTAACTCAAGAAATTGATCAATTAAAAAAAGATCGGCAAATATTTTTTTCGAATTATTTAAGAGAAGTTTCGGAATATGAAACTGATTTTTCAAATTTTAAAAAATATTTTAAAAATGTTGCGATCATTTTAAAAATTTCTCTTTTTATTGACTTTTTATTTATATTAATTGTTCTGGTTCCGATTCTTTGTTTTTGTATAAGTAAAAGAAACATAACAGAAAACAACTCAGAAGATATTGTTACAAATTTATATCCGACCGATATAAATTTAAACATGGATAATTCATTGCCAAAACATGAAAATTTAAACATGGACAATTCATTGCCGAAATATGAAAATTTAAACACGGACAATTTATTGCCAAAATATGAAAATTTAAACATGGACAATTTATTGCCAAAATATGAAAATTTAAACATGGATAAACCACCAGAATATGAAATAAGCATTGTAAATAACCAGTAATTGATAAAAAAAATGTTTAAAATTTATTTTTTATAATTTTATTATAAATTTTAAATAGAATTTTAAAAAATATAAAATTTTTAAAATTAAAAATATTCATGTAAATAATAAAAATGGATAATTTAGAATTATTATCAAATATTGCATTGGCTGTAGCAAATAATTCAACTATTTTACCTGTTTTAAAAAATCAAACGCATTCAACTATTAAATTAGCAAATGACGTTAAATTATCTCCAATTTCAACAAATGACAAAATATCACAAAATTTTGTATCACATAAGTATTCTATTGGAAAAGGATTATCACATGCCAAGAATGATTCTACGAAAATTAAACTAATTTATTCCAAGAATGAACCAATAAAACTGGTTAATTCTAATGAGTCAACAAAAGCAATTCCAATATTTAATCAAGATCAAATTAATATAGAATTTGATAAAAACATTAAAGAATTATTGAATTCGAATAAAAAAATTTTAGAAAAAATAGAAAACATTCAAAAATTCAATATAGGAATGCTTATGCAATTAAAAACGATGGAAGAATATATTAAAAAACAAAATGCTTCTTTTTCTGTTAAAAATATTACAGAAAATAACATAACTTCAAATTCGGAATCAAAAAATCAAAATGCTTCTTTTTCTGTTAAAAATATTACAGAAAATAACATAACTTCAAATTCGGAATCAAAAAATCAAAATAATGCAATAAATAACGAAATAGTAATAGAAACTTTTTTAAATACATATGTTAATGATAATTTCCCAAATGATTTTCAAACATTAGTAAATAAGAGTTTGAAAAATGATATTTTAAATATAAAAACACCAAGAGAACTATTACATAAAATAGCATTCACTAATATAAATAAAATAAATCATTATATATTTAGTATACATTTATTTTCTAATATAAATGTATTTCGTTTTTTTAAAAAAAAATATGGATCGGCTAAATATACTTTTTTACATAACGAATCAAAATTTGATTGGTATAGAAGAGGTAGTAAAGGTGATAGAATTGGAAAATCGTTGAAGACGTCTGGAATAAAAATATCGGTCAATGATCTTGAAGAAAATATTAAAATTATTTTAGAAGATATATTTATAAAAATTTTAGAAATAGATAAAAAAGAATTGGTTGATTTTAAAACTATAAAAAATCATTTAGAAATTAAATTTATTGATAAAAAGTCGGATTATGAACTTAGGCTTAATAATGAATTATATCAAAAAATAACTAATAAAATTGCGACTTTATCAAATAAAAATAAATCCAAAACTTTAGAATTTATCAATTCAATTTAATATTAAAGAATTCTTTTGTTAAAATAATTTAATATTTTTAAAATCAAAAACTAATTATTTGCATTTCAATTTCAAAAATTAATGTATTACTTTATTCTTAAATTAAAGTAGATTTTTATGATAATTATATTTAATGAAAATTTATATTATTTTAATTTATTTTAAACGTTGAAAAAATATATTTGAATTTTTTAATTAAATTAAAAATACTATTTTAATTTTATAGTTGGATTTTATAAAAATCCAACTTATTTATTACTAGTTCAATTAAATTAAATCGAATTAATTTTATTTTTATATTTTTATCAAAAATGTATAATTTTTGATATCTAAATTTAATTTTTATTTTTAATAAAAATTTTAGTCAAATTACTTTAATTTACTTAATTTTTTAATCATTATGATTAAAAAATTTTTCGATAAGTTCAACATGTCCAAGAAGAATTCGTCGACAACAAAATCGAGTTAATTTGAGGGTATCCAAAGCATATCCTTCCGAATATCCCTCCAATAATAATGCAAGATATTTTTCCCATTTGTTTCCCACAATGTTGCCACATGTAAAACAACGAATTGGTATAATCATAGTAATATTTATTTTTTATGGAATTAGTTATTAAAAATTTATTTTTTATCTTTTATAATAAATAATATTAATCATGGATTTCAATGATAATTTAAACATAATATTTAAATATAAAAATTTTGAAAATATTTCAAATGAAGAAATTAAAATGTTGATTGATTCAGTTAAATATATTAATGAAAATAGTATTAATTATATTAATAATATTGAATATTTTAAAAATATTAAAAAATGCGATTTTGAAAATATTAATATAAAAATTAACAATATAAAAAATTCTAAAAAATATAATTATATTTTAGAAATTTTAATTATTCAATTTTTAAAATTCATTAAAATTTTTAAAAATATAAAAAATTTTAAAATTCAAGAAGAACTAAAAATAAAAAACAGAGATCAATTGATTAGAGAAATTAATAAAATACTAAATGAAAATGAATTTGATGAATTTTATAAAATAATTTAAAATTCATCATAATATTATTCTAAAGCATAATAATTATTTTTTATTTTTTATAAAATAAAATAATTTATTGCTTTCTTAAAATTTTTTTTTAATGAAATTTACTAATAATTTAGTAACAATTTATTAGTTTGTTTTGGTTAAAGTCAAAATACTTTGATTTATAAAATGTTTATTAAAGTTAAAACTTTAACCGGCAAAGAACTTGAAATCAATGTTGAACTTGATGATACGATTGAAAAAATTAAAGATTTAATTGAATCAAAAGAAGGTATTCCTACAATTCAACAACGATTAATTTTTTCTGGAAGACAGTTAAACGATCAAAAAATTATATCCGATTACAAAGTGCAGCCCGGTTCGGTATTGCATCTTATACTTGCTCTTCGTGGAGGTAAATGAATCTAACTGCTTTACACAAAACAAAATGAACCGATATTTAACATTCAAGGTTTGCTGTGAAATTATCCACAGCATACCTATTAGTAAAATCTTAAACGACGAGACCTTATTTCTTACTCATGATGACATATCTTTTGAGATTCAGAAGATTGTTCCTGGTAGATTATGGATTATTGCTAAATCGAATGAAAATTGTTTTTATTATGATGTATCAATTTTTCAATTATTATATCTGAAAACAATTTGAATTAAATTGCTTTCATTAACCTCTATTGTATTTTAACTCAAATTTCTTTCTTAGAATAAGAGTTTTTTGATCATATTGTATATAACATCTTTGTGACATTACATATAATAAATGTTATATTCATAAAAAAATTATAAATATGTTATGATTTAAATAAAATAATTTGACAATTATTGTCAAATAAAATAAACTACTAAAGTATCTTTGACTTATTTTTTCTACTATCAATAAAAAATTTAATATTAAAATTTTTTTTTACTATTATTTTAATATTAAATTTAAAAATGGATTACACGGTTGAATTAAAAAATGCAATTTTATCAAATGATAGTGAATATGTTTTAGAATTGATACCAAAAGCTAATATAAATGCAACTTTCGACGAAAAAAATTTATTATTTTTTGCAATACAAATGAATAGTAAAAAAAATTTATATGCTTTAATTGAGGCCGGTGTTGATGTTAATTGTTTTATATATAAACCTGGCAGTTTTATAATTATTAATTCACCATTATTTTCCGCTTGTTGTCAAAATAATTTAAAACTTGTTGAAATATTAATTTCATTTAATGCAATAATCTATAAAAATATTCTTTTTGATTATTTAAATCAATGTTGTGATGCATATAATATAAAAATTGTTAATTTATTAATAAAAAATGGAAAAGATTCATTAATAACCATTAATGAAAAATATCTAAATTATGAATTATTAAAACAGGTTTTGTTATTAAATGATGTTAAATTATTAAATTTAATACTTAAAAATATTGCATTAGATTACGAAACTATGAAAATATTATCAGAAGATATACTTGTATCTAATTATGATTTTAAATATTTAAAATTATTATTAAAATATAGTAAAGATGATTTCAAAATTTTTTTTGAATTAAATTTGGAAAAAAATATAAATTTTGATAATTATTTTAATATTCTTAAATATTTAGTAAAAATAAATAAAAAAATTAATATTAATCATATTTTTTTAAAACAACCATATTCTGATAAATATATTTCTATATTTGAATTTTTAATTAATTGCGGTGTTGATATAAACTACAATAAAGAATATCTTATACCAATAGAAAAAGCTTTACATTCAAAATCTTATAATATTTTTAACTTATTATTAGTTAATGGTGTACAAATTCATAATTGTTCTCCATATTATTGCAACTTACATAAAAATTATGAATTGATTAAATTTTTTATTTGTTATAAAAGTTTAGTTATTAAACCCCCGCCAGTATATGATGAAGAAAATTGGATATATGTTCGACCAAAAACATTTTCAATAACAAGTATTTGCGAGTCAAAATATTTTCCAATATTTAAATTATTTTTTGATAATTTTGATCCTAATGATTATTATGACGATATTTTACAAGCAAATATGTCTGATATTCAAAAACAATATTTATTAGAAAAAGGCTTTAAATATAAATATTGCGAATTATGTAATGAATTAATATATCGAACTAATATAAACTATAATTTCGTTAAATGTTGTACATGTTTAGTTTGTTATGCTTGTAATAGAAAAATTAAAAGAAATATTAAAGGACTTATAAATATAAAAAAATTTAAATGTTTAGTTTGTTGTAAACCATCATCAAAACAAATAAATAAATCATTAATTTTTATTTCTTGTTATGAATGCCAAAAAATAACTTATATTCATGAATGTAATACAAATAATTTTCATACACGCAAATTGAACAATACTTTAATTTGCGACGATTGCGCTGAATATAAAATGACGTGCCCAAAATGTAAAGTAAAATGTTTACGTCTTAGAAATGATAGTGGCTTTGTTTGTTGCTGGAATTGTGAAATAATTTTATGTTATTTTTGTGAACGTGTTACCAATAAGTGTTATACGCATTTTGTAAATGAACCTCATGGTTATTTTTTAGATATATCCGAATTGAAGGAGTTTAGATTAACAAAAATGTTAATAGAAGATTCAAAAAATATCGAATATAATAAATTTGAAAACGAATCAGATAATTCAGATTATTTATCTGATATATCTTATTTTTCTGATGAATATGATGATTTTTGTTTATAAACACTTTTTTTCTAAATTTTATTTTTTAATTATTAATTAAAATTTTTTTTTTAAAAATATTTAATAAACAATTAAAAATGGAACTAATTGATAAACTTCTTAAAGCTTTTGAATTTAATGATTCGGAAACAGCGGAAAAGTTATTATTATTAGAAAATGAATTTGATAAACCATTGATTGAAGAAACGGAATTATTTGAAAAAGCATTAAAATTTTCATGTGATTTCAATAATTTAAAAAATGTCAAATTATTAATAAAATATAAAGTTAATTTAAATTATGTTTTTAATGACAATTTTTTACAAAAAAATTGTGAAAATAATAATTTGGAACTAATTCGAATTTTTGTTGAAAATGGAGCAAATTTAATATATAATGGACGACATATAATTTTTTGGTATTTTGAACATTGTTTTCATGATAAAAAAATTATAGAATATTTGATTGGAACAATTGCTGATGATCAAAAACAAGAAATATTGAATGAATTACTTTTAAGTATTTGCGATACTAATAAATTTAATATTGTTAAATTATTGATTAAACATGGGGCTAAAATTAACTATATCGATTCACAACTACGTACACCATTATCAATTGCATTTGAAAAAAGAAATTTTAGTATGATGAAAATATTAATTAATGCCAAGGCAAAAATTGATAACAATTTTTTATCGAAAACAATTGCTTTAATGAATTTTAATTTACTTCATTTTTTATTAGAACATGGCGCGAAAATAAATGAAGATGTGCTATTGGAATGCAAATTCGATGATAAATATCTTTTAATTATTAAATATTTAATTAAAAAAGGTGCAAATGTAAATGCCATAAACGAAAATGATGAATATCCTTTATATTTAGCAACTTTAAAAAATAGTACAAATATTGTTATGTATTTAATTGAAAAAAGAGCAAATATAAATTTAACAAACGAAAATTCATACAAACTTTTATCAAATGTATGTAAAAAAAATAATTATGATTTAGCAAAATTTTTAATTGAAAAAGGTTGTCTAGTAAATTCTATTGATTTAGAAAATAAAGATCAACCCTTATATTTTGCCTGTAAAAATTCCAATCTTAGATTAGTTAAATTATTATGTGAAAATAAAACAGATATCAATTCACAATCTAAATATATTGATTTCGACCATCAATTGTTGGAGTCAATTAAAGTATATTTAATTGTACACAATATTAAAACAAAAAAATGTAATACCAATGATTGTAACAATTTAATAAATGTAAATTACAAAAAAAACGAAAATGGTATTTGTTTTTTTTGTAATCAAAAATAATTTTACGTAATTTTTAAAAAAAATATTCAAATTTTTTTTTATGTAATTATTAATTAAAAAAGATATCAAGTTTTGAATAATATTCAAAAAATATTGTTATTTTTAATTATTATATTTGAATTTAAAATAAATAAAATGGACGTTGAAAAATTAAATATTAAATGGAATAAACATTATCCTATTTCTTATTTTATGTTTTGTGATTTTCTTGAAAATAATTTATTCACAGATATTATTTTAATTGTTGAAGGCAAATGTATCCAAACACATAAAATTATTCTTTCGGCTTGTTCGCCTTATTTTATGAATTTATTTAAAACATATAATGATGATATAAAACCGATCGTTTGTATTTTAGAAATTAGTTTTGAAATTTTTGAATTATTAATAAAATATATATATACTGGTGAAATTATTGTTGATAAACAAAAATTAACACAATTTATAAATGCGGCTGAAAAATTTCAAATTTTGGGTATTTCCAAACAACCTACTGATATAATTGAAACGGAAATACAAAAACGGAATTTTGTAAATACAATTCAAATTTCAGATAAAAAAAACAAATAATAACACAAGATAAAAATATCAAATTTAATAATTCGAATTATGAAAACCTAAAAATATCCGATTCCGTAAATTTTTCTTATTCAAAAAAAGAAAATGACTTGCAAATAGATAAAAATGCTTTAATTGATAAAACAAATTTATATTTTTGTCCAAAATTTTACTATTATAATGAATCTATATTAAATTTAAGAAAAGATTTTTATAAAAATCATAAATGCGATAAATGTAAAAGAAGATATTTTAACAAAAATTCTCTCATTCGCCATAATAAATTCGAATGCGGAATTTCACCAAATCTAAAATGTGATAACTGTGGTAAAAAATATAAAAGAAAATATGCATTGAAATGTCATTTAAAAAATTGTGATATTTTAATTTAAACTATTATGAAATAAAATTTTAATAAATTAATATTTTTGAAATATTATTTCAAATTACTAAATTCCATCTGAAATATTATTTCAGAATATTTTAAAATTATTAAAAATTTTTAAAAATAAAACAAAACATCTAAAATTATTAAAAATTTTAAAAATAAAACATCTAAAATATTTTTAAATTTCATAAAAATCTTATTATATTATTTGTGTTTTGCAAATCTTACAATTATTTAAAATTTTAAATAATTTATTAATTTTTGATTGCATTGTATTATATTCCATTCGCAAATGTGCATTAATTTTAGCTTCTTTTGATAACGATTCAAATAACGCTTTCTTTTTTTGTTTTTCCAGTAACCTATATTTTTTGCTGATATCAATCCAATTTTTTTTGCGTTGAGATTTTTTTTGGGAATTATCTAGAATTTCAATTTTAATTTCTTTCGGATCGTGTATATATACAAGTTTAGGTTCATCATTTTCTTCAGGGGTATCGAATAAATCTGAAGTTTCTATTAGTCGATAAATATCCATATCATATACTAAAGGTTTTATTTGAAAAAATTGATTATTCAACATATTATAATTTACAATTTGAATTCGATTTTGTTTCAAATCATCTACAATGTCAAGATTAACTTTAATAAACTGATCAATTTTTTCAATAGGATTATCCATTTCAATTTCTAAATTAACATTTTCAAATTCAGATTTAATAAATCGAACATGATTATTTTCTTCATTTGAATCCATTTTTGATTTTTATATCAATATTTGTAATATACAATCTATTTATATTCCAGAAATTTAATCCAAGATAAAGTAATGATTTTTTAATATTTAATAATATTTTATTCAAATATTATTAAATGTATGAGTAACAATACTAAATTTAGTATTTTTAAAAAAAATATTTTTAAAATAAAAATTTTATTGTTTTAAAATAGTAAAATTTTTTTAAAAAATAAAAAATTAATCATTAATTAATAAAAAATGATAAATACTGAGTTCGTAGAGGCATGTATCAATAACGATTTAAAAAAAGTTAAGAAATTAGCAAATAAAGATAATATAAATCATCTTTTTGCAGGTAAAATGACAGCTTTACTTTATGCATGTAAATATGATAATATTGTTATTGCTAATTATTTATTAGAAAATGGTGCCAATTATAAAATAAAAAATTTAATTGGTGAAGATTGTTTAATATATTCATGTATTAATAATAATCTTCGCCTTTTTAACAAATTAGTTAAATTAGGTGCTGATATTAAAACAAAAGATAATGAAAATTTTAATACCTTAATATATGCATGTAAAAATAATTCAAAAAATCAAATATGTTATTTGATTGATAATGGTGTGGATATTAACGAAGAGACAAATAATGGGTTAACGGCTTTTATTTTTTTATGTAAATATAATTGTATTAATATTATAAAAAGATTTATTGAATTAGGAATTAATATAAATCATATTTCAAAAAATAAAAAAACAGCTTTAATATCTGCATGTGAATCAAATAACTCAAACATAATAGATTTATTAGTAAAAAATGGTGCCGATATAAATTTGTTTGACTATTTATATACTTATAGCCCTTTAAGCTTAATAATTAATCATAATAATAATAAAATTATCAAATTATTTATTGAATATAAAGTTAATTTAAATATAATAGATTATAATTATTCAACACCCTTGATAAATGCATGTAATAATGGTTCTTTATGCATTATGAATACATTACTTTCATGTCAAAATATTAATTGTAACCAATCCGATTCAAAGGGTAATACACCTCTACATCATAGCGTTTTTAATAATAATATCAATTTTGTAATATTATTATTACAAAATAAAGCAAGAAAAAATAAAGTAAATAATGATGATCATCCGCCGATATTTTATATTGAAACAAAAGAAAATAGCAAGTTATATGATATTTTAAAATAAAAAATAATTTTGAAATTATTAAAAATATTAAATAAATTTTTTTTTTTTAAAAAAAATCATTTAAAATATAGTGAAAAATGAATGATCATAAATATTTACAATATTTAAGAGAATTTAATGAAAATTCAAAACTTTTGACTTATTTAAAAAAAGAATTTTTAAATTCACCTTTATTTAAATTCGATTCTGATAAAAATATATATAAATTCACTGAAATAATTTCAGCCGTTGAATGGTGTATTATCAAATATAAACTATTTGACTACGATAATATATATATTATTGTTTGTGATAAATTTTTTAAAGAAGTGTTTGATATTGATACGATATTTGTTTATGAATTAATTCATAAAATATCTGAACATTTAAAACCATATTCTTATGAAGATGGTAATATTATGAATATCACCATAGAAAATTTTTCTGAGATTATAGATCTTGATAAAAACTTATGTGAAACTTTGAACTTTGATTTTCAACCTAATAACCAAAGTTGTTGTTATAAAATAACGAGAATCGTTAATTTACCAACAATTCATTTAACTGAAAAAATACCATCATGGGGTGATTTTTATTGTATAAATAAAACAATTCCATATTTTTTTTATGTTGATAGATTTATTAATTATGTAATATTCGAAATTAAATTTTCAAATTTTTTAAATTCGATTTTTAATACAAATCAATATACATTTAAATTTTCAAATATTCATACAAAATTATTGAAATTATTGTTTCCAAATTACGTAAAAGAAAAACGAAATAAATTAATATGTTGTATCGAAAAAACACAACTCCATGAAATTTTTAAAGTAAAATATATTCATAAAAATCAACTTTTATATCTAATTAACCAACAAATAAAATTAAAAATTTTTGCGGATTTAAATTTTAATTGACAATACACCCAAAAATTCAATACAAATAACAAAAAGATTATTATATTTTTAAAAAATTTTTGTATAATTTAATTTATCTTAAAAAGATAAATTTTTTTAAGATAATTCGAACTAAAAAATGTATTTAGATAATAATAAAAATATAAAAAATATCGAAAATATTATATTAAAAAATAAAAATAATAAATTTAAATCTCAATTACTTATTGCATGTAGTCAAAATAATTTAATATATTTAAAAGAATTGATACAAAATGATATTTTGGTGAATACAAAAGAAAATAATTTTTCAATATTTTATGCATGTTATTATAAAAATTATAAAATGGCTAAACTATTAATTGAAAATGACGTTAATTTAAATATAAATGATTATTATAATAATACACCATTAATGTATGCTTGTATTCTTGATGATTTGAAATTAGCAAAATTAATTTTAAAAAATTTAAAAAATATTAATATTGATGATCCTTTAATAAATAAATCTTTATTTTATGCTTGTTTGAATAATAATTATGAATTAATTAAAAAAATTATAAAACATGGATATTATAATAAAAAAAGTATTTTTTATATTTTAGTAATTTATGAATTATTAAATGAAAAAAACAAACAATTAATTAATGAAAATATTATTAATTAATGATCATTTCATATATTTAACAAATGTTAATTAATATTTTATTTTTTAAATAAAATTTTATGATAATCTTTTTAGATAAACAATAAAATAAGTTTCAATTGGATGTTTTAAGATTTAACATCCAAACATTAAGTATTATTTGATTTTTGGTAACTAAAAATCAAACATTTTTTTATGATAATTTTATTAAATTAAAAAAAATAAATTAATGAAAAAGTTTATGAAAAAATAATATTATAATTTTTAAAATTTTAAGAAAATTTAATTAAAAAGTTTATTAAAAAATAAATGGCTTATTCTTTATCTCAAAAATTAACAAAATCTATTATTAAAAAAACAAATTTAAAAAATGATAATTTAAAAAATATTTCAATAAAACAAGTCAAATTTACTCCTGAAAATGAATGGTCATCGTTTGATGAAGATCCTGATTTATTTGTTGATCTTTATCAATCTAGAATAAATGACTTTTTAATTAGGAAAATAGACCATCAAAGAATGGAAAAACTTTTAACTCCAATTTTTGATTATAATCATCGCATTAAAATTTGGAATTTGATATTTCCAAAAATAAATATTTAATCTTTTTTTAAGAACATATTGTAACTAATTAAAAATTTCGCGAATAAAAATTATTTTACAAAATATTCTTTGTCGATCTCGACAAAGAATATTTTTGTCTGATAAGAATATCTTTATGAAAATTAGATCATCAGAGAATAAAATTAACTATTTTATGAAAATTGGATCATCAGAGAATAAAATTGACTATTTTAATTGAAGATTAGAATTATTTAATAAAATGTTAAATTAATTCCGTAAATTAAAAAAAATTTTTATTTTGGGTATAATTAAATTTTAAAAATAAAATTTATTAGATTTTATATACAAATTTTAAAAATTAAATTTTTAAAATGATTCTCAATCAGATTCAAAATCCACCAATTAATGATTCCGAAGAAAATGATTCCGAAGAAAATGATTCCGAAAAAACATTTATTTCTGAAGCAATAACTAAATGCAATTTATTTTTTATTTTTTTAAAAAAAAATCCTGTATATATTGGATTATTTGTTTTGGTTATTTTATATTGTATATTATTGATAATTGTTGTAGTTACAAAAGATTCGAAATATGAAAATAAATCTAATAATTATTCAACAACGATGCCGACAAATATTGTCAATAACGATACCGTTACATCTAATGATTAACCTCCTTCAGCTCAAACAAATAACGGTAACGACACCAACCACACTCACGACATTGGTGCAAATAAAACTCGACCCGACGGAAATAACAAAAATGCAATGTCTAAACGGATTAAATAACATTTTTTCGATAAAATTTTCGAAGATATCCAATTATATCTGACTTCAATTCAACTCCAACAATTATCGACAATCTAGATTCAAAATGATAACAACAGATTCGACTATTTCTAGAATCAATAATAATCCCGACGTCAATAATGAAAATTTTAGTTTAATTAATAACTATTTTAAAATGATATAAAAAATCCATTTTTAAATTTTACAGAAATAAATTTGTTAATAGAAGATGACAATTATAAAATTTTTAACATTATAATTTTTAAATTAAATTTATTTTTATATTATAAAAAATTTTTTTTTATATTTTAAATATCTATTTAAAATAGATATTTAAAATATAAAATGACACTTAAATTCGACTCTATAATCAGCTGCTATGATAGCAACTATGATAACAGCTATAATACGTGCTTAATTTTATGTTCCGTTATTAGCTTAATCGTCAGCTTAATCATCTTCGTTTACCTCTGTTATACCAGCAGTTTCGACATCTGTTCCATTGTGGA
>Ga0172367_10000954_pt1 | contig 43373 bp, 35 predicted proteins | sample Lak10m_FD_114542 | JGI IMG/M metagenome (GOLD analysis project Ga0172367, IMG submission 114542) | Freshwater microbial communities from Kabuno Bay, South-Kivu, Congo - kab_022012_10m | ecosystem: Environmental > Aquatic > Freshwater > Lake | place: Democratic Republic of the Congo: South-Kivu...
ATTAAACTTTGTTGCAAACTCAAAATCTCTTTCATCGTGTGCCGGAACAGCCATAACGCAGCCAGTTCCATAAGTGATTAGCGCATAATCAGCAATCCACACTGGAACTTTTTCTCCATTTACTGGATTGATTGCATAAGCTCCTGTTTGTACTCCAGTTTTTTCTTTTACTGTTGATGTACGTTCAATCTCAGTTAATTTTTTTGTTGATTCACGATATTCATCAACTCCAGCTTTAAATTCAGGTTTTGTAATTTTATCAACAAGTTGATGCTCAGGTGCAAGAACAACATAAGTAACACCAAATAATGTATCGGGTCGAGTTGTGAAAACTTTAATTTCACCATTGTTGTTATCAACAAGTTTAAAAGTAACTTCTGCGCCTTCACTTTTACCAATCCAGTTTTTTTGTTTCAAGATTGTTTCATCAGGCCAATCAATTTTGTTGTGTCCTTCAAGAAGTTCTTCAGCGTAATCTGTAATCTTAAAAAACCATTGATAAAGATTTCTTTGAATAACTGTTGTCCCACATCGTTCGCAGCAGCCATCAACAACTTGTTCATTTGCAAGAACTGTTTGATCTTTTGGACACCAGTTTACCGGAGCATTTTTTCGGTACGCCAATCCGCGTTTGTACATTTGCAGAAAAATCCACTGATTCCATTTGTAATATTCCGGAGCGCAAGTCATTAACTCAGCATCCCAATCATACATACAACCCATTTTCTTAAGCTGCTCACGAATGTCATCAATATTTTTAAATGTGCTGTCCTGCGGATGAATTCCAGTTTTAATTGCATAACCTTCAGCAGGCAAACCAAAAGCATCATAACCAATTGGTTCAAAAACATTGTAGCCCTGAAGTTTTTTAAAACGTGCCCAGCTATCAGTTGGTCCGTAATTATACCAATGCCCGATATGAAGTTTTGCACCTGAAGGATAAATAAACATTACAAGCGTATAAAGTTTTTTTTCTGTTTTGGTAAGATCAGTTTTATATGTTTTATTGTCTTCCCAAAACTTTTGCCATTTTGATTCGATTTCTGAAAAAGGATAACGCATATTTAATATCATAATTGTTGAAAATTGTCCAAAGCACTCCTTCGGAGAAGTCAAATTTAGCTATTTGAGAAAGGAATTCAAATTAGGTCAATTGAGTATAATTCGAGAAATGATTATCAAAATCTTGGCTTAATTTTCCTCGCTGATGAAATAAAAGTAAATTTGAAATGTAAATTTTATCACATAAGGTATAAAAATGGAAAAAACAGAAATAAAAAAATTCTTAAAACACATTCAGCTATTCAATGATTTAAATGATTTACAACTTGATGCTGTATGTAACAAACTTACAACTAAAAATTATTCATCAAACAGTTTACTTTTTAGTGAAAATAATATCCGCAAAAATCTTTACTTGATTCTTGATGGTGAAGTTGAATTGTTTAAACGAACTCCATATGGCGGTGAAAAGAGACTATCAATCTTCAGCAAGTATGATTTTCTTGGTGAGGGTGCACTAATGGATGATTCACCGCATTCAACATCTGCACGGGCAAAAGTAAACTCAACAATTTTAATTCTTACCAGAGATAGTTTTAAAGAATTAATGAAAGAACAAAACGAAACTGCACCTGCTATTCTTTCAAGTATCGGAAGAGTCATTTCAAGAAGAATGAGTGCTGCAAATACAAGGGTAATAAATATCGCTGCGCAATATCAATCAGGCAGAACGCGAAGTGAACACGATTTACTTGGCGATAGAGAAGTGCCTCAAGAATATTACTATGGCGTTCAAACTTTACGCGCATTAGAAAATTTTAACATAAGCGGAGTTACTCTGGATTTTTATCCATTACTTATTGAAGCACTTGCAATGGTAAAAAAGGCTGCGGCAATAGCTAATTATGATCTTGGACTTTTATCAAAACCAATTACAGATGCAATTGTACAAGCCTGTGATGAAATAATAAACGGAAAATTTCACTCGCATTTTGTTGTTGATATGATTCAGGGTGGTGCGGGGACATCAACAAATATGAATGCAAATGAAGTGATTGCAAATCGTGCACTTGAAATTTTAGGATATGAAAAGGGCGATTACAAGTATTGTCATCCAAATAATCATGTTAATCTTTCTCAATCCACAAATGATGCGTATCCGACTTCTGTTAAGATTGCTCTTATCAATTCAAATAAAAAACTTACAGAAGTGCTTCAGGAATTAGTTCAATCATTCAGAAATAAAGCGAGCGAATTTTCTCACATAATAAAAATGGGAAGAACACAGTTGCAGGATGCTGTTCCAATGACACTTGGGCAAGAGTTTGAAGCTTACGCAGTAATGTTGAATGAAGAAGTTCAGCGGCTTGAAGAAAATGTAAAATTATTTCTTGAAGTTAATATGGGTGCGACCGCTATTGGAACAGGTATCAATTCTCATCCGCACTATTCCGAAAAAGTAATTGCACACTTAAAAGAAGTAACAGGATTAAATACTGTTTTAGCCGGCAACCTTGTTGAAGCTACACAGGACACCGGTGCCTTTATAATGTATTCGTCTGCAGTTAAGAGATTGGCTGTTAAGCTTTCAAAAATATGTAATGATTTACGTCTGCTTTCATCAGGTCCCAGGACAGGAATTCACGAAATTAATCTTCCGCCAATGCAGCCTGGTTCGTCTATAATGCCCGGTAAAGTTAACCCTGTAATACCAGAAGTTGTAAATCAAATAGCATTTAAAGTTATTGGAAATGATTTAGCAGTTACAATGGCGGCAGAAGGGGGGCAGCTTGAGCTTAATGTTTTTGAGCCTGTAATTGTTCAGAGTTTATTTGAATCAATTGAAATGCTAAAGAATGGAATGATGACGCTTAAAATAAGATGCATTGATGGAATTACAGCGAATGTGGATAGATGCAGAGAACTTGTTGAATCCAGTATTGGAATTGTTACTGCTTTAAATCCTGCTCTTGGTTATGAAACTTGTACTAAGCTGGCTAAAGAAGCACTCGATACAAATCGTGGTGTTTATGAATTGGTACTCGAGAAAAAATTATTATCAAAAGCTGAACTGGATGATTTGTTGAAACCTGAGAATATGATTAAACCGAGATAGGAAAGAAATTTTGCAGACCCCTTGTCAGTCTGAGCGAAGTCGAAGACTGACTTTCTGATTATGTCACACTTCGACTCCGCTCAGTGTGACATTAAAATATTTGGTTTAACTGATGTATAAAACAAACTTACCCGCAGCACTAATAACGACGTGGGTGGTAATGTCGTTATTTTGTACAAACGGGTAAATTTTTTGCGGAAAGATCGATCGTAATTCCGCATCTGCTATTTAAGAAAATTTTAAAAATATTTCGAACCATAAATATTTCTCATATTTTTTTAGTTCATAAATGTCACCCTGTCCGCCTTAGGCGGATTGTTTCAGGGTCTTACCAATTATTGGTTTAAGATGCTGACAGAAATTCACCATCACAATTTGAGACTTGAATTACATACCCTTAAGTTTGGAGTAACAAAAAATTAATATTGTGGAATTATGGAATCAGTTTTTGATCAGTACTTTTATCCCGACTCAATTTGCATCGTTGGTGCATCTTCAAAACCAAAAAGCCTCGGTTACGAATTAACAAAATCAGTTAAGCAATATGGATATACAGGTGATCTTGCACTGGTAAATCCAAAAGCTGAAGAAATTCTTGGCTTTAAATGTTATCCAACAATCGGCTCTATTGATTACCGAATCGATCTTGCCATTGTAATGGTGCCGAAGCAGTTTGTTGAAGAAACCATAAAAGAATTAATTGCAAAAAAAACTCAAGCTATAATTTTAATTACTGCCGGATTTAAAGAAACAGGGGAAACGGGTGCTGAAGCTGAAAAAAGAATTTTGAAGATCATTCGAGATTCTAATGCTCGTTTGGTTGGACCCAATTGTATGGGGATTATTAACGCACTTCCATCTATTAAGATGAATGCGACTTTTGTTGCTGAAGAACCCAAGATCGGCACAATGGCTTTTTGTTCACAAAGCGGAGCGATTGGAGCGGCTGTGCTAAATTCATTGCGTGAAACTGATATTCGTTTCGGACAATTTATTAGCGTTGGAAATAAAGCTGACGTAAATGAAAATGATTTGTTAGAGTACTGGCAGGGCTGCAAAGATGTAAATGTTATCACATACTATTTAGAAAGTTTTGTTGACGGCGAAAAATTCATAAAATATTTTATTGATGATCGAATTACAAAGCCCGTTATTGTACTTAAAGGCGGAAGAACATCAAGTGGAATTAAAGCTGCTTCATCGCATACAGGCGCGTTGGGTGGTAGTGATAAAGTTGTTGATGCAATATTAAATCAGTTTTCCATTATTCGCGCCGATGATTTAAATGACATGTTTAATATTGCAAAAGGATTCGAAGATTTTCCAACACCAAAAGGTAATCGTGTTGCAGTGGTTACAAATGCTGGCGGACCAGCGATTTTAATAGTTGATACGCTTGAAAAAAATAATCTTACACTTGCTGAACTTACTTTGGAAACGAAATTAAAACTAAAGGATATTGTGCATCCTGAAGGAAGTGTTAATAATCCAGTTGATCTACTTCCGGGTGGAACTGCAGAACAATTTAAAACTGTTAATGAAATTTTAGTTAAAGACAAAAATGTTGATGCTGTGATTTCTGTTTTTGTAGAACCAATTATGGTAAAAGCTCTTCCCGTAATTGAATCCATAAATGATATTAAATCTGAAAAACCAATCTTTCAGGTTGTAATGCCTTTGCCGGAATTTTGGCAGGAATACAGAACTGAATCTAAAACACATCGAGCCTTGTTTAGAAGACCTGAAGATCCCGCTGTTGTGATCAATAATCTTTTAAAGTTTCAGATAAAAAAATCAAATACGGGCAGAATTAAATCTGAAGAAACGACAAAAGATTTTAATCTGAATGAAAAGCCTGGAAGATTTTTAACTACTAATGAAGTAACAGAATTGTGTAATTATTACAAACTTCCAATAATAAAAGATGAAATATTTAACTTTGATGAATTGAATAAACGGCACATCCAATATCCTGTCGTGATTAAAGCTGTTGGTGAAAAAATAATTCACAAAACGGATCTGAAAGGTGTTGTCTTAAATATCAAAACAAAAGATGAGTTAATTAAAACGGCAGAAGAAATGATATGGAACTTCAGCTCAAAAAATATTCAGCTTGATAAATTTTTGATTCAACCATTTCTTAAAACAAAATTTGAATTATTAGTCGGAGCTTTTCGTGATCCAAGTTTTGGTCCGATGATAATGTTTGGTTCCGGTGGTAAGTATGTTGAATATCTTGATGATACTGTTATGCGTTCTACGTATGTAACCGATAATGATGTTGATGAAATGATCAACTCAACAAAAATCGGTAAAATAATTCAGGGTGTTCGTGGAGAAGAACCTGCTGATATGAAATCAATAAAATTTGCAATAAAAAATCTTGCACAAATGATGATCAATCATAAAGAGATTACCGAAGTTGATTTAAATCCACTACTTATTACATCAGAAAACAAAATTTTTGTTGTTGATGTAAGAATTAAGTGTTAATTATTTTTTGTCTTAACCTTCAAGGTTGCAACACCAAAACCTCGAAGGTTTTTTTTCAAGCTCGCATTTTCAAATTATCATTCCTAAATTAAACTATGAACCGAAAAAAATTTCTAACATCGTTATCAGTTGCGTCAGTTGGTGCAACTGTTTTTCCTTATTCAATTCTTGCTAAACCTCCAAGGTTACAAGACAAAAACCTTGAAGGATTTATAAAAGATGAACCGCCAGTTATTAAACCACCAAGATTAAAAGCTGGTGATAAACTTGCAATTGTCTCACCCGGAAGTTACATCTCGGAGGAAGAACTTCAGGACTCAATAAAAAATCTAAACCAACTTGGATTTGAAACAACTTATTCAAAAAAAGTTCTTTTGCAAAGTGGATATTTTGCCGGTTCTGATAAAGATCGTGCCGATGATTTAATGAATATGTTCTCCGATAAAAGTGTAAATGGAATTGTTTGTGCTCGTGGTGGCTATGGTTGTTCTCGTATTTTACCTTTATTAGAATATGATGTGATCAGATCAAATCCCAAGGTGCTCATTGGTTATAGCGATATCACAGCCTTGCTTTATGGAATTTATAAAAAATCTGGATTGATAACTTTTCATGGTCCGGTTGGCACATCAACGTTTAATGATTATTCGGTGAACAACTTTAATAAAGTATTAATAAATCCTGAACGAACAAGTTTGTTTCCTAACTCCACTAGCGGCGATGATGAAAATATCTATGGGGTGACTTCTATCGTTAAAGGGAAAGGAAAGGGAAGACTCGTTGGCGGAAATTTATCTATTATGGTTTCGTTAATTGGGACCGAGTTTGATGTTGATTATTCTAACAAAATAATTTTTATTGAAGAGATTGGCGAAGAGCCTTATCGTGTTGATAGAATGCTAACTCAAATGATTCAGAGTGGAAAGTTTGAAAATGCAGCAGGAGTAATGATGGGAATTTTTAGAAAGTGTGAGGTAAAAAAGGAAAGCGACTTAACTGCAAAATCGTTTACTTTAATGGAAGTATTGCAGGATAGATTAGGCAGTTTAAAAATTCCTGTTGTTTATGGAATGTCATTCGGACATGTGAAAGATAAATTTACAATCCCATTTGGTGCGCTTGCAGAACTTGATGCAGGTAAACAAACTTTTACATTATTAGAAAAAGCTGTTAATTGAATTGAACTTTTTACCACTTAGACATAAAGAGCACTGAGTTTCACTTAGAATAATCAGGAAATACAAATGAAAAAAATAATTTATGTTTTGTTGTTTATCCTTATTTCACAACTAACAGGATGCATAGTTTTTCATTCTGTTTCTTACGAGGTTAGCGTTAATGATGATGGAACAGGAACAGCTTTGGTCACCATCGACGACATAAACACAGATGCAGCAACAAAGGAAATGATAGATGAAGATGTTAAAAGCATTCTTGAATATGGTCTAAAAAGTTCTGAATTTGTTGATGGGATGAAAGCAGAAGGTAAAACCATTACTTCACGAAATGTTATGGTTGAAAGGGAAAAACTAAACGCAATTATACATTATGAATTTAGCAGCATTAGCACAGTTGAAGGGATGATGTTTGATGATCCATATTACTATTTAACAATTCCTGTTGAAGACAGCATCATTTCTACGAATGGACAAATAACTAAAACATCGGAATACCAGAGAATTGTCTGGGATAAATCTATAAAGACTTTAAAGTTTAAAATGTTTAGCGATGATACAAGCAGAGAAGGATTAACTTCGCTAGTTCCATACTTCTTGAAAGAAAATTAATGTTTGTTGAAGTTGTTTTTCCCTTACCATTCAGAAAAGCATTTACTTATTCAGTTCCCAAAGAGCTTGAAGAATTAGTAAAAGTCGGTGTTAGAGCTGTTGCTCCTTTTGGGAAAAGAACTTTAACAGGATTTATAGTAAACATTCCAACATCAACCACACTAAAAAAAAGTGAAGTAAAACCAATCTCTGATATCCTTGATGACAAACCGATCTTTACAAACAAATCAATAAAATTTTATGAGTGGCTTGCTGATTATTATTTATGCTCGCTTGGCGAAGCATTAAAATTACTAGTGCCGCAAGGGACTGAAGTTGAAACCAAAAGAAAAATTGTAGTTGATAAAAAATTTGTTCAAGAACTTTTGATGAAAGAAAAAAAGAAAGATTCGATAAAGTTTAAAATTTTTCTGGAGCTTTCGAAAAAAGACGAAATAAGTTTTGCAACTCTTCAAAAGGCTGTTAAGAAAAAAAATATTTATTCTCAGGTTCGTCAGCTTCATAATCAAGGTGCAATAACTGTTATTGATGAAGTTGAAGGTGCAAAAGTAAAAGCTAAAACAGTAAAGTTTGTTAAGCTTGCCAAAAGCATTGCAGAAATTTATTCTACGTTTCCAGAACTTGATAGAAAATCTCCAAAACAAGTAAAGATTTTGTTAAAATTAATTGAAGCTAAAAATATTTCTTTACCTGTGGCTGAGCTGCTTCATAAAACAGAATCATCGCAATCATCACTAACAGGACTTGAACAAAAAGGATTGGTAAAAGTTTTTGATAAAGAAGTGGATAGAAGGTTTAGAGAACACTACACAGAAGGACATCAAAAACTTACATTAACAAAACAACAGCAGGAAGTGGTTAATGAAGTTTCGCAATCTCTTTCTAAAAATGAATTTAAAACATTTTTGCTGCTTGGAGTAACAGGAAGCGGTAAAACTCAGGTTTACATAGAGCTTGCAAAACAAGCATTAGAAAAAAACAAAACAATTTTAATCCTGGTCCCCGAAATTTCATTGACACCCCAAATAACATCAAGATTCTTTAACAATTTTGGTGATACGGTAACAGTTGTTCATAGTCGAATGTCTGCTGGAGAAAGATATGATTCTTGGCGGCGAGTATTAAATGTTAAATCTAAAGTAGTAATTGGTGCAAGGTCAGCTTTGTTTGCACCACTTAATAAAGTAGGTTTAATTGTGGTTGATGAGGAACATGATGCGAGTTATAAAAGTTTTGAGATGACTCCTAAATACAATGCACGGGATGCTGCTGTGGTTTTGGGAAATATTTTTAGTTGTCCAGTTGTACTTGGATCTGCAACTCCTTCGATTGAAAGTATGTACAACGCAGAACTTGGTAAATATAGATTACTTTCTTTACCAAAAAGAATTGATGATGCAAAGCTGCCTAAAATTACTTTTGTAAATATTGCTCACGAAAAAAATAAAACTAAATCTGAAACTGTTTTTTCAAAATTGTTGGTTGATAAAATTGAAGATAGATTAAATAAAAAAGAAGGAGTGATAATTCTACAAAACAGAAGAGGATTTTCTACACAAATATTCTGTAACGATTGCGGTGAAGTTGAAATGTGTGAGAATTGTTCTGTGCCGATGGTTTATCATATCAACCAGAATAAAATACAATGCCATTATTGCGGATTAGTGAAAGCAGTTCCGGGTGCATGTACACACTGCGGTTCAATCAATATCAAATATTTTGGAACTGGAACTGAACGTGTTGAAGATGAGCTTCAATTTTATTTCCCAAATGCAAAGATTGAACGAATTGATTCTGATTCAATTACAAAAAAATCTTACTTAAGTAATTTACTTTTAGGATTTAGCAAAGGGGATATTGATATTCTTGTAGGAACGCAAATGGTATCCAAAGGATTAGATTTCCCGCGTGTTACTTTAGTGGGAGTTATTTCTGCAGAAACAACTTTATGGCTTCCGGATTTTCGTGCAGATGAACGAACTTTTCAATTGCTTACCCAGGTTTCCGGCAGAGCAGGTAGAAGTAAAGTTGAAGGTGAAGTTATCATTCAAACCTACAATGAAAAACATTTTGTGCTAAGAAAAGTTTTAGAGAATGATTACAGCGGATTTTATGCAAAGGAAAAAGAAGATAGAGGAAAAATGGGTTACCCGCCTTTTACCCGAATTGCATTGATTGAAACTAAAGATGCAAGCATGGATAAAGCAAAAGGCGCCGCTTATGATTTTTATAAAGAGATTATAAAGTATAAAAATTATTTGAAAGTTTCTGATCCCACTACCGCGCAGATATTTAAGTTAGTAAATAACTATCGATATCATATTCTAATTAAAAGTTATAAAGATAAAGATCCGGGTGGAGCAATTTTACGAAAAGCAATTTTGGATTCATGGACTGAGTTTAATAAAAAATCCCGTTACCGGGATATAAAACTCTACTACGATGTTGATCCACAAAGCATAATGTAAGAGGCAATTTGAAAAGTCCACAATAAAAATTGTCATTCCCACTTTTGTGGGAATGACAAGAGTATAAATCCTACCTAATCATATTGCCAAACATTGGTGAAACTTTACTAAGTCCGAAAATAATAAACATAAACACAAGCCAAACACCAATCGAAGCAAATACATATTTTTTCACATTATCAGATTTAAACATTTTAGCAAAAGCAATTCCAAGAACAATGTAAAACCAAATTGAGAACACATCCAATCTGCTTAACAAAAATCCGGGCAAAGTTTTTAAATCCATACCGCTTAACGAAGCAGGGTTTAATCCTGTTAGCATTTTACCCAATAGCATACCAACAATAATTAATAATATACTTTGTAAGACAGAAATGTAAAGTGGCAAACCCATTGCTGTCATTGCTTGTGAATAGCTGCCATCACCTTTGAGCACAAATTTTGCAATTAGAAATGCTATTGTAGTAAAAACAAAAAACCAAATTATCATAATTACTAAAATGCCTATTGATGAAAATACCTGCATCATACCTGAGCCGCCCATCATTTCCATCGTTTTATCAATCTGTTCATCAGCCTGTTCTTGAGTCATTTGACCGCTTTCAACCATTTTATCAAACTGTTCACGCATTGCTTTTTCTTGCTGCTTCTGCATCTCTAATTTTATTTCGGGATTAGACATGTAAATAAATGTTGCGGCAATAGCTACAATGATCAAAGCAATAAGTGGGAGCAGCCAATCAGTAACTTTAGTATTTAGAAAAGCTAATTTTGAGAATAGATTTGATGGTTCGGATATTACTCCAACAATTTTATCAGTGTGTGATAATTCCTCCATTTCATTAGACGGCTGTTCGGGTTGTACAGTTTCTTCAGTTTCCATTGCTTCTCCTTATTGTTTTTGAAATGACACTACTGAAAACTATTTATGAATCAATCAAAAGGCAATAAGAATGTTTCAAATATGATGAGAAATAAGAAGCTTCTTTTTGTAAATTTGGGCAAGAAAAAAAATCAATTAATTCTTTATTGGATAAATTATGCAACCCAAAACCATCATTGAACCCTTCAAAATAAAATCCGTTGAACCAATCAGATTTACAACAAGAGAAGAAAGAGAAAAACTTCTAAAAGAAGCAGGATATAATCCATTTCTTCTTCCTGCTGATGATGTGTTGATTGATTTGCTAACTGATAGCGGAACTTCTGCAATGAGTGCAAAACAGTGGGCGGGAATTATGGAAGGTGATGAATCTTATGCAGGTTCAAAAAGTTTTTACAGATTTGAAGCCGTTATAAAAAGTATAACCAATCTTAAATACATCATTCCAACTCACCAGGGAAGAGCTGCTGAGAAAATATTATTTACGATTGTTGGCGGCAAAGGGAAATTTATTCCTAACAATACACACTTTGATACTACTCGTGCTAATGTTGAGTTTAGCGGTGCAGAAGCTGTGGATCTGTTAAATGAAGTTGGCAAACATCCAGAGATTCGTGCAGACTTTAAGGGTAATATGGATGTTGAAAAACTTGAAGCTTTTATAAAAGAAACAGGAGTTGAAAATATTCCTCTTTGTATGATAACTGTTACAAATAATTCCGGAGGCGGGCAACCGGTATCAATGAAGAACATTAAAGATGTAAAAGCTGTTTGCAAAAAATATGGTATTCCACTTTTTCTTGATGCTTGCAGATTTGCAGAGAATGCATACTTCATCAAGATGAGAGAAAAAGGTTATGAAAATAAAACTCCCTTAGAAATTGCACAAGAAATGTTTTCTTATGCAGATGGAGTTACAATGAGTGCAAAGAAAGATGCACTCGTAAACATCGGTGGATTTCTGGCAATGAATGATGAGCATCTTGCGATGAAGTGTAGAAATTTATTAATCGTTACTGAAGGATTTCCAACTTATGGGGGACTTGCTGGGCGCGATCTTGAAGCCGTTGCACAAGGCTTATTAGAAATTGTTGATGAACATTATTTACACTATAGAATTCGTAGTGTTGAATATCTTGGTGAAAAATTAGTTGCTGCTGGTGTTCCAATTATTGAACCACCCGGAGGACATGCAATATATATTGATGCAAAAAGGTTTTTACCAAATATTCCACCGGATCAATATCCTGGACAATCAATTGTTTGCGAACTTTATCTTGAAGGCGGGGTTCGTGCTGTTGAGATTGGAAGCGTGATGTTTGGTAAGTATGATAAAAATGGAAAATTAATTCCTGCAATGATGGAACTTGTACGAATGGCAATTCCGCGAAGAGTATACACACAAAGCCATATAGATTATTTAATTGAAGTAATAATAGAAGTATTCAAAAATCGTGATAAACTTAAAGGATATAAATTTACTTACGAAGCTCCAATGCTTCGTCATTTTACAGCTAAGTTTGAACCGATAAATTAGTTTAATTTGTTTGTCACACTGAGCGAAGTCGAAGTGTGACTTTTCTTTTTGAATGTCATCCTTCGTCTTCGCTCAGGATGACTAGAGTCAAGACAATTAATGAAACTAAAAAAACTTTACAAACACGATAACAAAAAACAAATCTGGAGAATTCTTCCAACATCACAAAATAAAGTTGTTGTTGAAGAAAGAGATTCAAACACAAAGGAAGTATTCTTTAGTTGTTTTAATGTTGAATCTGGTAAAAAATTATTTAATGAATTCCAACTTGATGAAAAAAACTGGTGCGGCATTGAATCTATTTATAAAGATATAATTTTATTTCACACTTACGGTAAGCCTGATATGCCGGCTCACAAAAGCATAATTGCATTTGATATCCATTCTCAAAATATTCTCTGGCAAAATGATTCTTATGTTTTTTCTTTTGTATATGAAGAAAAAGTTTACTGTTATCAGCAAAGGTTTGAATCCCGTGGTTTCTTTGCTTTAGATTATTTAACTGGAAATGTTTTAGAAGATTTTGGAAATGATACTTCGCCGATAAATAAATTAAAAGAAGAATCTGATGCAAAATTTTGGGAACAGAATTATCTATTTCCGGAATATTTTAACAGAAACAATTCTGCAAAAAAGCATTATGAAAAATATTTACAGCAAGTCCTAACTGAAAAAGTTATTAAAGGTGAAATAAATTATTTGAATTATGAAGACATATTGTTATTTAATTTTCATGAAGTTACAAAAACAAACACACTGAGTAATGAATTTATCGCTGTTGATTTAGTTAAAAAAAAATTTCTGCTAAAAGAAACTTTGGATAAAAATTTAATTAATTTAATCCCGGAATCATTTTTTGTTAAAGATAATTTTCTTTTTTTGATTATCGATAAAACAAAGTTATTGGTTTATAAAATTATTTAAGAATGTCATTGCGATTCCGACAGAGTCGGAAGAAACAATCTGATTTGTAATAGATCACTTCTGGCGGTGCCATCGTGATGACTTTGAATTTAAAAGTATTATGAAGATTACATCAGAAGAAAAAGATATTCTTCTAAAAGCTGCACGTCAATCCATCGGTTCTTTGTTTGATGGAAAAGAACCCGAGCAACCTGATTATCATAAATATCTATTGCTTAATGAAAAACTTGGTGCGTTTGTTACATTAACAATCAATCATCAATTACGCGGATGCATAGGATATATTATTGGTCGCGAGCCATTATTTAACACAATATGTTCAGCCGCGATTCATGCCGCTGTAAATGATCCAAGATTTTCGGCATTAAAAAAACCTGAACTTGAAAAAATTCATATCGAGATTTCAATTCTATCTGAATTTGTTCCTATAAAAAGTTACGATGAAATAATTATTGGCAAACATGGTTTGTATTTGGATGAAGGCGGCGGTGGTTTACTTCTTCCACAGGTTGCAACGGAGCATAAAATGAATCGTGAACAATTTCTTTCTGCTATTTGTAACAAATCCGGTTTTTACAGCGACTTCTGGAAAGAGCGTATGCTAAAATTAAAAGTCTTTACTGCTGAAATATTTGAGGAAGAAGAAAAGGGAAAAGAAATTATGAAAATCCGACATCAACAAGTGGCAGGATATTTTTATCCTGCAGAAAAAGATAAACTGCAAAGGGATATTTCACTAATGCTGCAAGTTGCAAAATCGGAAAAATCATTTAAGAAAATATTTGGGATAGTTTCTCCTCACGCTGGGTATATTTACTCGGGTAAGACTGCTGCTTATGTTTATAATCTTTTAAAAGATAAATCTTATAAAACTGTTATAATTATTTCCCCAAGTCACGCAGAATATTTTCCAGGAATCTCAATTTATGATGGCGATGCTTATGAAACCCCATTTGGCATAGTAGAGATTGATCAGATCATGACGGATGAGTTAGTTAAAAACAGTAAGACTATTTTCCGCGGAATTCAAGGACACCGAAAAGAACATGCATTGGAAGTTCAAATACCGTTTCTTCAATCGGTATTAAAGGACTTTAAGATTGTTCCAATTGTAATGGGTGATCAGAGCAGAATGTTTGTTGATGAACTTGCAAAAAGAATTTCAAAAGTTGTTAGTGATGAAACACTTGTTGTTGCAAGTTCGGATATGTCGCATTTTTATTCATCTGAAGAAGCTGATAGGTTAGACTCAGTTGTAGAAAAGCGCATAGATAATTTTGATTTTGAAAATCTTCTTAAAGATTTAGATAATCATCAATGTGAAGCATGTGGCGGTGGATCAATTGCTGCTATGATGAAAGCTGCATCACTGAAAAGTATTACTGGTTCTTTAGTAATTAATAGAAGTGATAGCGGCGATATTACGGGGGATAAATCCGAGGTTGTTGGATATTTGTCTGCCGTAATTTATCAAGATTGATTTCAAAAATAATTTACAAGTAAAACCGCTATTTGCCACAAATTGATATTTCATTCCATTTTTATAGATTTTTTATATCCTTTCTCTTAAGCTTAACAAACTGATAACACTTCCTTAACATTCTCTTAACATTGAAACTTTAGTTTTCGGGCGTCGAAGGAAAACAAAAATATTTAATGAGGAGAACATGTCAATAATGATTCAATTTAAACAAATGAATTTTAATAAGATGAAATATAACCTAATCATCTTTTTTACCCTGATAATTCTGCAATCGGAAATGTTATCGCAGCAAAGTGGAAATATTAGTGGAAAGATTACAGATAAAGCTAACAACGAAGAATTAATTGGTGCAAACGTTTTGGTTGTTGGTACAAGTATAGGAGCTTCGTCAGATCTGGACGGTAAGTTTAATATTAAGGGATTACAACCCGGTAAATATTCTATTAAGGTTTCATACATTTCTTATCAATCAGTAACGGTTGAAAATTTAGAGGTAAAAGAAAATCAAAGTACAATGGTTAATATTTCTTTGACCACTGCATCAACTGAATTAGAAGAAGTTGTAGTTACTGCTGAAGCTCTAAGAAATTCAGAATCATCTGTATTAAAAATATTACAAAAGTCTGATGGAATCTCTGATGGAGTGAGTGCAGAGCTTATAAGCAAAAACAACAGCTCTGATGGTTCTGATATTCTGAAAAGAATGACAGGTGTTACTATATCTGAAGGTAAGTATTCATATATCAGAGGAGTTAGTGATAGATACAACAATACATTATTAAATGGCGCAAGCTTACCGAGCACAGATTCCGAAAAGAAAAGTTTTTCTTATGATATTTTTCCTGCAAGCCTAATCGAAAACATAATTACAGCTAAAACATTTACTCCTGATAAACCAGCAGATTTTTCTGGAGGTTTGGTTCAAATTAGTACGGTTGAGTTTCCTAGTAAATTTACTCTCAATGTAAGTACTTCCGCAGATTACAGAACGAACACCACCGGAAGCAATTTTACCTCATATAGCGGCGGTTCAAAAGATTATTTAGGATATGATGACGGCACACGAGCAATGCCATCTATTATTACCGATACTAAAGTAGCGAGAGGTAATTATTCTCTTACCGAAATAAATGATATCGGAAAGTCATTCCAAAATAACTGGAATACATCTTTATCAAATGCACCCGTAAATGGAAATCTAAAAATTACACTGGGTGATAATTTTCAACTTGGTAGTGATTTACTGGGTTATATCGCTTCATTTTCATACGCAAATTCTTTTGAAAACAAAGAAGTTGAAAAAGCCGCTTATACTTTTGATGATCAAAGATATGACTATTCAGGTAATAACTATTCTTCTAATGTAATGTTAAGTGGATTATTTAATGTTAGTTACAAATTTTCCGAAACAAATAAAATAAGTTTTAAAAACATCTATAATCAAAATGCTGATGATGAAGTCACTGTTTACGATGGCTTTTACAGATATGCAGATCAGTATAGACAAAATACAACTTTCAGATATATCTCTCGTTCACTTTTCTCAACACAGTTAATTGGCGAACACAATTTTAATATTTTTAATTCTCTCGGTTTTGATTGGCATCTTAACTATGCAAACTCAAATAGAAACGAACCTGATGCAAGAAGATATATATACTCGCGTCAGATAGACGATGCGGAAGCGCCTTTAAGATTTCAGTTAGATCAATCTTTAGCTACAAGATATTATGGAAATTTAGATGACAATAATTTTGGTGCAGCGGGTAATTTTTCAGCTAAATTATTTGATAATCCCGACCTGCCAACTTTTAAGTTAGGTTATGCTTACGATCAGAAGAAGCGCGATTTTGATGCAAGATTATTTGGATTTAGAAATAATGCCGGCGGTAATTTTATTGCTGAAGACAGTATCCTTCAAAGACCTGTTGAAGAAATATTTTCATCAGAAAATTTTTCAAACACTTTTATCGAAACAGTAGAGGTAACCAAACCTTCAGATAGTTATGATGCTGAACAATCAATTAACGCTGCCTATGTGATGTTAGATACAAGAATATTAGAGCGAATAAGGTTAGTAGCAGGCGCCAGAATAGAAAATTCTACACAAACATTAAATGCGCTTTCAGATACTGGTGATGATGCTGATGTTGACCGTAATTATAATGATGTATTGCCTTCTATTAATTTAACATACTCTCCAACTGAAACAATTAATTTTAGAGCAGGATATAGTAAAACTTTAGCAAGACCAGAATTCAGGGAACTTGCTTCATTCACATATTTTGATTTTGTGGCAAATGAATTAGTTCAGGGTAATCCGGGATTAACGAGAAGTTTAATTAATAATTTTGATTTAAGGTTTGAGAACTTTGCCGGAGCTGGTGAATTATATGCAGTCGGACTTTTTTATAAAGATTTTAAAGATCCAATAGAACAAATCTTAGTAGCGTCATCTTCTTTTGAACCAACCAGATCTTATCGAAATGCGATGGGTGCAATAACATATGGAATAGAATTGGAAGTTAGGAAATCCCTTGGTTTCGTTTCTTCTTGGTTCAACGAGTTTTCCTTTGTTGGTAATGTAGCTCTTATGAAATCCAATATTCAATTTGAAAAAACAAATAATAGCGGTGAAACTTTTCAGGAAACTGAAAGACCTTTGCAGGGACAAGCAGAGTACATACTTAATTTCGGTTTATACTATGATGATTTTGAATCTGGACTCAATACCTCTATTGTCTATAATAAAGTCGGACAGCAGATAAATAAAGTTGGGTTTAATGGTCTGGGCAACGTAATTGAGATGCCAAAAGACTTACTTGACTTTTCTATTTCAAAAAAACTGTTTTCAGTTCTATCTCTTAAACTAACAATTAAAGATATACTCAATCAGGATAAACGATATATTCAGCAAGCACCGGGTGGAGATAAACCATATGAAATTAATAGAATTGGCAGAAGTTTTAGTGTGGGAATTTCTTATCAGATATTTTAAAGACAATTATTTACTTAACAACAAAAAGGACAAAATATGAAAACAATGTTAATAGTGCTTACTTTCTTTTGCGTAATGCTGGTTAGTGTTAATGCTCAGGATGTGGTTATAACTGGTAACATAACAACAAACACAGAATTTACAGCAAATAATACCTATTTGCTTAAAGGTTTAGTTAGAGTGCAAAGCGGTGCAACTTTAACAATACAAGAAGGCACAAAAATATACGGCGCTAATGATGGTTCACCTGATCCGGCAAGTGCATTAATAATAAAACCAGGTGGTAAACTTATTGCCAACGGAACAGAATTAAATCCAATTATATTTACAAGCGAATTTAATAGACCCGGTTCCAGCAGATTACCAACCTATGGTGATTGGGGAGGTGTAATTATTTTAGGAAATGCGCCTATCAACGTGCCTGGCGGTACAGCTATTATAGAGGGTCCTGGTGATACTTTTGGTGGTACTAATCCGGATGATGACAGCGGTATTTTAAGATATGTTAGGATAGAATATACCGGTTTTGCCTACAGTTTAAATAACGAAATTAATGGTTTAACAATGGGCGGTGTTGGCAGCGGAACTACTCTTGAATATATTCAAGTTAGTTTTTGCGGTGATGATTCATTTGAGTGGTTTGGAGGAAATGTTAACGCTAAATATCTTGTAGCTTATAGAGGCTGGGATGATGATTTTGATACAGACTTCGGTTATACAGGTAAATTACAATTCCTTTTAGGAATCAGAGATCCACAGATCGCAGATCAATCAACCTCTAATGGATTTGAATCTGACAATGATGGAGCTGGCTCACTTAATGCACCAATTACAAGCCCAACCTGGTGGAATGTTACTTTGATTGGCCCTAAGGCTAATTCCGGTACAGTTATAAATTCTTTATTTGGTCGAGGAATGCACTTAAGAAGATCTTCTCTTAACAAAATTTCTAACGCTATTATTATGGGATGGCCACGAGGTATAAGATTAGATGGAGTAAACACTGTTACTGGCGCACAAGATGGAACAATGTGGGTTGATAATGCTATTATTTCAGGATGGACCTCAAGTGCACTTGACGTAGCAAACGCTGATGCAGTTGTGGGTTTTGATGTCAATACCTGGTTTGCTAATTCAGATGGTAGAACATTCGCAACTAATGATGAAGTTATGTTGACTGATCCATTTAATTTAGAAAACCCAAATGTTACTCCATTACCCGGTTCACCGGCTCTTACAGGTGGTGCAACTCCGCCTAATGATGGATTTTTTGATGTAACAGCAGTAACTCCTGGCGCACTAAGTGATGATCCTTCAAAGAATTGGACAGCAAATTGGACAACTTATCCTTCTGGAACTGTAGGAGTAGAGGACAATGAAACTCAGGTAATTACAGAATACAAATTAGAACAAAATTATCCGAATCCGTTTAATCCTTCTACAGTTATTAATTTCAATCTTCCGCAAGCTGCACAGGTTAAACTTTCGGTTTACAATATATTAGGACAGGAAGTTGCAGTATTGGTTGATGAATTTGTAAATGCTGGAAGTTATTCTAAATCATTTAATGCGAAAAACTTAACAAGTGGTTTATACATCTACACACTTGAATCTGGTTCAACTAGGCTTTCTAAAAAGATGACTTTATTAAAATAATAATTTTCTCTCTCCTCTCTCCTTCGACGAGGGACGCTGCATTTACTGTAGCGTCCTTTTTTTATTTTTAGTATATCGCTGTGTAAAATTTTTTTTTGATGAACATACTTATTAAAATATTATTTACCATCTGTTTGGTTAGCTCAATTTCTTTTTCGCAGGTTAGAGAATCATTCTATTCTGCGTTCGAATCAATTTCTGGAGTTAATATTCAAAAACATCTTGAGATACTTGCACACGATTCATTGGAAGGAAGAGCAGTGGGAAGCAGAGGAGCCTCATTAGCTGCAAGTTACATTGCAGAGTTTTTTCATGCATTAAATCTGAAAACGATATCCAAAGACAACTCATATTTTCAGAATGTACCTATGCATGGAAGCATCCCATCAAACTCATCAGAGTTAGCTCTTATTTTAGATAAAGATACAATTATTTTAAATTTTGCTGATGATTACTTTTTATACAGATCAGGACAGCAAACCTTTATGCCGACTTTTTTGCCAATTGTATTTGCGGGTTATGGAATTGTTGCGCTGGAATATGATTATAATGATTATCAGTCTGTTGATGTTGAAGGCAAAATAGTTGTTTATATTGATGGCGAACCCTTTTCTAATGATGAAGATTATTTTGATGGATTATCACCAACAATTTACTCAAATGCAGAATCGAAGCGCAGAATTGCCTTTGCCCGAGGTTGTGCCGGCACAATTCAGATTTCTACAGAAAGTTATGAAAACTGGGATGATGTTAAAAATGATTTTCAATTTGAAGATGTGACTCTTGCATACTCAGTTTCTGGCAACTTAAATATTTTAATAAACCCGGAAACAGCAGATAAATTATTCTTTGGATCTGAATTCTCTTTTGATGATGTATTAAAAATGCATAGAAATCAGTGTATCAAATCTTTTGATTTAGAGACTAAGGTAAGGTTTAGAGGACAGTTTAAAGAAAGAGATTTTATTTCCTCAAATGTTATTGGAATGATTGAGGGTTCTGATCCTTTCCTTAAAAATACTTATCTAATAATCTCTGCACATTACGATCACCTTGGTATTGGACAAGCAATTAATGGCGACTCGATATATAATGGTGCACTTGATAATGCTTTAGGTGTTTCGGTAATGCTTGAATTGGCAAAGTCTTTCTCTTCTTTAGAATTTAAACCCAAAAGATCTATAATATTTATTGCAACAACGGGAGAAGAAAAAGGATTACTTGGTTCAATTTATTATACAGATAACCCATTGGTTCCTCTTTATAAAACAATAGCTAATGTTAATATTGATGGCATTGCAATGTTCAAAGATTTTTCGAGTATCGTCGGCATCGGTTCAGAATATTCGACCATGGATAATTATTTACAGGAAAGCGCAGATAAATACAAATTAGAAGTTCAAAGTATTCCTCCGCAATTCAGACAGGTTGATGGGTTTAATAATTCAGATCAGCTAGCATTCGCTAAGGCTGGCATACCTTCAATCATAATTCTTGAAGGAACAAAAAATACCGGTAAAAGTGAAGAAGAAGTAGTGGAGGCTTTTATAGATTATTATATTAATCGTTATCATAGTCCTAAGGATGACTTAAATCAAAACATAGATTATAAAGCTGCGGAGAAACATACCAAGGTACTTTTTGATTTTTGCTATCAATTAGTGAATAGCAAAACAGCTCCGGAATGGAAATCCGGATCTCCATTTATAAATGCAAGATTACGATCCATTGCGGAAGAGAAATAAATGAGAAATAATTTCCTTTTCATAATAATAGTGTATACTGTTTTTACTGCAGGCTGTTCAAGTAATATTTCCAAAAATAATATTGTAACAATTTCCGGCTCCGATACGATGTTTGAATTGACTTCCAAACTTGCCGAGGAATATATGAAAGATCATTCAGGGATTTCTGTTAAGGTTGATGGAGGAGGAACAGCAGCAGGAATAAGACAGATTATTAAAGGTGAGATTGATATCTGCACTGCATCGCGTAATCTAAAACCTGAAGAGGCAAAAGCACTTACAGATTATTATGGGTCGCTTGGTTTAGTTTTTCTTATCGCAAAGGACGCGTTAAGTATTTATTTGCATCCTGAAAATCCGGTACAAAATTTAACTTTTAATCAACTTAAAAAAATTTACGTTGGTGATATTGACAATTGGAAAACAATTGGAGGTGCTGATACAATAATTCAGCCTGTAACCAGAAATCCAAATTCCGGCACTTATCTATATTTTAAAGATCATATTTTAGACGCGGAGGAATATGGAGACAATTCTCTGATCATACCTACCACACGCGAAATAGTTAAATATGTTGAGCAAAATATAAATGCAATTGGTTACGGTGGAATGGGATACACCGGAAAGGTAAAACACATTAAAATCGATGGAGTAGAACCAAATGAAACAAATGTTAGAAATGATACTTACCCGATTATCAGATATCTTCATTTCTTTACCTCTAAAACTCCGGGTGGAGAAGTAAAGCGGTTTATTGATTGGGTGCTTTCACCTGCAGGGCAAAGTGTTGTAAGAAAAGCTGGCTTTATTCCTTTGTGGGAAAATAAACTGTAACTACTCTCTTAATCATTCCTTAACATTAAAATAATATTAGCTTAATTTGTAAGTACTTGTATGGATTTATCTTTAAACGAAAAAAAGGTGCATTTATGCAAACATCTAATTTGTTTTTTTCTTACTCAAGTAAATTAAATTTGGAAAAAGAAAAGTTGAGCAAAGATGAAAACAAAAAAGTTGAGTCGGCTGATGAATTTGATGAAACCACAAGAACCGATAATGAATGGTTTCAAGAATACGAACTTATTTATAAATCATACAATATATGAGAAATAAATAATCTAATTAAAAATTCCGGTAGCAATTAAATATGTTAGCATAGCAAATAATGCAGAAAGCGGAATTGTAAGCACCCACGCCCATAAAATATTTTTTGCAACTCCCCATCGTACAGCTGAAAATCCTTTTATCGATCCGACACCAATTATTGATCCTGTAATGGTATGAGTTGTGCTAACAGGAATTCCGCCAAGTGTCGCCCCGATGATGGTTAGTCCGGCTGCAGTTTCCGCGCTAAATCCGCCAAATGGAGTAAGTTTGGTTACTCGCATTCCTAAAGTTTTTATTACTTTCCATCCGCCAAGCAATGTACCTAAAGCAATTACAGAATGGCTGATAATAATTACCCAGAACGGAACGTAAAATGTTTCTCCAAGCATGTTATTTGTGAACAATACAATTGTAATTATTCCAATTGTCTTTTGGGCATCATTGGATCCGTGACTTAAACTATAAACAGCAGCAGAAAGTAACTGAAGCTTTCTAAAATATTTATCTACTTTACGAGGATTCATATTTCTAACAATCCATAATGTAATCAAAGAGAACAATAACGCCATAAGCATTCCGAGTATCGGGGCAAGAAAAATAAAAATCAAAACTTTGGTATAGCCGCTTAATATGAGCGCTCCGAATCCAGCCTTCATAACAGCTGCACCGCCATAACCTCCGATAATTGCATGCGAAACACTTATTGGTAAACCTAAATGAGTTGCAGAAGCTGTTAATATTACTGCCCCTACAATTCCAGAAAATATTACAAAGTTATCGACAATATTGACGTCCACAATTCCTTTCCCAATCATTGTTGCAACGCTCACTCCAAAGGCAAATGCAGCAACAAAATTAAAAAAGGCTGCCCAGGCAACTGCTTGAAATGGTGTCAGCACTCTGGTTGATACAACAGTAGCAATAGAATTTGCCGCATCATTCATTCCATTGTAGAAATCAAAAACAAGTGCAAGAAGGATTATCAGTACAACAATTTCCATAATTATTTATGTGTTCTTGAGAAAGATTGATAGTATTACATTTGCAGTTGACTGGCAGCGATCGCTGGTTCTTTCAAGTAAATCAATAATTTCTTTTTTCTTTATCAATTCAATTGCGTCTTTTTCTTTTTCAAACAATTCTTTAGTTGCCAGCTGATAAATTTTATCTGCTTCAACCTCAAGATCTTTAACGGCTTTTAATTCGTTTACTCTTTTTACCTTTAAATCCTGAATTGCAACCCCAAGTTCTTTTACCTGTGCACGAATAATCAACGCAAGTTTATCTGCATAATCAATCTTTTTTTCTATATGAAAAGTTTCAACTCTAACTGTTGCACCTAAAAGCATGTCGCTTATGTCATCAAGTCGTTTTATAAGCGCAAAAATATCTTCTCTATCAAATGGAGTGATGTATGTTTTATTTAATCTCTTCGTGATCTTAGCTGCTGTTTCATCACATCGTAGTTCCAGTGGTTTCATTTTTAAGATATGAGTTTGTACTTCTTCAAATTGAAATATCTTTTCTGTATGATCAGCCATTTCTTCGATATAGCCGATCATATCTTTAAAATCATCAAAATACTTTTCTTCTTTAGGTAATAATTTTTTAAACATATTGCACCAATAGTTTATAAGGTGATTGATTAAAAGTATAGCTTCGACGACCCAAAACTAAGTAAACAATTTTAATTACCAAATAAAGAACTATTCAAATAAGTTAATTGATTTTGCTATATTCACACCTCAAATTATCGATTAAATTTAAGGTGAATTGTGAGCGAAAAGAAAAATAAACCTGCAGATGCAGTTGCAAATATTGTTTCTCTTGCCAAAAGAAGAGGATTTGTATTTCAATCAAGTGAAATTTACGGCGGATTAAACGGCTGCTGGGATTATGGTCCGCTTGGAGTCGAACTCCTAAAAAATATCAAAGAAGAGTGGTGGAAGTTTATGACTTACCGCGATAACGTGGAAGGTCTTGATGCATCTATTCTTATGCATCCCAAAGTCTGGGAGGCATCCGGGCACGTTGAGAATTTTACTGATCCAATGATTGATTGTAAACAGTGTAAAGCTCGTTTTCGCCTTGATGTGCTTGGTGATTCGATAAATGAAAAGAAAAAAGAAAAAGCTTTAGCAGAACTTAAAAATGATTTTAAAGATGATTCATCTGTTTTAGGTAAGATAGAAAACACAATTAAAAATTCTGGCGATGAAGATCCATTTAATTTACTTTTAGAAGATGAGCAGGTTGGAAAAACTTTACTTTCAAAACTAAATTGTCCTCAATGCGGGAATGCAAATACATTTACAGATGCACGCAAGTTTAATTTAATGTTTAAAACATTTGTTGGTCCGGTTGAAGATAGCGGGAGTGTTGTTTACTTGAGACCCGAAACCGCACAGGGAATTTTTGTTAACTTTTTAAATGTTCAAAGTTCTGCAAGACAAAAACTACCATTTGGAATTGCTCAGATTGGTAAAGCATTTAGAAATGAAATCAATACAAAAAATTTCCTTTTCCGTACACGCGAATTTGAACAAATGGAAATGCAGTTTTTTGTAAAACCTGATGATGCAAAAGAATGGTACGAATACTGGAAAGCCGCAAGAATAGAATGGTTTCAATCACTTGGAATGACACAATCAAAACTTCGATATCACGATCATATAAAACTTGCACACTATGCTGCTGCTGCAACCGATATTGAATATGAATTTCCTTTCGGGTGGGGAGAAATTGAAGGAATACATAACAGAACAAACTTTGATTTAAGCAGACACGAAGAATTTTCGGGTAAATCATTAAAATATTTTGATGATGAATCCAAAGAAAAATTTGTTCAATTTATAATTGAAACATCCGCAGGTGCAAGCCGTAGCTTTATGGCATTTTTAGTTGATGCTTATTACGAAGAAGAAGTTAATGGTGAGATGCGATCGGTTTTAAGATTTCATCCAAGACTTGCACCAATAAAAGTGGCAATCTTTCCTTTAGTGAATAAAGATGGAATGCCGGAAATCTCTCGCGAGATTGAAAAGGATTTACGCCGTAACTTTAAAGTTTTTTATGATGACAAAGGAGCAGTTGGAAGAAGATACCGCAGACAGGATGAAGCCGGAACTCCGTTTTGCATAACAGTTGATACCCAAACTATGGAAGATAAAACTGTAACTGTTAGAGATCGTGATTCGATGCAGCAGGAAAGAGTAGCGATACATCAGCTAACTAGATACTTGAGTGATAAACTTTTAAGTTAATTTTCAATTCTCAGTGTTGAATTTTCAATGAAGGCGATTTGAAAAAATCGCCTTTTTTATTTGCACAAAATATTGTACGTTTAAGCGCACAAAATATTAAAGGTTAAATATGCAAAGAATACAATTACAAGAAGATATACAGCCGCTTTCAGAATTCCGTTCAAAGGTTGCATTCTATCTTGAAAAAGTGAATAAAAATAAACGTCCGCTTGTTATTACTCAAAATGGGAAGAGCGCAGCGATACTTCTTGGTGTTTCAGAATATGATAGCCTTATAGAGAAGATTGAAATTCTTGAAGATGTCAAACTTGCGGAATCACAGATTGCTGAAGGATTAGGATTAAATCATTCTGGATTTAAGAAAAAATTTTTAAAGAGAATTGAAAAGTGAAAATAATCTGGTCACCACTTTCATTTGATAGACTAGAAAGCATTTATGATTTTGTTTCTACTGAGGATCAAATCGCTGCTAAGAATTTGACCAATCGAATATTTAAGAGGGTTGAATCATTATCAAATTATCCGGAAAGAGGAAGAAAAGTTCCCGAAATAAATCGCGCTGAAATTCGGGAAGTTTTTGAAAGTGAATATAGAATTATTTATAAAATCGAACCTAAGAAAATCATAATCTTAACAATCAGAAGTTTTAAACAACTTTTGCCTAAAACAGATTTAAAGTAAAATCAAAGAAAATGCTAAAAACAATATTAGTTATTTTAATTTTATCGATTAATTCATTAGCTCAGCATCCCGATTTTGATTCTCGTGTTAATACAGGAATCAAACAAATTTATAACATCAAATTTACTGATGCAGAAAAAACATTTCGTTCTGTGATGGCGGATTATCCTCAGCATCCAGCAGGAAGATTTTTTTTAGCAATGATTGATTGGTGGAAAATTCTTCTAGATCCCGATAATGAATCTTACGATGAAATATTTTTTCAAAAGTTGGAAGATGTAATTTATCAATGTGATCAGTTACTTGATAAAAATCCAAAAGATGTTGATGCACTTTTCTTTAAAGGTGGATCAATCGGATTCCGCGGAAGACTTAGAGCATTCCGTGAAAGCTGGCTAAAAGCCGCGGATGATGGACGTGAAGCTTTACCAATCGTTGAAGAAGCAGCGTCACTTGATCCCAACAATATGGATGTACAGCTTGGCTTTGGAATTTATAATTACTACGCCGAAGTAATACCAAATGAAAATCCATTAATAAAACCTTTAATGATTTTTTTTCCTAATGGTGACAAAGAAAAGGGAATTCAGCAGTTAAAAAACACTGCGTTTAAGGGAAAATTTGCAAAGTACGAAGCGCGTTATTTTTTAATGACTCTTTATTATCGCTATGAAAATAATTCAATAATGGCAGAAGAGTACGCAAAACTTTTACACGATGATTTTCCGGATAATCCTGTTTTTGAAAAATGGCGTGGAAGAATTGCTATTAAAAGGGGAGATTATTTTTTAGCAGATTCGGTTTTTAGAAGTGTGATATTAAAAGCAGAGAAGGAGTATTTTGGATACGATAAACCAAACTCACTTCGGGAAGCTGCCTATTATGTTGGAAATAATTTTAAGAACAGCGGGCAACTTGATTCAGCAAGAGTTTATTTTGAAAAATGTATTAAGGAATCAAAAAAGATTGATGAAGAAGGTGAAGAATCGGGTTTTCAGGTAAATGCAGTTTTGTTTCTTGCACAGATGGCAGAAACTTTAAATAGAAAAGATGAAGCTATTGAGTATTATGAAAAATTACTTGATATGAATGATTATGGAAGATCACATTCTATTGCAGAAAACAGTTTGAAAAATTTGAGAGTTAATCGGTAGTCATCACGAGCAAAGCGAAGTGATCTCATAGATTGCTTCTCCCGACAAAGTCGGGATCGCAATGACAAAGGAAAATTATAGTGAAGTAGAAATTCCTATCCTATGTAATCCACCAACCAAACCTAAAGAAGAATAGCCATAATCAAACTGGTAATCGGAAACTTTAACACCTAAGCCGGCATTAAATCCAGCAACACCAGCAGTAGAACCAATTTTAAATTCTGAACGGCGCTCGTTATCATATCCTAATCTTAACTTTAAAACTTTACTAAGTGTGAATTCGGCACCAACAGTAAAGGCTTTAAACCTTTCAATAAAATCATCACGATCTTCATTTAATTTATGAAAATCTACCGAGAGACGGAGTGGAAGATTTTCTAATCTTTTGGAGATTCCAACAACAACATCAAGTGGTAAATCTTCTGCTTCGGATGTTTCATAATATTTAGAAAGCTGACCACCAAGATTTAGAACAGCAAAACCAAAATTCCAATTCTTATCCGGAATAGCATAATGCAAACCTAAATCAACTGCTGCTGCTGTGGATGAACGATCGGCAATTCCCGAATAAATAAACTTAGCATTTGCACCGTAATAAAAATTTTCATCAAGATTATTTGCATAGCCGATTATAAATGCCATTTCATTGGCGCCAAACTCTCCGGTTCTGTTTCCAAAATCATCTGCTTCATCAAAACTGCCATAGTTAATATATTTTATTGCAGCGCCAAATCTTCCTATGTTTTCAAACTCAGTTGAGTAAGATAGAGTGGCAAGATTTATATCCATCAAATGTTTTACAAATGAAAATGATGCGGGATTTCCTTGCAGCAATTCTATACCTGCTGGATTGTAAAAAATCACATCAGCATCATCATTGTTGGATACAAAACTTCCGCCAAGTGCTCCGGCACGTGCGCTGCCATCAAGGCGAAGAAAATCATAAATATTTTGGCTGTAAGAAAAACTACCAAACATTATTAAGGTAAGTGATAAAAAGATGACCTTATTCATTAGTTCTCCAAAATTTCGTTAGCTATTTAAGTATATCGCAAAATAAAGGCAAGGGGAAATATTTTTCTTAATTCAAAATTATTAATTAAAAAGTAAAAAGATGGACATGTTCCCTCAAGAAAGCGGTACATCTAAAAATATTTTTTGAAACTTTAGTGAGCAAAATCTCATCTAAAATAGTGAATCCTGTTTAACTTGATTACGCACTTTTTAGAATATAACTTTGAATTAAAAAAACGGAGAAATGATATAAAATGAATGGACTAAAAACTGTATTTCTAATGTCGGCAATGATGGCGCTTTTTCTGCTGGTTGGTTACGCAATTGGCGGAAAGTCAGGAATGACAATTGCATTTGTATTTTCTTTAGTAATGAATTTTGGCTCGTACTGGTTTTCAGATAAAATTGTTCTTGCAATGTATAAGGCTCAGCCGATTACACGAGAACAATCGCCCAAATTTTATGATATGGTTGAGCAGCTAGCACAAAATGCAAATCTACCTATGCCAAAAGTTTATATTATAAATGATCCTACACCAAATGCATTTGCTACTGGAAGAAATCCACAAAATGCTGCTGTAGCTGCAACAACTGGAATTTTGCAAGGATTAAATAATGAAGAACTTGCAGGCGTTATGGCACACGAACTTGCTCATGTTAAACATAGAGATATTTTAATAAGTACAATTGCCGCAACTTTAGTGGGTACGATTTCTTACATAGCTCAAATGGCTGGATGGGCGGCTATGTTCGGAAGAAGTGATGACAGAGAAGGCGGCGGATTAGGTGGATTATTTTTAATAATACTTTCGACAATTATTGCAATGCTTTTGCAGATGGCAATTTCAAGATCGCGTGAGTTTTCTGCTGATGCCGGTGGTGCGGAGATTAGCGGTAATCCGATGGCACTTGCTTCTGCTCTTCAAAAAATTTCCAGGGGCAATCAGGTACAGCATATGAGAAATACAAATCCTTCAACGGCACATATGTTTATTATAAGTCCATTGTTTGGTGGGATGGGAAAATTATTTTCCACACATCCTCCTGTTGAGCAGAGAATGGCAAAGCTGCAGGAAATTGCTTCTGGAAGAAGATAACAAGAAATTATTAATTTTATTTATTGATTGAATTGTTGATAATAAGATGCAAAGAATTTACTTAGATACTTCTATTTTTGGTGGCTACTTTGATGAGGAGTTTCAATTATACACAAAACTGCTATTTGGTAAGCTAAATTCTGGCGAGTATAAGGTTCTTTTTTCCAGATTAATTGAATATGAATTATCTCTTGCTCCCCAAAAAATTCGAGCATTATTTAATAGTTTGCCAGTATCGATATTAGAAATAATAGAACTTTCAGATGAAGCAATTGATTTAGCAGACAGATACATATCAGAAAATGTAGTTATCAAAACAAGTCGAGCGGATTGTTTGCATATTGCTTTAGCAACTATAAATAACGCTGATATTTTGCTAAGCTGGAATTTTAAACATATTGTAAATGTAGGTAGAATTCGTGGATATAATGCTGTAAATTATAAGGTAGGTTATAAAATGTTAGAGATTCGTACACCAAGAGAGATTTTAGAAAATGAAAACTAAGACCAAGACGAAGAAGCCAGACAATGTAATTTCTGAGTTAAGATCAATCAGAGAAAAAGTTAGTATAGAGATTAAAGATTTAAATCCAAAAGAATTAAAAGAATTTTTAAAATCTAATAAGAAAGGCATGTCTGTTAATAAGAGAAAGAAAGTGAATGTCTAAGTTTTAGAAAAATTATTAATAATCTGATAAAGGAATTATCCTTAAATAATTATTAAGCCAAGATGACACAAAATTTAATCCATACAAAAGTAGCAATAAAAAATTCTCTCCGTTATTTATTCCTTATCTCACTTTTCCAAACATCAGTTTATTCTCAAACCATTTCTAATCTTGATAAGTTTTATACATTGGTCGATTCAGCATCAACTCTTTTGATAAAAGATCTGGGTGATGCAAAAAAAGTTAATCTTGAGCTAAACTTTGGAATTGATTATTCAGTATTTGCTAATCAGGTTAGAGGAAAACTTTTAAGAAACGGAGTTCAGTTAGTTGGCGATAACTCTGATGAACAAAATTTTGTCAGAGTTAATTTTGTAGTCGATAATTCTTTTGTTAGATATTCCGAACCTGAAAAAGTTGGAATTTTTGGCGACTTTTTTACTGAAAGAACTATTACTATGTCGGGCAATTATTTCATTTCCAATAATTCTCAGGTTAAAGATTTTAAACTTACCGCTGTAGATACAATCAATGTTGAAGATGTTGAATACGTGGAAAACAGGTCTTATCCATTCACACTCGGTGATCTTCCGCCGGAACCATTTTTTTCAAGTCTTTTAGAGCCAATTGTAGCAATCGGTGCCGCCGCAATAGTTATAATTCTATTCTTTTCAGTACGTTCTCAGTAACTATAAATACCTTTGAAGGCTTACCCAATTTGGTTATAATTGCACATCAAAAAATCTATATACTTTAAAATGAAAAACATATTCGCGTTATTTTTTATAACATTATTTTTGTTTGCCTGCTCTTCTACTTTAGATACAACTAATATGACCCCTGAAGAAAGACTTGCCTATGCAATAAAACTTTATCAGGAGGAAGATTTTGAAGAAGCAGTTAAAGAATTTGAATCAATAATTCTTCAATATCCCGGCAGCAGTATTATCGATGATGCACAATATTATCTTGCAATGACAAGATTTCAGAGAGAAGAATTTATACTTGCGGCTTATCAGTTCAGCAAACTGATTAAAGGGATGCCTTCTAGCGAGTTTCTTGCAGATGCACAGTATATGCTGGCTGATTGTTATTATGAGCTATCACCGGATTTTACTCTGGATCAACAGTATTCTAAAAAAGCTGTTGAAGAGTATCAGGTGTTTATAGATTTCTTTCCACTTAATCCTAAAGTAGCTGAAGCAGAAACTAAAATAAAAGAATTAAATGATAAGATGGCTAGAAAAGAATTTGATGCCGCTCGCATTTATTCGAAGATGGAATATTATACTGCCGCTTTCAAATATTATGATTCGGTAATGGAAATTTATCACGATACTCAATACGCCCCTCTTGCTCTTTACAGTAAAATAAATTTGTTGGTTGAAAGAGACCGTGAATCAGAAGCTTTAAGTGAATCACAAAAATTTCTTCAGAAATACCCGCAGCACGAAAACTATAGTGATGTGGAGAAGATAAAGAATTCATTAGAAAGTAAACTCACGGTAAATCCCTAATGCATGCTCCTAAAAAGATAAGCGATTCACAGATTACAATGACTGAGTTAGTCCTGCCGAATCACACCAACCAGCTTGGTAATTTATTAGGTGGACAGTTGATGCATTGGATTGATATCTGTGCAGCGTTAAGTGCAGCAAAACATAATCAGAGAGTTTGCGTAACGGCTTCTGTAGATAGAATTGATTTTCACCATCCGATAAGATTAGGTGATGCAGTTACTTTATCTTCCACGATTAATAGAGTTTTTAAAACTTCTATGGAAGTTGGTGTAAAAGTTTACGCGCAAAATTTTAGAAAAGGGACTAAGATTCATACAAACACCGCTTATTTAACATTTGTCAGCGTTGATAATGACGGCAAACCCGTTGAAGGTATTGAGGGAATTCCTGAAACAAAAGACGAAAAAAGAAGATATGATGAAGCTCTCCAAAGAAGAGAGACCCGTCTTAAAGACAGGAAAAAGTAAATTTAAAACATTTTTACTATTCGTTCTGCTCTCAGAAATTATTTCTCCGCAAATTCCATTTAAAGGATTCTGCAAACTAAATTCATTTGATGTTGATTCCGGTTACACAAAAATTTTTAGTTTTAACTATAATCAAAATGAATATTCTGATTTACTGATTTATAATCCAGCAGAAAAAAAAGCAGTAATAGGTGAGGGTAAAAGCGGCTCAAAATTTATTGCAAATAATTTTACACTCCCATTAGAAATATCTGCGATCGAACCAATTATATATCCAAATAGCCTTGTGGAAAGCTTTGCATTCACGTCCAGGAAAAATCGAAGTTTTGGAATTTTGAAATTCAGTTCCACAGGTAAACCATCTTTAGTTTCTCAGATTAAATTTAACTCATATCCGGAAAAAATTAGTATTACGAATAGTAAGTCGGAAAATTTTCAGGAATTTTTATTATCAGGAAATTCTTTTGATGGTCTAACTATAGTTACTCTTGAAAATAATAAACTAACAGAAAAACAAATTTTAGCAAAACAGGTTTTTAAAAACGCACAGTTTATAGATTTAAATTCTGATGGCTATGAAGATATCGCAGCATTGAACTCGATCGAAAATAAGCTTCATCTTCTGTTTAATAATTCCCGCGGGGATTTTAAAGAACTGCGCAACTTAAATATTGATGAAGATGTATTGTCCATGAACATTTTTGATATTAATTATGATCAGTTTAAAGACATTATTATAAGTACAAAATCATATATAAAGATTTACTTTGGAGATGGAATTGCTTCCTTTGGCAAAACAATAATTATTCAAACATCTTATCATGCTAATAAATTTATAATCGGAGATTTTAATCACGATGGTTTTTTTGATATAAATTATTTGAACATTGATGAAGGAATAATTTCGACAATCTTTGCTAAAGATTTTGATTTGTTTTATCCTGAATTTATTCAAAAAAAAGAGAAAGGAATTGTTGATATCATTCCATTCTTCAGCAAGTTTGTTTATGGAGCAGCTTATTTGAATCAAAACAGTAAAGTTCACATACTTTCTTCAGTAACTGCAATGTCTGATGATCAGCAAATGGCCATTGGGATTGAGCCAAACTTAATTACTTCATTTGATCATATAAATAACGGAATTGTTGATTTTGCTTTTACGGATATCTTTGACAAGAAGTTAAAATTTATTATTCGTAATAATGCCGGATTACCGGAAAAATTATTTAGCATAAATTTATATGAAGAGCATAATAAAATATTGGAGTTCAGCAAAGCTAAATCAATTAAAACATTTTTTCTTTACAGTACTGATAAAAAAATAATTGAATCCTTAGAAATTGATTTTGAAAAATTTAGCTTTAAGAGAAAGTTTCACTACGCTGAGGGACCAATTAAGGATCTAATAATTAAATCCGATAGCAAAGGTGATGCGGAATTATTTGTTCTCTATTCAAAAAATAAAAGTTTAAATCTTCAGGTGATTACCAAAACACAAATAAATTATAACCAAAAACTTTACACCAATCTTAGTTCAAATTGGTTTAATCCTTTTTTGTTTTTTGATAATCAGTTAAACGTTGGCTACTGGCAGTTTGAAAGTGATTTAATAAAATTAAATTTTATCAACTTTTCTGATAAGGATCGGAAACCAATAAATAAACTAAAACTTAATCGACAAAATTCTTTGTTGATTTCAAGTTCAAATAAATCTTTGGATAAAGCCGCGTTTAAATACGCCGCCATTTTATCTGATGAAAACGAGATATTGCTTGCCTCTGGTGTTGATGAGTTTAAATTATTTAAGGCAAAAAACACTCAAAATGGATTTAGGATACAAGATAAAAATCAATTATTTTTTGGTAAAACTAACTCGGTTTTTCTTTACAATTATAATTTAAGCGCATTAATAGAATTTACTCCTGCTAGAAAAAACAGTCAGCTATTCGTTTCAGAAAAGTTTAGCAATTTAGAATTAACTAATTACACAATTCAGAAATTAGATCAGAGAAATTATCATTTGATATTTACAGATGTTAAATCAGGAAACATTGAAATAAGGCAGTTATCTAAATGAGATATGTTTTTATATCGCTTTTAATTGTTTTGATGTCATCAAAAATTCTTCCACAGGAATTATCTAAAGTTGAGCTTGACTCACTATATAGTTTATTTGCATTTATAAAAGGTGTTAATTCTTCAGATAGATTACAAAAGCAGCTTCAAGAAAATCCGGCAATAACAAAATGTGGAATGGAATTGGTCAACACTCTCAGCCAAAACTTAGTTCATTATTCCAGTGAGCAACAGCAAATATTATCCAAGATACTAGAAAGACCGCAATCGCAGACTAGCACAGTTTCTCCAGGTGGATTCTTCAGAGTTCATTATGATTTAACTGGAAATAATGCTTTGGGTTATGATTTAAATCTACTTCTTCAAGCTTTAGATTCAGCGTATAATTTTGAAATAAATTTTCTTGGTTATCCACCACCACCTTCAGATGGTGTGGAGGGCGGCGATGATAAATATGATATTTACATTCAGAACCTTGCTGGACTTTACGGCTACACTCAATTTGAAAACAAATTTGCTGATTCCCGTTGGACATCCTTTATGGTAATCGATAATGATTATGTGGGATATTATTCCTCAGGTATAAATGGCGCAAAAGTTACTGTTGCACATGAATTTCATCATGGAATTCAAGGCGGCAATTATGCACCAACCGGAAGTAATTCACCTTTCAGAAATTCAGATGTTTTTTATTATGAGATAACTTCTACATCTATGGAAGAATTTGTTCAAGATGATGTGAATGATTATTACGCTTATATGCCTTCATATTTTCAAAATCCAGAAACTGCTATGTCTTTAAATGATGGATATAATTTAGCAATCTGGAATATTTATCTTCAAAATAATTTTGGTTTTGATATTCTTAAACGACAATGGGAATTAATTCCTGGTAATGATGCACTAAAAGCCATTGCAATCAGCATTGATGAAAACGGATCAACATTTGGTAATGAACTTAATAAATTCGGAATATGGACTTACTTTACAAACTCAAGAAATATATATCCAAATGAATACTTTGAGGAAGCAAGCAGCTATCCATTAATTACTCCAACTGCATCTTTATCTTTTACCCCTCCTTCTGATGTTTACAATATGACTATTGCACCTGTTGCAAATTATTTCTTAAGGATAAACTTACCTTCTTCAGATGGGGTATTTTATAGTATTATTACAAATTCTGATTATCAAAAATCCGCTAATCAAACATTGCCTTTTACATTTTCAATATTTCAGGATACAGTCAATGGTCAGAAAATTATAAATGATTTTTATTCTGCAAGTTTTGATAAAGATGGTGTACCGTTCTGGAATAACGCTGGCATATTAAATAACATTGTCGTTTACGGTGATTCAAGTTATTCATTTCCAAATATAGAAGGGGAGACTTTTGCTTATCCGATGCCGATAAAAAAATCTGCTGCTACTACTTTGAATATAGCATTCCAATCAGATAGTAATATTGGTCAAGAAATTGATATAAACATTTATTCCGCGGGTGCAGAGTTGTATTACTCTGGTAAAAAGATTATTCAGTCATCTTATTTAAAAAATTCTAATAAGTATTGTGAAATATCCCTGAGCAAGAATGATTTTGATTATCCATCGGGAGTTTATATTTATGTAATTAAATCCGGCGAGGATATTTTTAAAGGAAAGTTGGTAATTTTTAATGACTAACTATTCTGTTGAAGCTGTTGATCTTAACAAATCTTTTGGAAGAAGACTTATTTTTAATGATTTACAATTTAAGTTTGATAAATCTGGTGTTTATGGAATATCAGGTCCGAACGGATCTGGAAAATCTACACTCGTAAAAATAATTGCAGGAATAATCGGTGCATCAAAAGGAAAGATCATTCATAAGTTAAATGATAAGGAAATTATTGAGGAGCATTTACACGATCACATTGGATTTGTTTCGCCTTATCTTGTTTTGTATGAGGAGTTCTCAACTTATGAGAATCTAAATCATTTTGCGGAAATAAGAGGAATATCTTTTAACAAAGAACGTGTTGATTTTCTTCTTAATAAATTTTTATTGTTTAAAAGAAAAGATGATCTGCTTAAAACATATTCATCCGGAATGAAACAAAGAGTAAAGTTTATTTTTGCTCTAATGCATTCACCCCAATTACTAATTCTTGATGAACCAACATCAAATCTTGATGACGAAGGGAAAAATTCCGTTTACGAATTAGTTAAAGAAGAAGGGCAAAAGAATATTGTGCTAATCGCCTCTAACGAAAAACATGATCTAGAAGTTTGCAGTGATATCGTATATTTAGAAAAATTTAAAAATTAAATGAACTCAAAATCTTACAGCTTATTTCTAAAAGATTTTAAATCTGAACTCAGAACACGATATGCAATTAATGCACTTGCAATGTTCATTATCGTTGCGATAAGTGTAATTCTGTTCTCAGTTGGTAACGAAAAAATCAGTCCAAGTTTAACCGGCGGATTATTTTGGGTAGTTATTTTCTTTACAGCAATGTCGGGATTATCAAGAGCATTTGTTTCTGAAGAAGAACGCGGAACTTCTTTAACATTGCAATTAATTGCCGCACCATCAACAGTATTTTTAGGAAAATTATTATTTAATATTATTTTAGTTTTTGCAATGAATACAATTATTGCTGTACTCTATTCAGCAATATTTGAAGCTTTTATTATTCAAAACTTTGTCCTCTTTTTGGTTTCTTTTGTACTAGGTAATATTGGATTGGCGGTTTCTTCCACAATAATCGCAGCAATAATTGCAAAAGCCGGGGCTAAAGGAACACTTTATCCGGTGCTTTCGTTTCCCATTTTATTGCCTTTGATTTTAACGTCTGTTCAATTAACATTGTTCTCGTTAGATGGCATATCCTTTGAAAGAGCTAAATTTGAATTGGCAATTGTTGTGAGTTACGATATAATTATGTTAACAGCTTCTTTTATGTTATTTGATTTTATTTGGAAAGAATAGCATTTTTTAACAAAACTATTAAGAAAAAATTATGATCTGGAAAATCTTTCTGTTTTTATTACTTGCTTTTGTCTCTATCGCCGGAATTGCATTTCCCATTGTAGAGAAACCAAGTGCCTGGTATGAGTTTCCCCTAATTCCGGGACTCGAAGAAAACGCTAAAATTATCTTCTTTCATGTTCCAACTGCGTGGCTTACGGTTGTTGCATTTTTTATGTCAACAATTTACAGCTTCAAGTATTTACGCAAGAAAAATTTGGATGATGATGTAAAATCATACGCAGCCGCTCAACTTGGAATGATATTCTGTATTCTTGCAACAGTAACAGGTGCGGTTTGGGCAAAATTTGCGTGGGGATCATATTGGAGCTGGGATCCAAGACAAACAAGTATATTTGCATTATTATTAATTTACGGTGCATGGTTTGCGCTTCGTTCATCAATAGAATCAGAAGAAAAACGTGCAACACTTTCATCAGTTTATTCGATGATTGCGTTCGTAACAGTTCCGTTTTTTATTTTTATTATGCCAAGAATAATGACAGGATTGCACCCTGGTTCTGCTGATGATTCCAATGCCGGTCCCGTTGTAGATTTTAAGATGAACGGAAATATGCAATTGATATTCTTTCTATCCTTAATTGGATTTACAATCCTTTATTTTTGGATGTGGAATGTTGGATATAGATCGATATTATTGCGTGAAAAATTAGATAAAAAATTAATAAGAGGTTAACTTGGAACAATTTCTTTCTCAGAACGCTATTTATATTGTGATGATTATCGTTCTGATTGTTTGGGCAGGAATTTTTGGTTATATGTTTAGTCTGGATAAAAGAATTAAAAAAGCTGAAAAAGAACTAATAGGAGAAAAAAATGAAAAATAAATACATCTTCGGCGGATTTATCATCGTCTTATTCCTTGGAATAATGGCGTATCTGTTTACGCAAAGTAACATTAAATACGAAAGTAACTTTGCTAATGTAAAAGGAACTGATAAAATTGTTAAAGCCACAGGCAGTTGGGTTAAAGAAAAAAATTACGATATGAATCGTGAACAAAACACTTTCTCATTCTTTATGTGCGATGCAAATGGTGTAGAAATGAAAGTGATTTACGAAGGCGCTATGCCGAATAATTTTGAAAGTGCAACAAGTGTAGTTGTTACCGGCTCTTACCGTAATGGATATTTTCACGCAAAAGATATTCTAACCAAATGTCCAAGTAAGTATGAACAACAAAATGTCCAGTCATCGTCTATGTAATTGCATGGCGCTTAGAGCATAGCGCCAGGCATTTTATCAAAAATAATCTAGTTGAGATTCACTAAAATTAAATTGCGCTCCGCAAAGTTTCATTAATTTATTGCTCTATGCACTTTGCCCAATGCGCTTAGCGAGGTTTTATGATCGGAAGTATTTTTCTAAGTGCTGCACTCGTATTCAGTTTAATTGCAATGGTGATGTATTATTTATCTTTTAAGGGTTACAAGAATACAATAAACATTGCAAGATATAGTTACCACGGAATGGCAATTTTTGTAATTGCCGCCTCCACTTTTTTGTGGTATGCAATTTTAACACATCAATATCAATACAAATATATTTTTAGTTATAGTAATAATTCTTTAAACACGGGATTGTTGTTCTCATCTTTTTGGGGCGGCCAGGAAGGAAGCTTTATGTTATGGCTTCTTCTCACATCAATAATTGGAGTTATCCTTCAATCATACTCATCAAAAAGAGGCGATCTTGAACCAAGAGTAATGGCAGTGTTTGCTCTGGCAACATCATTTTTATTGGTGATGGTTTCCCCCTGGTTTAAAAATCCATTTGAGTTTATCTGGACTACACCAATTTTTATTGATGTAAAAAGTATAAATGCTCAATTCATGAGTCTACCATTTATTCAAAATTATATTTTTACTGATCAGCAAAGTAATACTACATTTGTACAGATGAGCAAGGAGCTTTATGCATCATTAACTCAAGCCGGAGTTTCTGTTAATCAATTTATTGCTGATGGAAAAGGATTAAACCCACAATTATTAAACTACTGGATGCAAATTCACCCGCCAATGTTGTTTATCGGATTCTCTATGGCAACAGTCCCGTTTTCTTTTGCACTTGCAGCATTAATGAAAAACGATTACAGAGAATGGGTTAATCAATCTTTACCTTGGGTGCTGGCAGGCACTGGAATACTTGGACTTGGAATTATGATGGGCGGATACTGGGCTTATGAAATGCTTGGATGGGGCGGATACTGGGCATGGGATCCTGTAGAAAATTCAAGTTTAATTCCCTGGTTGATCGGCGTTGCATCCATCCACACTATGCTTGTGCAAAAAAGAAGTTTGAAAACCACGGATGGAATTGGAAGATATGCAAAGACAAATCTTATACTAAGCATATTAACTTACGTTTTAGTTTTGTACAGTACATTCTTAACAAGAAGCGGGGTGCTTGGCGATGCTTCGGTTCACTCATTTGTGGACCCGGGTAATCTTGTTTATTTTTTCTTAGTGATTTTTATCAGCACATTCATTGCAATTGGTATTGGCGGAATTGCTTACAGGTGGAAATACTTGGAAGACAAAACTGTTTACGAAGAAAGTGTTTTATCCCGTGAACTTTCTTTATTTACTGCTGCTATAATTTTAGTAGCATCAGCTATTATTGTATTAGTGGGAACCTCAGCTCCGTTGTTTGGGCAATCTGTAGATACATTCTTTTACGATGAAATGCACTTACCAATTGGAATAATTATTGGTCTGTTAAACGGACTTAGTTTATTGATAAAATGGAAAAAGACAGATACAAAAGAATTTTTTAGAGATTCAATTTTCGCATTAGTTGCCTCTATTGTTTTAACAACTATTGTTGTTGTCTTTGGCGGTGTAAATAAAATATTGTTAGTGCTTCTCACTTTGTCATCAGCATTTGCTTTGATTGTGAACGCGCAGATTGCGATTAAAATTGTGAAGGGAAATCTAAAAAATCTTGGCGGTTACGTATCGCATATCGGAATTGCTATCTTTATACTAGGTATTGTTGGATCCGCAGGATTTAGTGAGCATGTAAATGTTGATCTATACAAAAACAAACCTGCTCAAGCCTTTGGTTATGAAATGATATTTACCGGCTATACCCCAATTGAAGATAATACAAAGTATGCTTTTAATGTTTCGATGAAAAAAGGCGATAATGTTTACAATGTTGCACCTGTAATGTACATTGCTGAATATAATAACAGTTTAATGAGAGAACCTGCAATACTAAATCTGTTCTCAAAAGATGTTTATTTAGCCCCGCTTGGATATGATGAAGGAACAAATCAAAATACTGCTGGCGGCGGAGAAATCGTTCAGCTTCAAAAAGGGAAGGAAACAGATTATCAAAATTCAAAAATATCTTTTGATAAATTTGATATCTCCCCTGAAACAATGGCAGATATGCAGGCAGGTAAAGATTTTCAAATGGGCGCCGTACTAACAATTGAAAATGCAGGAAAGGTTGAGGAGTTTGAATTATTTAGAAAGAGTGTAAGCGGTGAAGTTATATTTACTGAATACACTTCAGAAAATGCCGGAATAAAAATACAACTTACAAATCTGACTGCGGAAATGATTGAAGTATCTATTTCATCTTTAAATGAGACTCAGCAGCAAGTTGTAGAACAACCAAAACAGGAAGTTCTAACAGTTACAGCAAGCATTAAACCATACATAAGTCTTGTATGGATTGGGGTAATCGTAATGGTGCTTGGTTTCTTTGTAGCTGTTGCAAGACGATTGAAAGAATCTTTATTATAATCTTTATTTAATTTTTTCTAAGCCTTCCCTTAGGGAAGGTTTGGATGGGCTTCTTTTCAGGCTCGAGAAATCGAGCCTGTTTTTTTATATTTAAGATGTTTAAAATTTAAGGATTACAAATGAAAAACATCATCAAAAATTCAAGGCTTGAACATCCAATTCTAGTCGTACTTTCAATGCTAGTCGTAATCTCATTCGCATTCGTTCCATCCAGACCGGATGAAGGAATGTTCCCGTTGAGTGATATTAAAAGTATCAATCTTAATGAAAAGGGATTAAAAATAAGTGTTGATGAAGTTTACAATCCGGATGGAGTTAGTCTTGTTGATGCTCTAGTGAAGATTGGCGGATGCACAGGCTCATTTGTATCCAACGATGGATTGATAATTACAAATCACCACTGCGTGTTTGGAATAGTTTCAGATGTCAGCACAGTGGAAAATAATTATCTGGAAAATGGATTTTTAGCAGAAAGCCGTGAAAAAGAATTGCCTGCAAAAGGATTAACCTGTCGAATAACAGATTCTTACGAAGATGTAAGTGCAGAAGTATTGGAAGCCGCAAATACTACTGAAGATATTTCACAGCGTACAACAGCAATATCTAAAAAGATAAAAGAGATTGTTGAACGTGAAGAGAAAATAGACAGCACAATAAAAGCAGAAGTTTCAGAAATGTTTGTCGGTGAGCAGTACATTCTCTTTAGATATAAAACTATAAATGATGTTAGATTAGTTTACGTACCTCCAAGAAGCATCGGTGAGTTTGGCGGCGAATCCGATAATTGGATTTGGCCAAGACATAACGGCGATTTTTCCTTTGTGCGTGCTTATGTTGCTCCCAATGGTTCATCAGCAAAATACTCTGAAGAGAATGTTCCTTATCAACCTAAAAAGTTTTTAGAGGTAAATCCAAACGGAGTTAATGAAGAAGATTTTGTTTTTATACTTGGATATCCGGGAAGGACATTTAAACATCAGCCATCACAGTTTTTAATGATGCAGGAAAAATATCAGCTCCCTTATGTGCAGGATATTTTTTCCTGGTTGATTGACCTTTATGAAAAACGAGGCGAGAATGATCCTGAATTTGCATTAAATATTGTTGGTGAAATTCAGGGGTTAGCAAATACAGAAAAAAATTATCGTGGCAAAATGCAGGGATTGGAAAGATTAAACCTTATTCAGAAAAAACAGGATGAAGAAAAACAACTTCAGTCGTTTATAGATTCTGATCCAACACTTAAAGAAAAATACGGAATAGTTTTACGCGATATAGATGAAGTTTACAAAGATGCATTTGAAAGCGGAAGAAGAAGTCTTGTACTTTTAATGCTTAGCCGTAATGTGGATTATTACCGTTTAGCAGAAATTTTTATTGATTATAAAAAAGAAATGCTTAAACCGGAGGCAGAAAGAAAAGCATTATATAAAGAAGATAAGCGAGGTGATTTTTATAATACAATCACAAATCTTTATAATGATTTTATGCCTGATCTTGATCCACAAATACTTTATAAGATAATTAATGATGCTGCATCATTCGAAGAATGTAAAGATTTAGAAGCCTTTAAGAATTTTAGTAAAGAAGAGAACAAGCAGGAATTTATTGCTGATTTATATGAAGAGACTTTTATAAATGACAGCAAAGAATTTTTTGAATTGCTGGAAGATGAGGACGAAACTCTGGAAGATATTGATGATCCATATCTTAATTTAGTTAAAGCGGCTGTAGAACTTGGTGATGTAGAAAGAAAAAAATCGCAAGTACGAGATGGTAAATTAAATATCCTTATTGCAAAACTTAACGATGTAAAAAGACAATGGCTTAACAAATCATTTGTGCCGGATGCAAATCTTACATTAAGATTAACTTACGGTTATGTCCGCGGATATACTCCAGCGGATGCAACTTACTTTTCCCCAAACACAACTTTAACAGGATTGATTGAAAAGGGAAGAGAATCTGGTGATTATAAGCTGAATAAAAAAATAAAAGAGTTGTACGAAGCAAAAGATTTTGGACAGTTTGTTCACTCAAAGTTAAATGATGTTCCTGTTAACTTTATTTATAACATGGATACAAGCGGTGGAAATTCCGGCAGCCCGATTATGGATGCCTACGGCAGATTAGTTGGGGTAAACTTTGATCGTGCATTTGAAGCTACTGTTAATGATTACACATGGAGTGAAGATTATAGCCGTTCTATTGGTGTAGATATAAGATATGTTTTGTGGGTTGTACAAAAAGTTGGCGGAGCTAATTTTTTGTTGGAAGAAATGGGAATTAGCCAATAATTTGAGTAATTGAAGCCTTGACAAACAATGGGGTCAATGTTATCTTTGACCTCGTTTTTTAAGAAATATTTCATTCCGCGATAGCTCAATGGTGGAGCATTCGGCTGTTAACCGAAGGGTTGCAAGTTCGAGTCTTGCTCGCGGAGCC